>Ga0194048_10000080_pt1 | contig 39350 bp, 59 predicted proteins | sample JunL225m_MetaG_FD_161685 | JGI IMG/M metagenome (GOLD analysis project Ga0194048, IMG submission 161685) | Anoxic zone freshwater microbial communities from boreal shield lake in IISD Experimental Lakes Area, Ontario, Canada - Jun2016-L222-5m | ecosystem: Environmental > Aquatic > Freshwater >...
ACACCATAGCTACTAGCGCCGGAGCGGGCGCTGCCGGTATGGTCATCATCGTTACATCACGTTGATGGACACGTTCGTTGCGTTCATTGTCGGTGTTCTGATCGGTGCGATCTTCGGCGCGCTAATCTGACCGCATGACCGAATACCGATACCTGACCGCAGATTTACTGTCGAACACGATCATCGGTGAACTACAACTCACAGGCGTGTCATGGAGCGAGGCGCTAAACAACCCCGGCGAGTTTCAAGGTCACCTCATGTTGTCTGACTCGCGCACCATCAACGTGATCGGCACCAAATACGCAGGCGACCAGTTCACGTTGGATTACACCACAGAACCGGCACGCGTCGGACTGTATGTCGAACGTGACGGTGTGATTGTGTGGGGCGGCATTATTTGGTCGCGGCAGTATGACTCGGGTTCGCAAACGATGGTGTTGACCGCACGCGAGTTTGAATCATATTTTGACCACAGGCGCATTGTGGACACCACCGTTTTTGCTGCGGGCACCGATCAGTTCACACTCGTCAAAACGCTAGTGGATACTGCGGCTGTGTCGCCGGGCGGGAACATTGGTATCAGTACCGCAGCAATCGGCACCTGCGGGCAGGGCATCGCAAATGTGTTCCCTGTGTACGGGTACGAAAAACGGAACCTGATGGAAACGATACGCGAGTTGTCAAAACAGGACGCACCGTATGGTTTTGATTACACAGTGAACTGTGCGTATGACAGCACGTTTGCAATCACCCGGTCACTGAGTCTGTACTACCCGAGGAAGGGTGTCAGCTACACACCGGGCAGCCAGTTTGTGCCGGTACTGGAGTTTCCCGGCAGCATCATGCGGTACTCATGGCCGGAAGATGGTAACTCGGTCACGAACCGTTTGTTTGGTTTCGGACCGGGCAGCAACGATGGGCAGTACATCACAACGCAGTCAACGTCGGTGGCGGGTTACCCGCTATTAGAGGACGCTGTGTCGTTCTCTAACGTGCCCGATCCTAATGTGGTGGACGCACTGACCAAGGCAGAACTTAACGCTCGCAATCAGCCCGTCACGGTGCTATCAGCGACTTGGTGCCCGACGACTGACCCGGTTACCGGGGCATGGGTGTCACCGAACTTTGGTGAGTTTCAGACGGGTGACACCTTCCGCATACGCATCACTGACGCACGGTTCCCCGGCACGTTAGAAACACAGTTACGACTTGCCAAGTTTGAAGTCGCTGTGGGCGATAACGGCACAGCCGAGTTTGTCACCGGGTCGTTCGTGGTCGCCACATACTAGGATGCGCGCATGGGCATCCTTAACTCGGCACCGTCACTGAACAAGATCATCGGTGACCTACAGAACCGGGTATCGAATCTGGAACGATCGAAGCGTGGCACGGTGCCGGTCGTGTCGTCGGTGGCAGCGTTCCCGGCGCAACCACAGTCGGGCGACCTCATGTGCGATGCGTCCACCGGGTTCCTATATGTGTTTGTGTGGGATGGGGACACGACACTGACCGCACCGGTCACATACACCGCCGGGTCACTCACTTTGACGGTGGCAGACCGCACGGGTTTCAAACCGGCACAGTCCATCAGAATCACGCTCGGTGTCGTGTCGTATTGGGCGGTGATTGCGTCGGCGCATGTGGCGGCGACGGGTGCCGGAACAATCTCGGTGTCGTTCCCAACGATCACGGTGCCGGGCGGGTGGACACCACCATCGAACCCGACCACGTTCACAACTGGAAGCACTGTGATCGGGTCATCATGGCGACAGATCGCGTGTGTGTCTGACCTCATCGCCAAAGGTGTGCTTGGTGCTGCGGCGGGTGCGGGCGGCAACTCGGCTGTCGGGTCGAACACTGGCGGTGTCGGGGAGATCATTGGTACTGGATACAAGGCACGCTGATCGGTACACTGAATACATGAACAACAGTCAGTCGCTGGATCAGACAGTCAAAGGTGCGGTTGTTGGTGTATTCACATGGGCGATGGTCAGATGGAATGTTGACCCGGTGCTGATTGGCGCTGCGGGCACTGTGCTAATGGCGGTGTTGGCTGAGGTGTCGAAGCGTGTTGGTGTGCGTGGTGTGGCATCGTTTCTGGCGACTCCTGTTGAAACGGTGTGACCGGTGGCGACTCGCACCGACGGCATTGATGTCTCCCGGTATCAGGGCGCAGTGGACTGGAACGCTGTGCGTTCCGGCTGTGCAAACCCTGACATGGCGTTGGCCGCGTGGAAGGTCACACAGGGCACGCACACCGTAGACCCGACTGCGACAGCTAACCGGGCGGGCACAGCGCAAGCAAAGTTCCGTTGGCGTTTCGGGTATCACTGGTTGTCCGCAGGTGTTGACCCGGTGGCGCAGGCTGACTGGTTCTTGTCGCATTTCTGGCCGATGGCTGACGGCGAGGGTGTCATTTTGGACTGCGAAGAAAACGGCATTACGGTCGGGCAGGTCGTCGCATGGTGTGACCGGGTGGAAGCGGTGACCGGGCGACCCGTCGCGATCTACACCGGGGTTCATGTGGCGGGCGGTGCAATCTGGAACAGTGCTGCGATCTTTGGCAGCGGTCGTCGGATGCGGTGGGTTGCTGCGTATGTGTCGGAGATGGTCGTGCGTAAGGCGTGTGAACCATACGGTTTCGATGTGTGGCAGTGGTCGTCATCGGGCACGGTGCCGGGTGTGTCGGGTCGCTGCGACGTTAACCAAATCGAACATCCAATCATGTGTAATCTTGCAACCGGCACGGTGGTTCCCTCGCCGCCGCTGCCACCCGCACCATCATCATCTGCGCTACTCGGCGCATCCACTCAAGGAGTCTCCATGCTGACCGTTGTTGCTTGTTCAGATAACAAAGCAGATCCGCAGCGTTGGGTGTGGAACGGCATCGTCAGGCACCACATCACTGACGAAGCCGAGTACATGAACCTTGTTGAGTCGTCAATGCTGAACCCGAAGTTCACACTGGCGGCACCTAAGTGGATGACGTTGTTGCAACTCGCTGCCATTCCTCTTGTGTGATGGACTGGCGCGCGTTTAATGATGCGGTAGCGATCACCACGATTGCAGGTGCGTCATCGTTCTTGGTGGCGACCGCTGAGACAGTGACGACTGACAGCACTAGCATGTTCAGTTCCCTCGGTGTGTTTGGTGCTGCGTTAGCGATCGCCTATTTCATGCTCAAACGTGGTGACCGTCGTGAAACCGATTTGATGCAGCACGCACGCGAAGATGCGATGGCGGCGCAGAAGTCTGTGACGCAGGCGTTGGCGATGGTGACCCGGTTACAGGCTGAGGTGGACGAGTTGCGGCGCAGTCGCTAATGATGCCCGACGACCTGTGTGGATGGTCTGTGCGGGAGTGGTTGCATGTTGACACTGAGGGTGTCGGGCGTGCGGTGGTGGTGCGTTTGCTGACAGATGACGGTGAGGTGTCGTTCTCGTTGCCGCCTGATGATGCGATCAGGTTTGCGGTGGATGTGTTGGCTGTGGCGGTGCCTGAACAGGTGTGAAACTTTTGTGGGAATCTCCTAGACATCTGCTCTCACATCTGTTATGTTGTCTACATGATCCAGACCGCCACCGCCACGACCACCAACGCAGCCTTTAAGGCAGCACGCGACACCTACTACGCTTCCTGCCGTGCCGCCCGCATCACCTGCGCCCGCACCATCGAAGCCGCCTCCGAGGTGTGCGCCGCCGCACGCGTTACCTACAGGGCAGCGTATGACAGCGCCACCGAGGCGACAGACATTAAGGATGCGCTGATTACCTACAACGCAGCCCGCGATGCTTACACCGCCGCCGCTGATGCCGCTCACGCAGTCAACGATGCTGCGATCGCCGCCGCCGAAGCTATCTACGCAGCTTTCGCCTGATTACTAACCACCAACCACACACTGAGGAACCAACCACCATGAACATTGACCACACCACCACGATCAGCCACATGAACGATAACGAAATCAATCTGCTCAACCGGGTTTGGCTTGCCGATGCGGATGCCGCAGTCGCTGCCCGTGAAGCCCGAGAAGCCATGTATAGCGCCGACATCGCGTTATATACCGTCACGATCGTGCCCGGCAAGAAGCCCTCGGAGATCGTCGCCGCAAGCGATGCGTACACCGCAGCCAAGTTCGCATCGGAACAGGCAGATGTGAAAGCACGCGACACCTACCGTTTCGCAGTGCAGTATCAGCAGGCACTGATCAAAATGACCGATCACCGTGCCGCCCGTAACGCTGCCGCTGAGGCACATAACGCAGCCGCACTCGCTTACGAATACTCCTTGAGCGATTACTACAACATGGCTGACATGATTGACCGCACGACCCTGCGCAGCGCAGACGGCACGACAGTCGGTGCGGCATGAGGCGCGGCGACTTCATCCTTGCCGTGTGCGCTGAGTGCGTACAGGTGACCGCTAATGGCACCGACGGCATGGATCTGACCGATGACCGCACCGCACAGATCACCGCAGGCACAGACGAAATGTCGGACGAGGGGTTCCACCTCATCGCAGTCGGTGAGGAACTAGGTTTCAGCCACAGCCCGTGCGACCTGTGCAGTCAGGCACACGCTGCGGGCGATCGTTTCACAGTACTTGCGACATACAGGAAGCCACAATGACACACCACACAATGACACTTGAGGAATGGCGGGCGCAGCAGACCGGGGCGACTCGCCCGGTCACTGATCCGTTCATGTCTACAGCGAAAGCCGAGCGGTCACGCAGTCTGTCTGCGATCGCGATTACCAGTAGCGCCGAGGACGACGCACTAGCAAAACTGGTTGCTGATCGGCAGCGACGCAAGACCGCAAACAGCACCGTGTCCACGGGTCGTGTGCGAGGCGAAATAGTCTGCGGCACACCCGAGGGCTACCGGGCGCATTATCGTGCCAAACAGACCTGTGTGGAGTGCACTGACGCGTTCCGAGCGCACATGCGGGCACTAGGTCTTGACGGTGACTCCACACGTTTGGTGCGTAAGTGATGGGCACGATTCTGAAACCGGAACACGGATCTGTTGAGTGGCTGCGTGTGCGACAGCGTGACACCGCCGGGCGGGTGCGTTTTGGTGCCAGTGAGGCACCGGTGTTGATGGGTGTATCTAAGTTCTCAAACATGATTGATCTGGCGATCAACAAATGGACTGAGGCTACGGAACCAAACGAACCTAACGCTGCGATGGAACGCGGCAACGTGCTGGAACCTGCGTTAGTGGATTACGCAGCGACACTCATGGGCTGCCCGGTGACGACACCGGCTGTGATGTATACCGCCGGGCGACTCATCGCGACGCTTGACGGCATCACCGAGGCGACGCACCCTGACGACCCGGTGACGATCGTGGAAGCCAAGACGACCACATTCCACAGCAACGATGACCCGCTGCCGGTGGAGTATTACTGGCAGGGCATCGCACAGCTTGCGTGCGTGCCCGAGGCTGACCGGGTGTTGTTCGTCTGCTTAGATAAGCGGATGCGCCTCGGGCATTGGGTGTTGCTGCGCGACGAAAATGCAATCGCTGAGTTAGTGGCGCAGGCTGATGCGGTCGGGCGCAAACTGGATGCACGCGAGTTGCCGACCGATGTGGCACCGACCGAGGCGCAGGTTCGGTCGCTGTTCCCGCAGTCTGACGGCACGGTGGAGTTGCCGGTCGCTGCGGTGTCGGTGCTGGAGTTGTATCAGGCGGCACGGGCGACGCGTGAGGAAGCCGAGGCGGTAGAAAAAACGGCACGGGATCAGTTAGTGGCGATGCTTGGTGCGGCTGAGGTCGGCACGATCGCCGGGGAGCGTGTGGTGTCGTTCAAGTCTCGGAAGGGCACGGTGCGTGTGGACATGAAGTCGCTGGAGTTAGCGCACCCTGATTTGGTGGCTGCGTATCGGGTGCCGGGTGCGCCGGTGCGTGTTCTGAGATTTCTGTGATTTGTTTCGTTTACTTGTAGACAGTCACCCTCACATCTGTTATGTTGTCTACATGACACAGACACCAACCACAGCCACCACCGCCGCACTCGCCGCACTCAAAGCCGACCGCACCAAGCGTGGCGATGCCGCCCGCAAAGCACTCAAGCAGATCAGCACCGACCTTTTCGCAGCGGTCGGGTGCGAGTTCAGCACTTTCGCAGACATCGCTGAGGAAGCCTGCGCCGCCGCAGGCATGGCACCTATCACCGTCAACATGATGCTGAACTTCGTCTAACCAAAATGATTACCAACCACACAGGAGAGAAAATGAGCAACCAGATATACGCACTGATGTCGTCCGTAATGGGCGACGTAGGTGCAGTCCGCAAGAACGAGAAGAACGCCGCACAGGGCTTCAACTTCCGTGGCATTGACTCGGTGGTGAACGCAGTGTCACCGGCATTACGCAAACACGGTGTGATCGTGTTCCCGTCGTTGGTGTCGTGTGAGCAGACCACCGTCGAAGTCGGCGCACGCAACACCAAGATGGGACACTGCCGAGTTGTAGTGACCTACACATTTGCCGCACCCGATGGCAGCACCGTCGCTGCCACCGTCGCAGCCGAATCTATGGACTCGGGCGACAAGGCGACAGCTAAGGCAATGAGCGTTGCGTTCCGCACTGCACTACTGCAAACACTGTGCCTGCCGACCGATGAGGTCGATCCCGACCACGATGTGTTTGAGCGGTCAGCACCTGCCACCGCAGTGCGTCGCACAGTCACCGCAGACACCGCTGTGAAGCCCGCACAGGCGACCGGCACTAGCGGGCTGACTAAGACTCAACAAGTGTGGGTTCTGAAGCAGGTAGCGAACCGAGGCGAGTCGGACGCAATGTCCGTTCTTTCTCGCATTATTGGGCGACCTATCGCAGCGTTTGAGGGTCTAAACGTAACCGAAGCCCGCGTTGTTCTCGCCGCACTGAGTGAGCCGGTGCCAGAATGAAACTCACCTACTCAAAGCATCGGCTGAACTTTCATTCGGACGACCCGTTGGTGGTTCATTCGTGGTGCGCTAAGACACGCGCCCGGATGCTTCGGTTTCACGGTTCCTGCGAGTTCAGCGCAGTCACTGTGATCGGTCACGGGCAGTGGATCACGGAAGCGTACGTCAAGATGCGGCGCGCCGGAATCTTGCCGGACGACGCTCGCGACATGATCTGCAAGATTGTTTGTGCGGGCAACCTTGGTCGTGGCGAAAGCGGTTTGCGTTCTGTGCCGTCACGGGAAGCGGTGACAGCATGAGCGGCGCATACCCTGACGGCACAGGCGGGTGGAGCGGTGCTGACACATCACGCGATCGTGCTGAACACGAACGTGACACAGGCAAACTGTCGCAGCGCCTTGTGTTGATCTTGCACGCGCTTGACATTGCCGGTGCGAGAGGTGCGACATGGAAGGAACTAGCAGACCTCACCGGGTGGCATCACGGGCGGGTGTCGTCGGCGCTGACCAATCTGCACAAACAGGGCTTGGTGTTCACGCTCAAGACGCGACGCAACCACTGTCACCCGTACGTCCACGGCGCGTGGCTGTACGACTGGTCACCGGGCGCTGTGAACTTGCAACCGACAGCGAACAAGAACGCACCGTTGCTAAAAGAGTTGGAAGCGGTCGCCGCCGCCGCCGAAGAACTACTGAACGAAATCGAAGTCAGCCGAGGTGCGTGGATCATCAACGATGACCGCATCGAAACACTGCACGACGCACTGAACAATCTCACTACAGCAAGGAACACGAAATGAACAACATCACAGTCTGCGGCAACATCGGTGAGCCGACACTACGTTTCACCAAGACCGGCAAGGCGGTGCTGTCGTTCGGTCTGGCGACGACCCGCAAGATCAACGATGAGGAACGCACCGTGTGGCACAACGTCACATGTTGGGACACACTCGCTGAGAATCTGGCGGCTGTCATCGGTAAGGGCGACCGCCTGCTTGTCACCGGGCGCATCGAAACCGAGCAGTACACAGACAAGGAAGGTGCCAAACGCACCGCTGTCAACCTGATCGCTGACGAAGCAGGTGTGTCTATGCGATGGGTGAAGGACAGGTAGCATCGCACGCATGTCTGACAGATGGCGTGATCGTGCCGAGTGTCGCGGTCACCCGGTCGGATGGTGGTTCCCGACGAATGCGGATTATGCGTGGGCGAAGGTGCTGTGCGACCGGTGCCCGGTGCGTCTTGACTGCCTGATTGATTCGGTCAGTCACGACGCTGACGATTACGGCATGTTTGGTGGGCTGACACCCGGCGAACGATGGGTGTGGAAAAACCATTACCGGAAGGAACAGCGATGACCGACACCGTAGGACCAACCAAGGGTGACTGCGGCTGCGGCTGCGGCATGTTCGGCACCATCACTGGCGACCGGCATGTGCGCGGCTGCGGGTGCGCTAAGTGCCGAGGCGGTCGGAACAGGCGAAAAGGTCTGACGAAACAGCGCGAGGCACGCAAGGCGTTAGGTGTCGCACCGTCACACAAGTTCGGTGACGCTAATGAGGAGAACTGGAACGACCCGATCTTTGCCAACGAGGTGAAGGCGGGCGCACAGATCAGCCCGGCGGTGACTGCGTGGACTCGCATCGAACATCAGGTGCTGTCTAATCAGACAGCTATCGGGTCGATACGCAAGCCGTGCCGGGCGGTGCTGATGCCTGACGGGTGGGGCAAGGAAGGGCTAGTGATGGTGCGGCTGTCTACATGGACAGACTTGGTGCGACCTGCGCTGGAGGACTACTACAGAATCGAATGAGGGAGACAGATGGGCAAGCAAGGGCTGTGGGTGAAACTGTCGGTCGGGTATTTTGATGACGACCGGGTGATGGAAGCGGGCACCGAGGCAGAACTTCTATTTGTGCGTGGGCTTGCGTGGGGTAAGCGTGACAACACCGGCACGATCACCCGAGGCGCGATGGTGCGGCTTGGGGTAGGGCTGAGTGACCCGCTAGAGGCTGCCAGAACGCTGTGTGCGCTGCGACTGTGGTGCGAGGTGGAGAACGGTTACCGGGTGACCGCATGGGACGATTGGCAGGTCGTCAGTGATCGTGTGGTGAAACAGTCGGCTGCGGGTAAACGGGCGGCGCACACCCGCTGGCACAAGACCACACCGGTCGCCGGATGCGATCTATGCGATTCCGATGCGATTCGTATGCGACCCGTATGCGATGACGATGCGATTCGTATGCGACCCGCAATGCAAGAGAAAGAGAAAGAGAAAGATATAAAGAAAGAGAACTTGCCCATCGCAGGCGATGCGGCGAGTGCATTCGCACAGTTCTGGCATGTCTGGCCGAAACGCATCGGTAAGGGCGCAGCCGAGAAAGCACACCGGCGGGCAGTGGCGAAGGTTGGCGCTGATCGTGTGCTGACCGGCGCACAGGCTGTCGCTGATCGGTGGCTGACAATGCCGCCCGGCGATCGCCAGTTTGTGCCATATCCCGAGCGATGGCTGAACGCCGGGCAGTGGGATGATGAGTTAGACACACCCTCGGGCGCGCCGTTTGATAACCTGACGGGTGTACGGGTCACGGTGCCTGAGTGCGACCTGTGTGACAGCACCGGGTGGCGCGAGGTCGGTGACCGCATCGTGGAGCCGTGCGACTGTCGAAAGGTGGAAGCGTGATAGTGATGGAAACCTACTGTGTGGCACTCGCCGCACTCATGTTCGTTGTGTCGTTGCTTGGTCTGCCCTCGGCAGATATGGCAGCCCGCACCGCCTCGGTCATACAGATCGCGTTCGGCATCGGTCTGATCGGTGTTGTGATGATGGCGTTCCGATGATCGTGGAGCAAATCATGTGGGCAGACCATGTGGAACCGGCAAACACCGGGAACGTGTGGTGGTCACCCGACGATCTGGAACAGGTTGTAGGACCGATCACCGTGACCTCGGTCGGATGGGTAGTGAAAGAAACAGATGACTGGTTGCTGATCGTGTCGCAGATGTCGGCAGACGGGTGGACAAATCAGCCGCTAGTCATCATCAAGTCATGTGTACTGAACCGCACACATCTGTGCGTCAATCAATCAACGAAGGAGATGCCATGAGCATCAGCGACAACATCAGAAAAGCCCGCACCGGTGCCGGTCTGTCACAGGAACAAGCAGCCATCGCTGTCGGTGTCGGTGTTCAGACGATCTACTCATGGGAGGCAGGTATCAGGCAGCCCAACTACCTGAACGCGCTACGACTAGAGCGCGTTTACGGTGTGTCACACACCGAGTTTCTGCGTTCCCTGACACCGGTGGCACAGTGAAGGTCGCCGCTCTAGTGGTGTCAGGTCTGCTGTCACTCGGTCAGTGCGGCGCACGCATACCCGAGGCGATGCCCGGTGTCGAACACTGCGCTGCGCTGATGCCGGTGGCGGTCGCCGCAGGGTGGCCGACGGCTGAGTTGAAGAAACTGTCGCGGGTGATCTGGCGTGAGTCGCGCTGCGACCCGGCTGCGTATAACGGAACAGGACCGGATGACAGCTATGGGCTAGTCCAGATCAACTTGAAAGGGTATCTGTGGCGCGGTCGGGCGGTGCTGTGTGGGCTGACCGAGCGGGCTGACCTGTTTGATCCGGCGACGAATCTGCGGTGTGCGTTGGTGCTGTGGCAGCGGTCGGGTTGGTCGCCGTGGCGCATGTGAAAAGAAATCTGGATTACTCCTAGACAGTCACCCTCACATATGTTATGTTCACTACATGAACAACACAGCAACCACAGCCAAGTCCACCTATCAGAATGCGGTCTACAGCTCCATCTACTATGTCGCCCGCCCGATCTATGGCACAATGGCGCACAGCGGATATGTGCAAACAGTTACTTACGACGACGGTTACACCAACAAGAACGTTGGAACGTTCTGCTCAGTCACAGTCCAGTACAACCCGAGCAAGTCACCTGCGATGCCGCTTGACGAAGTCGCTGCGATCATCACCTGCCCAAAGTGCATCAAGCGCACCGCTAATAGGTTGGGGGTGAAGTGATGAGCAAGACCTACACCACCGACACCACTGCAGTCGCCGCAGCGGAAGCCGCACTGACCGCAGCCCTCGCCGCCGCTGATGCCGCCTACCACACCGCCCGTGACGCATACAAGGCAGCACGCGACACCTACAGCGCCGCAGTCGCCGCCGCCTACGATCAGTGCAGCGCCGCAGTCGCCGCCGCCATCTTCAGCACCGAGGTGACACAGTGAGCGGATCATTGAGGCGCAACGAGTGGACACGCACCGCACCCGGTCTGTGGACATCAAACGAGGACGACACCGTGCAGGTCGCCACAGCCTGCGAGTGCCGCTACACCGGCTGCGCCGGTCGGTGGCAGGTGCTGTGCGACCGTCTGCCGTACAGCGTGCAAGGCACGCTCATGTTCCGCACACGCGCCGAAGCCATCGCTGAGGCAGCACAGTGGATTCACAGTGGCGGCATTGGCGGTGTGTGGAAATGAGTCTTTACACCGCCGCACTCGCCGCCCGGTCTGCCGCACTCGCCGCAGGTTTGGCAGTCAACACACAGGCACGCAGTGGCGACGCAGGGCTTGCCGAGTGGAGCGCTGCCGCTGCCGCATACGAAGCCGCTTGCGCCGAGGTCGAAGCCATTGAAGCCGCAATGGAGCGTGCGCTGTGATTGTCCGTAACCCGGCACGGTGGCTGCGCCGCAAACGCCAGTTCCTCGCAGTGTTCGCTGCGGTGTTCCTGACTCACATGAGCGCGCTAGAGGATCAGCCGCCGCATTGGGGTTTGATAGCGCTCTACACCTGCGGGCTGTGGGCGATGGCGTTCCGAGTCGCTGACTGATTTCTAGTTTGTTTGAGTTACTCCTAGACATCTGCTCTCACATCTGTTATGTTGTCTACATGACACAGACCACACACCGCATCACCGCCGCCGAATGCTTCGTGATTATGACCGCCAACAACCACTACTTGTCGCAAGACCCTAACCACATCCCCAACTGGGACGATGAGGAAGATTATTCGACCGGGTACATGTTCGACCGCATCGGTCGCTACGCAGTCACATTCCCCACAGTCGCCGCCGCCCGCCAGTTTATTCGCGACTGGAACATGGACACCCGCAAGGTCACCGTCGCCCGGCGCGCCGCACAGGTCGCACTCACCGAAGCAGGTCGCACCGCAGTCGCTGACCGTCGCGCCGCCCGCAACGCAGACCGCAAGTTCTAACCACCAACCACACACAGAAGGAAACCTGACATGAGCAAAGAAACACTGGAATGGCTGAACACCAACGTGCTAGTCGGCATGACCGACAAACGCGGCAACGCATGGCACCACCGCCGCAGCGCACAGGGTGACGAAGCAAACCACTACACAGGCGCAATCCCGATCGAAGATGTGCGCCGCCGCCTGTTTGACTGGAAGGCAGTGGAGATGCCGATGTTCTTCCAGACACCGCTCGGCATGATGCCAGTCGAAGGACGCAAAGCCATCGTGCGCGATGACACCTACGCAGTGCTTGGTGTGCCCTCGGCACGATACGCACCGCACCAATACGATGAATGGTTGCTGTCGTCAGTCGCCAATCTGCTGGACGATGACCTCATCATCGGGTCAGCCGGTCTGTTGCGAGGCGGTGCGGTCGCATGGGTGCAAGTCGAAATGCCCGAAAACCTGCGCGCCGGTGACGTTGAGTTTCGCCCAAACCTGTTGGCGACAACATCGTTCGATGGCAGCATTGCCTCCACATTTAAGCGCACAGCGACGATCGTGGTTTGCGACAACACCCGACACGCAGCCCTGAACGAAACCGGTCAGGCATGGTCAGTGAAGCACACCGCACACAGCGCGCTGCGAGTCGCTGAGGCACGCACCGCCACCAACATCATCTTCGACCTCGGCAAAACCTTCCAAGCCGAAATCGAAGCCATGCTTGCGGTCAGGGTCACTGACCAACAGTTCACCCGGTGGGTGGATTTAATGGAGCCGCTCGGTGACGATGAGTCCAAGGCACGCACCACACGCACTAAGAACACCCGGCAGGTTTTGCAGGAGATGTGGACGGGTGATGCTCGGGTGACACCGTGGAAGAACACCGGGTTCGGTGTCATGCAAGTCGCTAACACATTCCGGCAGCACCTGCGCCCGACTCGCGGCAACACCCTGACGGTGGAGCGCACAATGATGGAGTCGCTACAGGGTTCCGGCGCTGATGCCGATGCTGATGCCGCCCGTTTGTTGATGGCGGTGGCAGGGTGACCGATGGGACACCGATGACGGTGTGGCGGTGTCGTGCGTGTGGGCGCACGACTACCGCTGCGGTCTGCCTGAGTGTGGCGCATTTTGCTGCGCCGACTTGCACGAACCCGGTGCACTGGCATCAGGCGATGGATGCGGTGCGTACGCAGCAACCGGACGGGTCGTGGGAGCCAAGTTATGGGCGGCGCTAAGAAATCTGGATTACTCCTAGACACTGGCTCTCACATCTGTTATGTTCACTACATGAACAACAACCACATCATCCCAACCACCCGCCCACAGAACGCAGGTCGCAATTCCTGCACTGCGATTCGCCCACGCGACTTCAGCGCCGAGGACATGGTGACACTCCCCGGCACCCGGTCACGCCACGAACAGCCGCACCGCTGGACTCGCCCGGTACTTGATGCCGTGGTCGAAGCCGTCGCCGGTAACACCGTCAGCATCACCGTAGACACCAACACAGGTCACACGATCTGCGGTGTGCAACTCATCGGCACAAACCTCGGTCGCGGCATTACGTCGAATCACTCACTGGTCATCCGTATCTGGCACGACGAAAACTGCACGGAGCCTTTGACCTTGGCTGACGGTCGCATTCGTGCCGCTTGCCCGACCGGGTGTCGCGGTTACCACGACACTGACTACCCGATCAACGCCATCGGTGAGATCTTCCCCGATCCGACGGTGATCTTGGAAGGCGCAAAGTGGAAGGCGCTAGACATCCTCCGAGCCAAGAACCGTGCGATCTGTGAGGCGGCGACAGCCTGACCGTCACAGCCCTCGGCTGACTTGTGCCCGCTGCCGATGGTGGCGGGCACAAGTGTTTTTCAGATAGTTAGCGAATGCTCCTAGACAGTCACCCTCACATCTGTTATGTTGTCTACATGAGCAACCACACAGACACCGCACTGACCATCCTGATGGAAGCGATGGCAACCACCCGCCGCCAGTCATGCCCGACCGCCACCAACGATGAAATCGCTGACAGCATCAAGGCATCACTCATTCGCATGATGACCGAGGCAAAGTGATGACATACGCAACACTGACACCGCTGACCACAGCAACCGGCGATCGTCGCTACGCATCGCCCGGCTGTACCTCACAGGGCGACTCAAAGCCCGTGTTCATCTGCGAGTGCGGCAAGCCCGTCGTATGGGTTAAGTCGAAGCGCACAGACAAGAACTACATCGCCAACGTGTTTGCCGGTGCGATGGGCGCACTGCACTACCGGGGCGCATCAGTACATGACCGTGACACCTGCGCCAGTGACCGTGCCGCCAAGGTCGCAGCCAAAGACCCGCAGACAATCGCACGGGTCGCAGCACTGTTTGAGATTGCAGTCGCCGCAGGCGAAGCGCTCACCGCCGCCGCCGCTGCGTGGAACGCTTACGATGCCGCATGGATTCCCGGCACCGAGTATGACGACAGCTTTGATCGTGCGATGTGCAAAGCACGCGAGGTTGTCACCGCCACCGGTGCCGAGTATCACGCAGCCCTGACTGCTGCCGGGTGACCGGCGCTGCGCCTCACACGATCTGCCCGCTGCCTAACGGTGGCGGGCAGTTCTATTTTTCACCACACACCCGACCGACGACCTGCCGCCAACCACAACCACAGATCGCCAGTCGGGGATGCGTCGCAAGCGTATCGCTCATGTGTCTAGACTTCGACACATGACCGATGGGAAACTGAAAACCGAATACATCACCCTGACCAAACTGACACCACACCCTCGCAACGTGCGGCAAGGCGACGTAGGTGCAATCAGCCAATCACTCACCGAACACGGGCAGTACCGCCCAATCGTTGTCCAGCGTTCCACCGGGCACATCGTCGCCGGGAACCACACCTATCGCGCCGCATCCGCACTCGGCTGGAAACAAGTCGCAGTTACCTATCTGGACATCACTGATGATGAGGCACTGCGCATCCTCCTAGTTGACAACCGCACTAACGACCTCGCCGCCTACGATGACGCAGCCTTAACCGATCTACTCACAGCCCTCGCAGCCACTGAACAAGCACTCACCGGCACCGGGTTTGATGGCGACGACCTTGACGACCTACTGTTCAAAACCACCGCCAACGCAGGCAACCTGATGGCAGGGCTATCAGCACCCGAGCGACGCGATCAGTGGGAGAGCCTTGACGCACGCACCATGATCCTGACGTTCACCAAAGACGATCACAAAACGATGTCTGACATGATGACCGCACTACGCAAACGCATGGAAGTTGAAAGCAACTCGGCGCTAGTCGAAATCTTGGTTAGGAATGCCAGTGCGTGACATACTCGTTGACCGGGTGGCATGGGAACGCACCGACCGCCACCAATCACCGCCGCAGCTACCCGGCGACCCTGAAGCCGTCAAACTCATTGACCGGGCGACCGGGCAAACCATCGCAGTGCAGTATCTGCTCGGTGACCTGTTCCAAAAAGAACGCACACTTCTGTCACGATGGCTCCGACTGAAAGTTCACTACCCGGCAGCCGGTGTCGGTAACTCGGCGGCGCGCGCCTCGGGCATGAACTACCCTTCCACCGTGTTCGGGTACACCGAATCAAAACCTCTCCGCAGCAGATGGTCATGTTCCGCAGCACATTTCGGGTCGCATTACCCTGAACCAAGCCGCCTACTGACCGACATGACCGCCACGTTCTGGGACATCACCAAACAACACTTCCCCGAACAAACCGAGTACCACGAAACCGAGGTACGCAGCCGGGTGTTGCCAAACTGGCTGATTGACAACCAACCGTGGACTAGCGGCATCATCAACAACACCGCCGCACTGCCCTACCACAAAGACTCGGGCAACATCGGCGGCACACTGTCAGCGATGCTGTGCATCCGTAAAGGGATCGACGGTGGCGCACTACACCTGCCCGAATACGACTACACCTTTGCCATACCTGACGGGTCGCTCACAATCTTCGACGGGCAAGCCGCATGGCACGGTGTCACACCACTGATCCAACACAAAAACGGATACCGCTTCACACTCGTTTGGTACGCGAAATCAGGCATGTGCAAATGTCTTGCGCCTGCCGATGAGATACGACGCGCACAACGACGCGCAACACCTGAGTGACCGCATGGCACACCTTGCGTACATCATCGGTATCCCCGGCGCAGGCAAATCCACACTCACCGCCGCCACACTCCAACACCTCACACCCGCCACCCGCACCACACCCTTCGCACACACCGTGTACCGCGACACCACCGGCAACATCATCGCCGCACAGCCCGGCGCACCACACCACACATTCCCCGGCACCGACCGACTCTCAATGGGAATACAACCACACGCACTTAACTGGCTGAACACACAGCCCGCACCCGTCATCCTCGCAGAAGGCGACCGACTCGGGAACCTCAAGTTCCTCACCGCAGCACACACCGCCGGGCACACCGTCACCGTCATCCACCTCATCACACCGCCAGACACCGCTACCGCCCGGCGCGCCACCCGCACCACACAACCACACGAAACATGGGTTACCGGCAGACACACCAAGATCCGCAACATCGTCACCCGATGGGCGCACGACCTCATCACACTTGACGGCACCGCACCGCCCGACCACAACGCAGCCACCCTGCGCGCCTATCTAAGAATCGGATAACACATGGCAGCTAGAAGATCACCTAACGCAGACAAGCCCGAGGTCATTGACCGAGAACGTCAGGTCGTAGAACTTAAGCGCGCCGGGGCGACCTATGACGACTGCGCACGCATCGTCGGATACGCGACACCACAGGGCGCATATCTGGCATTCCAGCGGGCACTGAAACGCACCCTGATCGCCGCAGGCACCGAGGAACTGAGGGAGATCGAACTAGACCGCCTTGACCGTCTCCAGCGTGGTGTGTGGTCTGCCGCCGCCTCGGGTGATGTTCAGGCAATCAACACTGTGCTGCGTATCATGGACAGGCGTGCGCGTTACCTCGGGCTTGACGCACCGGTGACAGCACACCTCACTGTGGAACAGGTAGACACATCCAGTGTGGATGCCGAGGTGCTGCGCCTCGTTGCCTTACTGTCACCGCCCACAGCGACCGCATAGGTGTCTATGCTGCGTTCTAAGGCACGCAACAACCACAGACGGGCAATCACGCATGGGAACACTAGAAACACAGGTGGCAGCCGCCCGAGTGCGCTGGACACACCAACTCGCACGACCTGAACAACTCGCACCCGCAGGCGACTGGATCACATGGCTGTATCAGGCAGGGCGCGGCGCAGGCAAGACCCGCACCGCAGCCGAGTGGCTCGCGTGGCAGGCAATCACACAGGCGAACACCCGGTGGGCGATCGTCGCACCAACCTACGGCGATGCGCGCGACACCTGTGTGGAAGGTGAGTCAGGCATTCTGACAGTGCTGCGCCGCTATCAGATGTTGCGGGAACGTAACCCGTGGAACCGGTCTATCGGTGAAATCAGCCTGCGGAACGGGTCACGCATCAAACTGTTCTCGGGTGATGAGCCAGAACGCTTCCGAGGCGCACAGCATCACGGCGCATGGGTGGACGAACTCGGTGCGTTCCGCTATGAAGATGCGTGGGATCAACTCCAGTTCGGTCTGCGCCTCGGTGATGACCCGCGCACCATCGTCACGACCACACCACGACCTCGCCCGCTACTGCGCCGCCTTGCCGCCCGCAAGGACGGGTCAGTCATCATTACGCGTGGCACCACGTTTGATAACCGGGCGAACCTCGCACCGACCGCACTGGCTGAGTTGTTGGCACGCTATGACGGCACACGCATCGGCAGACAGGAACTGTACGGTGAGTTATTAGAGGACGTTGAGGGTGCACTGTGGACACTGGCAAACATCGAAACACACAGGTTATCCACACCGCCCGCACAGATCGTGCGCACCGTCGTCGCTGTAGACCCGGCAGTGACCGACACCGGCGACGAAACCGGCATCATCGTCGCCGCACGCGATCGGCAGCAACACGGATACGTCATCGCTGACTACTCGGTGCGTGGCACACCTGACGCATGGGCGCGCCGGGTCGTTGACGCATACGACACCCACAGCGCCGATGCGATAGTTGTTGAGGTCAATCAGGGCGGGCAGATGATCGCCAGTGTGCTGCGCACGGTCAGACCTAACCTTCCAATCCGTGAGGTGCGCGCCAGTAAAGGCAAACAGGTGCGTGCGGAACCGATCAGCGCCATGTACGAACAAGGGCGAATCCACCACATCGGCACACACGACGAACTCGAAACGCAGCTAACCACATGGACACCTGACCTGCCGAAGTCGCCAGACCGTCTTGATGCGCTTGTGTGGGCGTTCACTGACCTGTTGCAGCACTCAGGCGCAGAAACCTATCTGCAAGGTCTGGCACGATTCTGTAGCTGCGGGTTCCCTAACCGTCAGGCAGAAAGCGTGTGCGTGTCGTGTGGTGTCAAACTCGCTGCGTGATACGGTTCACACATGGCTGATTCGTTAAACCTCGGCGCACCGCAAGTAGACCTGTGGGGCGATGCGGGCAGTGACATTGACTTCACCGTGACGCTCACGACTGCGCTTGGTGTGGCTATCAACCTGACCGGGTACAGCGCCACTTGCATCATCAAGTTCGGATACGCGGAACCGACCGCCGCCATTTCCATTTCGTCATCGGGCGCAGCACCATCAACCATCACGATCACACCGCTCACTGGGAAGATCGCAGTGCACATAGACCACACCAACACAGCAACCCTCACAGCGCCTCGCAGCTATGTGTATGACCTGACCATAACTAACGGCACCGTTACACAGCGAAAACTGTTCGGCAATCTAAACGTGCGCCCGCAAGCGGGTTGACCTATGGCTGACACCATCGTGTTCGCCTCAACACAGATGATCGTCACATTGGCGACCGGCACGACCACAGCAACGATCGCAGCGACACCGACGACACTGACACTCGCAGCCGCACCGACCGACCTGACTGTTGCTGCGACCACTAACGCAGTCACACTCGCCGCCACACCGCAACTCATCACCGTCGCCGCTGTAGGCGACCAAGGTCCACCCGGTCCATCAGGCAGCACCGACTTCACCGCCATCGCCGCACAGGCACTTGGCGGGCAGCGTGTCTGCATCATCAACACGTTCGGGCAAGCCGACTACGCATCGAACACGACTGCTTCGCACAAATGGTTAGCGGTCGCTATATCGGTTGGCGCAGCCTCGTTAGGTGCCACCGTGACGTTACGCACCACAGGTCTGTTGACTGAGCCATCGTGGGCGTGGACAGCGGGCGCACCTGTGTACCTGTCAACCACTGGTCTGCTCACACAGACTGCGCCAGTGTCTCCGGCTTTCTTGCGGATCATCGGTGTGGCAACATCAGCGACAACAATCTTCATTCAGCCACAACCGGCAATCGCACTCATCGCATAAGGAGCAAACATGGCGGGCAACAAGTACGTCTCAAACAACGCAGGCACCCTCACCGAAGTCGCAGGCAACAACACCGCTGCGACCGCCAACGAGATCGTGGCGTTAGACGCAACCGGCAGAATCAACAACGCACAAATGCCAGTTGGTATCGGCGCTGACACACAAGCTGTCACGACTTCGGAAGCGCTTGCTGCGGGCGACTATGTAAACATCTTCAACAGCACAGGCGCAAAAGTTCGCAAGGCCGACGCAACGGTGGCGGGCAAGGAAGCGCACGGCTTCGTTTTGTCTGCGTTCCTCATTAGCACGACTGCAACGGTTTACTTTGAGGGAACCAACACAGCCGTGACCGGCGCAACCGCAGGTGTTGTTTATCTGTCTACGACCGCAGGGCTTGGCACAGCGACCGCACCGACCGGCACAGGCAACGTGGCGCAGCGCATCGGTTTTGCGACTAGCGCCACGACAGTGAACTTTCAGTCACAGCCACCTGTGGTTCTTGCATGACGAAACTGCTCACCATCGCTTCCGGTGTCATCACCGAAGTGGACATCCCGACAGGTGGCGGTGGCGGTTCGGTTTCGTTTGTCACGGTGCCGTTCACCGATGGTGACACCTATCGGCGCGTAACGATCGCAAACACATCGGTGACTGCAACATCAAAGATCATTGTGAGCGTGCAACGACCTGACATTGCGACCGACGCAGCCGACCTCGGGTTCGTCTACTTCGCAAATGTTGTCAACCGGACAGCAGGTGTATCGTTCGACGTAACGATCGTCTGCTCAGATTGGGGTCTTGACGATGCCACCGAATCACCACCAAACGAAACCATCACCCTTTGTTACATGATCGGATAACACATGCCACAGCTATTCGGCAAAGCCAATCGCGCACAGCCAACATCTGTCGCTGACGGCGCACAGGTACAGGTTCGCACAACCGGTTACGGTGAGGTAGTCACGACACAGTTAGGCGACAACCACAGTGCGCTTGCAGATGAGGGTTCCTACTTCAAGTCTGTCGGCTTCACTACGAACCCCGGCACGCCTGTCGCTAACGCTGCCGCACCGGGCGCATCGTACGTTGCGACCACACCGCAGTTCATCATGTACAACAACGGTGCAGCAGGCGGCAAACGCATATTCATGGATTACATCAGAATCTATTTGAGCGCGTCTACAGCGTCCACCGCCGCCGCAGGTGTCGGTTCTGCGGTCATTATTGAACCGGGCGTGAACAGGCGCAGCGGCGCTACCGGCACCGAGTACGTTGGGACAAACGTCAACACCGACTCGGGCAACGCACCAAACTGCAAACTGTACTGGAGCACAGGAACAGTGTTGACAGCGACAGCACTGGTATCACCTCGCATCGTTTCACGGCATCAGTTCAAGACAATGGCGACACCGGCAGGCACCGCGGGCGATGTGTTCTCTATGGACTTTGGTGAGCACATGAGCGGTGCAGCACCTCTAGCCGCAGGCACCGTCGCGCAAGTGTTTCCTGCAAGCGTCGGTCCTGTAGCGGTCGGCGGTGGCGCATCACTCTTGTTCTACCTGTGGGGCTTCACAGCGATCCCGTCGTACGAATGGGAGATCGCATGGTGGGAACGCTGACATGCCACAAGGAACAAACGCTTACGCTGCGTCACTGCCATCGTTAGCAACTGACGGCACTACGATCAAGCAAGCGACTACAGGCTTTGGTGATCTTCGCACCACACAGCTAATGGACTCGCACTCGGCACTTGTCGAAGCTGGTTGCTATTACCGGGTGTGTACTGACCCTGCGACTACATCACCGGGCAACGCATCAGTCGCGCTATACACAAGCGCTGCGCACGCAGTGTTCTTGACGATTCATAACAGGTCGGCTGTGGAACCGAAACGCATCTTCCTTGACTACATCAAGTTCTTCGTGACTGGCGGCACCGCTGCCGCTACCTCAGGCGGCATGTCGTACGACATCTCCACCTATTGGTCAGACCGCTATTCGTCAAGTTCAACAGCCGCACAGGTACTGTCACCCGTCAACGCCAACACAGACTTCGGCAATAACTCGGCAGCGGTCATGCGCGCAGGCACCCTAGCGTTACTTGGCACAACCGGCATCGGTGCGCCTGTACTTGCGCGTGGCTCATGGAAACGCAACGCAGTCGGCACAGCGTTCATCGGTCCTATCGTCGGAGATATTTACATCATCGACTTTGGTGAGCACGCAGCACAGCCGGGCAACATGGGGTACACGACTACACCTGCACAATACGTTTCATCTGTAAGCCCGATCATGTTGCGCCCGCAAGAGTTCATGTCGTTGCAGTACGGGTACACGAACACTGTGACCACATCGGCGCTGACGATGGCTGTCGAAATAGGTTGGTGGGAGCGCTAATGGGTGTTGGTTCACAGAACTGGTATCCGGCAGGCGCATCAGCGATCGACGTTGACGCAGCAACCCTTGGCATTGTGTATCTGCCTTATGCGTACGACATGTTGATGATCCAGTACAACATCGTGGGATACGCAGTTGCTGACACTGCCGGGTTCATCTTCAACGGTGACATACCGTTGCCACCGTTCTTTGTGGGCATGTATGGCGACCGGCACTTGCATGTCGCTGTAGGTGTAACGACGCTGACTAACTCACAGACACTTGACGGTGCGATTGTGCGTGTGTCAGGGCTGACGACTGTGCAAGAGCAAACAGGTGTTGCGTATGTGTCCGCAAAGTACAACTCAAATGCAGCGCAATCAATGACGATCCTGAACACGACCGCATCAGGGTCAGTGAGTGTTGCTGCGCCTGTAAGCCTGTTAGGGAACGGCATTTATTTGTCAACAATCAACAATGCGGGCGGCGCTGACATCACCGAGATCGAAATGAAAACTGCGGGCGGCAACAACATGCTCGCCGGTTCCGGTTTTGCAGTGTTCGGGTTCAACGCAATATGACTGTTGGCTCAACTAACTGGTATCCGGTTGGCGCGCAACAGATTACTAATACCACCACAACCGGGGTCATTGACATCCCCTACTACGACAACTTGATGGTGATGTGGTCGTGCATCTTCACGCCAACAGCAGACGTACCGATCTTGTTGTTCAATCGTGATTCGTTGAACACACCATGTTGGTGGCGTGTGCTGTCTAGCACAAGCGGTTCGACGACCCTGACGAACACACAGTTCTTAGGCGACCTTGCGGTGCGTATGGGCGGCTTCAACGGAGTCAACTCGCGATGGTCGGGTGTCACGATGATTAGCAACGTTACGAACTCTGTCGGTGAGCGACCCATGTCGTCGCGTGCAATGATTGGTACGGTTAGCGGTGGCTCAACATTGCACATTGGGTCAGGTGCGCGTGTTGGTGTCGGTCAACCCATCTACAGCGTGACACTGCGCGGCAACGCTTTCAACACGTTTGCGACTGACGGTGCCAGACTTGCTGTGTTCGGCTCAAACATCATCTGATTCGCACGAATGATAGTTTGACCGCACCGCATAGCAACGAAAGGTTGACAGGCGCATGGGCATCAGATCAAGACTCGCGAAAGCGTTAGCGTTACCACCGGGCGCAACCGCTTTGACAGAACAACAGGTCGCCGGGCTAACACCGCAGACCGCTAACTCATCAAACATGGCGACACCGCTACCACGCGAATCAACCGATGCGACAGTGCCGTTCGCACCTGCGATGCCGTTGTACCCGTCGCTTATCAACACACCACGCGCTGACGGGCGCGCTGAGCCTCGCAAGTCTGAGTTCCCTGTCGCATGGAACATCCAGATTCTTGAGCAACGCAACGTCCCGTTTCGTGTGTTGCGCGAGGTCGCTGACGGTGCTGACATCATCCGCAAGTGCGTTGAGGTCGTCAAGGCCACTGTGGCGGGCATGGTGTGGGATATCAGTATCAACGAGGACGCGATTGCCCGTGTGATGACTGAGCAGAACATCACGAACACTGCCGCTGCGAAACAGGTGCGTGACCAGTACCAAACAGAGATCACCGCAGCAAAAGACTTTTGGCGGTCACCTGATCGCATGAACGGCATGTCGTTTCAGGAGTGGCTGATGATGCTGCTGGAAGAAGTGATGGTCGTTGACGCGTTGACGATCTACCCGAACCGTACCGCTGACAGCAAGAATCTGCACTCACTGGAGATCCTTGACGGCACCACGATCAAGCCGTTGTTGAACGCACGCGGGTCGCGCCCGCTGCCACCACACCCGGCATTCCAGCAAATACTGTGGGGCTTCCCTCGCGGCGAGTTCACCGCAGCACCTGACGCAGATGGTGAGTTCACAGCGGACGATTTGGTGTATGCGCCGAGGGTGCGCCGACCGTTTACTCCATATGGTTTATCTCCTGTGGAGCGGTGTCTGCCACTGGTAGACCTCTACATGAAACGCCTCCAGTGGTTCCGCACCGAGTTCACCGATGGTGCCATACCCGACATGATGATGAAGTCGGATATGGAGTTCGGCAACAACCCTGAGTTACTGCGCGGATACGAACAAGTATTCAACGATGCGCTCGGTGGCAGCATGGAACAGCGCCGCCGGATGCGCCTGTTACCTAACGGTTTTGACCCGGTGTTTTCACCGTCATCTGACAGCAAATTTAACAGTGATTTTGATGACTTTATTGTGAAGTCAATCTGCGGTCATTTTGGTGTGCTGCCCACACAGATCGGTTTCACACCGAAAGCCGGTCTTGGTGGTGCAGGGCATCAGGCAGGCGAGGCGGCGAGTGCTGAAACGCTCGGGCTGCGCCCGATCATCACATGGGTGTCAGACCTACTCAATCAGCTATCACACCGTTTCGTTGGGATGCCGCAAGACCTACAGTTTGTGTTCTCCGACGGCACCGAGAATGACGAAATGGCGCAAGCCACACGCCGCCAGACCGAAATATTCAGCGGGCAGAAAACGTGGAATGAGATTAGGTCGGAAGCCGGTCTGCCACTGTTCGACTTCCCCGAGGCTGACGCACCGATCATTGTGTCAGGCGCGACGATCGTGCCGCTGTCAGGCACGTTTGAGCAGGTCGCTGTGGACGCTGCGTTACAAGACACCGACGCACCTGACGCGACCGTGGCTGACACCGAAACGTCAGATGAGGCAGCGTTAGAACTCGCAAAGTTTGTGAAATGGGCGCGCACTGAGAAATCAAGACCGTTCCATTTTGCTGCGGTGCCGCACTCGGTCGCTGAGTCGCTGAACGCACTGGTACAGGTTGACTCTGAAGCGGCGCGTGACTATGCGATGAGTCTGCGAAAGGCGGGTGATGCTCGCCCAAAAGTGCGAGGGGGACGCGAACCGTTCCCGGCGAATCATCCGGCACGGGCAGTGTCAGACCGTCTGAACGAGATCTATACGGAGAAACTTTTTTCGCTTGGAAACGTTGACGCACACAGGCTAGTCACTGACTGGCTGTCATCGTCTGACAACGACGCTGCCGCATGGTTGCGCGCTAAGGAGACCACCGTGTTTCGCCCCGGTCTGAAACAGGTGCTGAACGACCTGTACGCAGAATCTGCGTGGATGGGTGACCGTGCGGCTGCCGCACTGGTTGCGGGCGCTAGAGAGCGAATGAAGGCGGTATCAGCGACCGTGGACTGGGATGGGTGGACACCGGGCGACCCGGCAAAAGCGGCTGTGTTGCTTGGCACCTATGGCACGGGTTCCGGTCTGCGTGACCTACTCGCACAGTCGAACGTGACCATCGCAGGCATTACCGGCACCCGACTTGATCTGATCGGCACGATCCTGTCGGATGCGATGGGGCGCGGTCAGGGTGTAACCGGCACAGCGAAAGAGATTGCTGATGCAATGAACACGATCGTCACCGAGTCGGTGGAACGCATCAACGGAACCGCCATGTCGCGTGAGCGCGCCGAAATGATTGCGCACACCGAGATGACCCGTGCGGGTAACGCTGCCGCCACCGACCATTACCGGTCGCAGGGTGTGTCCGAGGTGGAATGGCAAACATCAAACGACGCAGGTGTGTGTGAGGAATGTTCGGGTCACGAAGCCGACTCACCGTTCCCGATGGACTCGGCACCGCAGCCACCCGAACACCCGTGGTGCGGCTGCCAGTTGCTGCCGGTCGCGTTTGATAACGATGACACATTCCAGTATTCGCCTGAAGAAGAAGCCGAAATGGCGGCGATGGATCAGGCGGCTGCCGATCACCCGAACGTGGAACCTGACTCACCCGAGGCACACGCCAACGTGTCAGACCAACCGGAACTTGCAACCGCATCCGAAGTAGCTGAACTAGCAAAAGACGGTTGGGTCGAAGGGCGTTGGGAACGTGCCGATCTGGAGGCACACAAACAAGGGTTGCGCGACGAATGGAACCTACGCAACCCGCCACCACAACCTTCGACCTACCCTAACGTGACACAGTTCCGGTTAGACAAACATCAAGCACTTCTCAACAAGTTCGAAGCAACACTGAAACGAATCAAAGGTATCTACGACAATGGGTCGTTGCGTGTCACCGATCAGTTTGGACTCAAACCGGCAAGAATGGAAGAAGCGTTACGCAACATTGACTTAGCTCGCAAAGTGTCCGAAGCGTCTGCTTCGGGTGCTGTCGATGTCAAGATTATGATGGACTCCGACTTCAATGTGAAGGGCAAAGGCGCATCCGGTTTGTGTTGGCAGACCTCAAAAGCCGATGGGGTTTCAAGAGTGTGGGTGCGCGGCAAAGATTACAACGGGCAAAGCATCGCGCAAACATACAAAGCGGAACCGGGTTCACGAACCTTCGACACGATTCAACATCACTACTCAAACAACATTGAAACCACACCGCTGAGTGAACATGTGATGGTTCACGAATACGGACATGCAGTTGATCGCGCCCCGATTGATTCGCAAATGTTTACTGATCGGCAAGACCTGTTTGATAAGTACAAAGGCACGGAAGTAGGGCGAAACAGGTACGTCGATTCGCAACTGCCATCAGGTTATGCTGCGACAAGCCCGGCTGAAGCGTATGCGGAATCGTTCGCACAATGGACTGTGACTCGCGGCATGACTTCTAACGCTGTGGTGCAAGAGTACGCACGAACGTTCGGATGGAGGAAACCGTGATTCTGATTGTCGATGATTGGAAGAATGGTCCGCAAACTGTTGAAGTTACCGTTGCGGATATGACCGATGATGATCTTGTTGGCATGTCGTTAGCGGGTGATGTTGCAGCGACAGCGGAGTTAGACAAACGGGCTACGGCTGAGGCCATCGCAACAATGCGAGCTAATGGTTACACGCGGGCGCAAGCGGTTGCGGCTGCGGAACATGACCATCCGACCAAAGCGGTAACGGCTGACATGACGAAGGTGCGACGCAACGCTATCGACACTGCGCTTGCCGCACTCGCTGAGGTGCCCGAGGTGGAACCGGGGCGCATCGCTGTGCCGTGGCCGATCGCCGCACGGGTGCCGGTGCCGACCGCTGATTGGGCTGACGCAACATTAGACACCTATCAGATCGAACAACTCTGCGCGACACAATCCACACTTAAAGTGGACAACATCATCTGGCATCTAGAACACCTCGGGACTGCCGATGTCGGGCGCAACGCGCACCCAAACATCACACTGACCGACGGCGAATCACGCATCCATGACGGGCACCACCGGCTTGCGGCGCTGTGGTTGCTCGGTGTCGTGTTCGCTAACTGTTGGACACTGGCGGTATAGGCGCACCGGTGCCCTGCCCTGTGTACCCTGCCGTCCGCATGTGATCGTTCAGCGACTCACCACACTCGGCGCAGGTGACTTCTGCGAGGTAACGATTAAAGGTGCGGGTGTCTTTCTGTGTGGTCACGCGCAGTCCCCAACCATCGGGTGCGTGGGCGCTGATCCAGTCTTGCATGACGGTTTTGGCGATTGCGCCGGGCGCATGGTCGGTTGCGTGCAACTCGGGTGCGTAGACACGCAGCAAACGCAGCGACTGTGATGACCTGATGTTCATGCCGTGGTCAATCAGAACAATAATGGTGTCCCCGTCAACGACTCGTTCTGTGCGCGCTTGGTAGTCGTACATGGTGCGGATGATAGCGCTAGTTGCATGACCTTGCAGCGCCGGTCATACTTAGGGAAACGAAGGAGTTCTGATGATCGTTGGTTCTGCCGTAGTAGGTACTAACTCAATCGCGTTAGTTCACAAATGTGTCACACCCGCAGGCGTGGACGTGGTGTTGTGCACGACGGGCGCTGTCGGTGACGCGCACTTTGGCAACGCCGACGTTCAAGCCGCTGGTCCATTCGGGTTCCATATGGCGGTAGGCGTGGACGCGCTCACTGTGTCGTTGCCGTTTGGCGAAGCGCTATACGTCACCACATCTGCCGCATCGACAACGCTGCGCTACGCTGTGATTGGCAAATAATGAGCAACACCAACATCTTTGCCCGCATCATCAAGCAAGACAAGCAGCCAGACGGCACGCTCATTGTCACCGGCATCGCCACCGATAACAGTATTGACTCCGACGATCAGATTTGTGATCCCACATGGCTCAAGACTGCAATGCCTGACTGGTTCAGATGGGGCAACATTCGTGAGCAACACAGCAACATCGCAGCGGGTGTCGCTACCGAATATGAAACTAAAGGTAACGAACACTGGATCACTGCCAAAGTTGTTGACCCTGCCAGTGTGAAGAAGGTTGAGTCGGGTGTCCTTAAGGGTTTCTCCATCGGTATCCGTGGTCCGCGAGTTGTGAAAGATAACAAAGCGGCGGGCGGTCGTATCGTTGACGGCGAGATTGTGGAAGTATCACTCGTTGACAGACCTGCGAACCCGATCTGCACGCTTGCGCTTGCGAAGTCGGTGGATGGTGTGGTCACCGCTGTTGAAGAACTGAACGAGAAAGCGATGGATAACATGACCGAAGAAACCGGCGAAGAATCGACCGAGATGACCAACGAAGAAACAGTCGGCGAAATGACCGAAGACAACGCTGCGCCAGTCGCCAAGTCGGAGATGACCGACGACGGCGCATCACCCGTCGCTAAGGCACCCGCTGAGGAATCGTCACAGGCGATCGGTGAGGAATCATCACAGGCACTCGGTGAGGAATCGTCACGCGAGGGCGGTGTTGCCGGTGTCGCTGGCAAATCCACCGATGACCGTCTTACAAAGATCGAAGAAATGCTGACCATGTTGTGCGACAAGGCATTGGAGATCGGGAAGGCGGTGGCACGACCCGACATCGAAAAGTCAATCACTGAGGTGACTGAGCGGATGACGGTGTTAGAGAAAGCCGCTTCGACCGGTGGACCTGTCCGCATGGCAGTCGGAACACCACCGGCAGCACTCAACGAAAACATCACTCGCGCACAGAGCTACCGCGCCAAAGCGATGACCACTACTGATCCCCGTATTGCGCAGGGCTATTTGTCACTGGCACACGACCTCGAAACTCTCACCGCCTAGAAAGGGCAAACGATCATGGCTAACAACTCTGCCGAAATGTTCGGCACTAACGACCCGAAGGAACTGGCGCTCCGCACCGATGCCTTCAACGAAGCAATCAGCAAGTCTCTCCAGTCGGCTGACATGGCGCAGGCAACACCAAACACCAACAAGTCGTTCGGTCTTGACCCTGTGTCGATCGGCAATCAGATCGCCGCACAGCGCGAGATTCTGAAAGACATCACGGTTGGCTCAACTGTGTCCGGTGGTATCTACACCGCTGGTTCACCAATCGGTTCGGGCATTGTCCCGTTCGACTTGGAGGCACCCGCCAAGTACCTCGCACCACGCCCAACGCCACTGCGTAACAAGATGCCACGACTCAAGGGTTCCGGCACTTCGCACCGTTACAAGCGCATCACCGCAATCACTGGTTCCGGTACAGGTCAGGGTGACATCCATCCCGGTCTGTCAGAGATCACGCAAAACAACTTTGCACCTGCAGGCGCATCACAATCGTTGTACTACGCACGCGGCTCCAAGATCGCCTACACCGGTGACGACAAGATCGTCCCTTACTACCAGTTCGGTCTTTCAGACTCGGTGTCATGGGCAGCACAGTACGCCGGTCAAGGCTTCCAAGACATCCGCTCACTGTCGGCACAGTCGTTGCTTTACTCGTCCATGCTGATGGAAGAGAAGATGATGCTCATGGGCCGCGGTGCAACTGGCGGCGGTTTCGTTGGCGCACTCACCGCACCAACGATCACGCTGTCTGCCCGTGCCGCTACCACTGGCGAAACTGGTTTCGCTTCGACAGGAACCCTGTATGTGGCGGCAACCGCTGACGCAGGTTCGTTCGGTCAGAGCGCTGCTTCAGCGATCGTGTCGCAGGCTTGGACAGCCGGTCAGGTCATCGTTGCAACAGTGTCGGTGCCATCGGTCGGCGCGCTTGGATACCGTTTCTACAGCGGCACTGTGAGCGGTCTCACGACACAGTTCTACAACGGTCGTTCGGGCAGCAACACGTTCGTGATTAGCGGACCTGCTCTCACAAGCGGCGCGGTTGCCACGGCTGTTGATACCTCATCGTACGCTCAGGGTTATGACGGCATCATGGCAATCGTGACCGGTGCGGACTCGGGTTACCGCAAGGTTCTTAACTCAACGTTCTCGGGCACCTCGCCGGGCGCTGAGTTCCAGACCTGTTTCAGCGCACTGTATGACGCAGTGAAGGCTGACCCTGACGAAATTCTGTTTAACGGTGCAGACCGCAAGCAGATCAGCGAGTTGCTGAAGAATAACTCCAGCACGAACTACCGCCTCACACTCCAGCAGGACGAGGTTGGCAACGCTGTCATCGGCAGTGTCATCACCGCAATCCAGAACGAGGTGACCGGCAAGGTCGTCCCGATGACGGTGCATCCGTGGATGCCACAGGGCAACACTGCGGTGCTGTCGTATCAGTTGCCGATTCCTGATTCGCAGGTGTCGAACGTGTGGACTTCGGTCAACGTGCAGGACTACACCGGCATCAACTGGCCGGTCACTCAGTTTGAGTACGAAACCTCCAGCTACTGGTACGGAACATTCCTGTGCTACGCACCGGCATGGAACGGGTCAATCACCGGCATCACTGCCGCTTGATAACAATCGTGTGCGGTCGGGCGGGACACCCATCTGTCGCCCGACCGCACACACTTGATGGGGAGTACAAATGAAACGATTACTACCGCCCGACAAGGCGGTTCTGGAGACTGGCGTGCCACGCGCTAACGGTGGCGAAACTGTTTACAGGCAGCACCGTGACGGCACCATCCATGTTGCTGATGCTGATGTGCGGGCGCTCAAACAGGCGGGCTACACAACACCGTCTGCGGGCGGTTTCGCCCGGTCGCATGGGTGGCGTTGCGATGACTGCGGGTTCCACGGTTACTTCCGCAAATGTGGTCGCTGTAAGGGCGAGAACACGCGCCGAGGCGATGCTGTAAGTTAGGTGAAAAGGAGATGACATGGCGCAGAAACTGACAACACTTTCACCGCTTTTCTCCACACCATATTTGACCGTTGCCGAGTACAAACAGGCACCGACCGGTGTTGATGTGGATGACTTTGTGGGCGGTGGTTCCATTGGTCTGAACGATCAGGAACTGACCAACGTGATTGCCCGTGCGTCATCGTGGATGGATGCACACTGCGGGCAGGTGTTGGGCGCTACACAGGACACCGAGTCGTTCCGTGCACGCACCTCGCGTGACGGGTTTCTGCGGGTGCACCCGAGGTACTGGCCGATCATTAGTGTTGTGTCTGCGTCGTTTGGTGGCAGCCCGTCGCTGATGAGCGCGTTGGATGTGTCTACCGCATGGCTTGAGCCGATGGCGGTGGTGTTCTCGCTGTCGTATGGTTCATCGTTCAGCGGGCAGTTACAGTTCTCGCGTGTGATGAGTTTGACGCAGGAACAGTTTGTCACGATGACATATGTGAACGGGTACGCGAACACTGTGCTGACCGCACCGATGTTGGCGGCTGCGACCACGATGACGGTTAGCGACACGACCGGGTTTCAGCCGGGCATGTCGTTCCGAGTGTATGACGGCACAAACAGCGAGTTGCTGAAAGTGTCATCCACCTATGTGCCCGCCACCGGTGCGGGCGCTGTAACGCTGTCTGCGGGCTGCGCATACGCACATGCGGCATCGGTATCAATTTCGGCTTTGCCGCCCGCTGTGAAGCAAGCAGCTATCTCTATGGTGAACGTGATCCTGAAGTCACGCGGTAACAGTGCGCTAGTGATGGGCGGGCTGACACCCGGTCAGATACAGACGAACAACCCTGCGGTCGCTAACGATTACGAAATGGCGTGTTCGTTACTGGCACCGTATCGACGGATTCGCTGATGTCACGCGCCACAGTACGCGCTGCGGTCGCCGCCTACTTTGCGCCACCGGTCGTCACCGGGCTGAACAAAGTGTTCTCGGCAGCACCTAAGCGCATCGAAGGAACTTGGTTTCGTTACGGGCAGCCCGGCGGCACATGGTCGGGTGCGGTCGGTGTCATCAACATTATTTCCGAGTCGGAAGAACGCATCGCCATCGGTGGCGAAACGAGCGGAAAAAAGTGGGTTCATTACACAGTCGAAATGCAACTCTTTCAGCACTCGGTACGCACACACAGTGAGGATGCAATGACCGACTTTGATGCCCTCGTTGATGGCTTCAAAGATGCGCTGCGGGCAGGTCGCAGATTAGATGATTACCCTGTGATATTTGAGGCAGGCGAACGCGAGTTGGTGGGCGAGTATGGTGAGCCAAAAGTTTTGGCAGACGGCGCAACCGAAATATGGGGCGCAGTACGTTTTGAGGTATCGGAGGTTTTGACAGCATGAAGATCACAGTGACTGACGAACGAGTGTTTCCCACACTTGGCATCATCGCGCAGCCGGGCGACACGGTGGAAGTGCCCGACACGGATGTTGTAGTGTCAAAGAAAACGAACGCAAAGGAAGTGATCGCTGATGGCACTGCCACGGTCTAGGTCTTATTTGGGAATCGCAAAAGAAACGCGCCCGGCTGCCGGTGCTGCGCCGACCGCTGTCGCCGCCACCGACTTCATTCCGTATACGTCGATTACGCCTGCGGACAACATCCAGTATTTGGATGACAAAGGCGTGCGCGGTTCGATGACCGACCTGTACGGTTTGGTGCAAGGCAACATCTATTCCGAGTTTGAGTTCGCTGGGGATGTGTTCGCTGACACCATCGGTTACCCGTTGGCGGGTGTGCTTGGCGATGTGGTGACCACAGGTGCGTCGGCACCGTTCTCGCACGCAATCAGCACACTGAACTCACAGACCACGAACGGTCAACCGACCACGTTCACGCTGTCTGATTACTACGGTTTGGGTGCCGCTACGACACGCCAGTTTGCCGGTGTGCAGTTCCAGTCTGTTGACCTCAAGTTCACCGCTGACGCATTGCTGACCTACAGCGCAAAAGCGCTCGGGTATCAGTCGGCAACCGCAGCAAACCCGACACCATCGTTCTCCACGCTCACTCCGATCCCGTCGTGGGTCGGTGCGGTGACACTCAACGCGGCTTCGTCAATCTTGGTTGCCGAAGGTAACTGCACGATCGAACGTCCGGTCACACCGATCTTCACCGTGGACAACAACCAAAGGCCGTATCAGTTGTTCGCTGGCGCTGTGTCGGCTTCGGGCGCGCTGAACCTTGTCTTTGAGACTGACACGCAGTTGCTGTTGTTCCTCAACAACACGCAACCGAACCTTGTGGTGGACTTCTCGCAGGGAACTGGCGCAGCGCTGACGCAAGTGAAGATCAACATGACGAAGGCTGCGATCACTGTTGGCGCGATCAAGCGCGACAAGGACTATGTGGAACTGGCGCTGACGTACCGGGCGATCGCTAACACAACTGATGCGGGTGCGTCGGCTGGTTACTCACCGATCAAGGTGACGTTGCAGAACGCCAAGCCAAGCGCCACTTACGCCTAACCGAAACGAAAAAAACGAAAGATGGGATGATATGAAACGCGAGAACGTAACAGGCGGCTGGGTTGATTATCGTGAACCCGAGGACACACCCGAGCGGTTGCGTCGCAGGGTCACCACGATGGCAGGCAAAGCGGCGGGCATCGCACAGCGCATGGGTGGCGACTCGCTGCCCGACGGTCAGGTTGCCGAAATCGCCACAGACGACATGCAGTTTCTGCTGGAGTTCAATGATGCGGTAGCTATGTGTTTAGTCATGGGTTGGTCATTCGATGCGCCTGTGACCGCAGACGGTTTGCTTGATGTGCCCGCTGCCGCCTATGACGAAATCATCCGTCATGGGCAGGCACTCGTTGTGCGTTTGTTGCCCAACTTTTCGATCGACCCTGACCCAAAAGTCCCTACCGCGAACTGAAACGCATCGGTGACGGTTTGCGGGGAATGTCCGACGAACGGTTCCCGGTGCGACCCGAGTTTCGTGACTACCGACTAGCAAAAACGTTTGGCTGGACACGGCAGCAAATTGATGAACAACCTGCGGTGTGGTTGGATTGGTTGCTGATGATTGACGGCAAAGTTCGTGAGGTAGAAGCGAATGCAGGTAACGGCGAATATTGACGATGGCGGGTGGAGCAAACGGTTTGCTGCGTTTGCCGCTCGCGATCTTGACACCGCTGTGAGGCGTGCCGTCAAAGAGGTCGCGTTTCAGGGCAAAAAAGAAGTTACCGGGCGCGAGGGTTTGTCAAAATATCCGCGTCATAAGGCGGGCACAGTTACGTCATCGCCACCGAGTGAGCCACCGGCGCAGATGAGCACAGCGCTGAAAAAGTCGGTGAAGGATGAACCTGCGGTGCGTGTCGGGTTTGGTTCCTATACCGCATCGGTGATGACTGCGATGGAGTATGCGCGCGCACAGGAGTTTGGTATTCCCGGCAGGCTGCCTGCCCGCCCGTTTATGCAACCTGCGTATGACAGAATGATTGCGGGCGGTAATGCGCAGCGCATCTTCGATAGCAGGATGATGGAAGAACTGGACAAACTTCGTGGCAAGTAACACACCGATCAGGATCACGTTCGCCGGTAACGCTACAGGTCTGCTACAAGCGGCTGAGAGCGCGCAGAAGTCGTTGGCGGGTGTAACCACTGGAACCAAGCATATGGCGCAGCAGACGGCGGCTGCGTCGGCGCACACGGTCGCTGCGAGTTCGTCTGCCAGTCAGGGTCTGGCGAACATGGCTGCGAGTGTGCAGAAGTTCTGGAATGACTCGGCAAAGGCGACGTTGCACGCGTCGCAGCAAACGGCAGGTGCGTCGAAGCAGACGGTCGCTGCGTGGCATCAGACGGTCGGTGCGAGTTCTGCTGTCGGTCAGGGTTTCACAAACATGGCGGGCAAGGTGCAGCAGTCGTCTGCGAGTGTGCAGAAGTCTGCAACGGGCATCGCTAAAGGTGCAAAAGATATGTCTGCGGCGACACTCGCTGCGGGTGTTGCTGCCGGGCAGGTGTTCGCTGACATGGCGAAGAAGGCGTTGTCATGGGCAAAGGAATCTTTGGGTGCGTTTTCGTCACTGGCGGGTGAAGTACGCAAAATGAAAAGTCTGCTCGGTGGCACCGCTGAGGATATGTCGAAACTGCGTTTTGCTGCCGATGAGGTAGGCGTGTCATCTGATGCGGTGACTCGAAGCATGGCAATCATGGCGACACATTTGCAGAAGAACGATGATGCTGCCAAACGGTTAGGTCTTTCGATGACTGACGCGCAGGGCAGAATGAAAACGTCGCCTGAAATACTTGGTGAGGTTTCCGACAAGTTAAACAGTATGGGCAACGGTTTGCAGCGCACGGCAGCCGCTAAAGAGTTGTTCGGAAAAGGTTTTGCCGAGATGAACCCGCTACTGGCGCAGGGTTCCGCAGGCATGAAAAAGTTCGGTGAGGAAGCCGAGAAGATGGGTTTGGTGCTGTCACAAAAAGACTTGGACGCATCAAAGAAAATGAAACTGGCGTTCAAAGAAATGCACGCGTCAATCGAAGGTATCTATGTTTCCATAGGTCGCAACCTTGTGCCGGTGATGTTATTGATGGCGACCACCGCAAAGGATGTTGTGATGTGGTTCCGTAAGACATGGACGGAAGGCGGTGCGCTTTCGACTGTGCTGAAAGTGGTGGCGGGCGCGTTTGCTGTGGTGGTTGCTGGCATGGTGGTTTACATGGCAGTAACGAAAGCGGTTGCTGCGGTCACGTTGATTGCTGAGAAAGCGCAAGCAATCTTGAACGGCACTATGGAACTGTCACCGACAGGGCTGATCGTGGCAGGCATCTTGTTGCTGATCGCCGCGTTCATCTACCTTGTCAAAACTTTCAAGCCGGTCGGTGACGCTGTGATCTTGGTCGGCAAGATCATCGGCACAGTCATCGGGTGGGGCATCAGCATCGCGTTGAAAGGCATCAAACTATTCATTGATGGTCTGTCGTCAATGATGGACGCAGGGCTTGCGGTCGTTGCAGGATTCGCAAAAGTGGCCGACGCGATCGGCGGGTTCTTCGGGTTCGACACAGGTCTTGCGGGCAAAGTCGAATCGGTGCGAAACGGATTGCGTGATATCACCGGGGCGATCGACACAACGCTCAACTCATGGGCTGACACTGCCAAAGATAAGGGCGGCGAAGTCGGTGAGAAACTGGCAAAAGGTTTGGTTGATGCAATCAAGAACCTGAAAATGCCGACACTCGGCGGCAAGACACCAAACACTGACCTACCTACAGTGAATCCACCTGATGCGGGTGGCGGTGGCGGTGGCGGTAAGGCTGAGGCGACCGTGGATGCGATCGCACAGCGCAAACAGATGATCCTTGACTTCTTCACAAATCTCATCGGTGCGAGTCGTGACGCGTTAAACGCAATCAGGTCAGCGGCTGTGGATGCTCGCAAACGCATGGATGAAATGGCAAAAGGGATACAGGATTCACTGGCGGGTGCGTTCTCTATTTCGGCACTCACTGACTCATCGTTTGCACAGTATTTGGGTGTTGATGCGTTGCTTGCTGCGTTCCGAAAGAAACTGGCTGCGATGCGGTCGTTCGTTGCAAACGTGAAAAAACTGCGTGACCTCGGTTTGCCAGTAGAAATGTTGCAGGACATTGTGAGTGCGGGTGTGGAAGGTGGTGCTGCGGCGGCGCAGCTAATCGTGAACAACCCGTCAAGCATTAAAGACTTGCAGGCGTTACAGATCGAAATGACCGGGGCGACCGCTGAGGCGGGCGCGACTATTTCGCAGGCGGTGATGGGTTCGCAGGTGTCGGCGCTGACCGCACAGGCGCAGTCTGCGCAGACACAGTTTGCCGGGTATCTGTATCAGGGTGCGTCGCTCGGGTATCAGCCGACTGCCGCTGATCTGTCTGCCGGTGGTACAAACATTTCTAATGAGGTCAACATTGATGTGTCCACGAACGCTGACCCGGCTGAGATCGCAGCGGCGGTCGCGTGGGCACTCAAGACCGGGCAGACGTTGGGCATGGGTTCGGCGGCTGCGATTCCTGCGCCGCCTGCGCCACCGATCACAGCGGGCAAGAAAAACACCAAGCTGGCACCGAAGGCGACTTCTTCTTTCGATCTGAACAGGATTTGACATGGCATCACCATCGGTCGCATACGGGTTCAGTTTTAACGGGTGGTTGTTCGGTGGTGCCGGGCAGGGTGTGCAGGTGCTGTCTATCGACGGGCTTGAGGACATTCCGTCGCTACGCACACAGGATGAGGGTCGCGGGTACTCGGACGGTATGTGGACAGGTTCTGACGCGCTCAATAATCGGGCGATCACGATGACGTTGCAGATCATGTCTGATGCGAACGCACCCATGTCCACCTATCTGACACAACTCAAGACCTACTTGATTTCGCAGACCACTGGCACAGGTGTGTTGCAGATGTTTCTGCCGGGTCGTGGTGTGCAGCGAGTCAACGCCCGTGTGCGTCGCCGCACCATACGCATAGATCCCGAATACACCTACGGGCGCGCTACAGCGGTCGTGGAGTTCTTCTGCCCTGATCCACGGATCTACAATGACACGCAGACCACAGGCACGATGCTTGCCGCCTCGGGTGGTTCTCGCACCTACCCTCGCACATATAACCTCGCGTACTCGGGCGGCGCTGTCGGGTTATCGGTGACCCTGACTAACGCCGGGAACTATGAAACTTGGCCGGTGTTCACACTGTCGGGTGCGTGCGTCGCACCACAGATCACGAACATTACGACCGGGCAGGTGTTGACGTTCCCTGCGGTCACGATTGTGGACACCGATGTGATGGTGGTGAACACTGATCTGCGGGCGGTGCTGATGAACGGTGCAGCGGCACGCAATCTGTTAGGGAACGCCTCACAGTGGTTTTCGCTGCCCGCAGGTGTGCCCACAACGTTATTGCTGAGTGTTGCAGGCGGGTCACCGACCTGTGTGGTCAGCTATCGTGACGCAAGTATTTAAGGAGCAATCATGGCATTCACATTTTCACAGCCTGCGTACTCGCAGACCGGTAGCTATACCGCACAGCAAGACCGACTTTTCATCAAAGCGGCGACACAGACCGCAGGTGTGCGCGTACTCGGCGCACCGTCTGCCGGTCTGGCTGTGGGTGACCTTAACGTGCGTTCTACCGGTGCCGGTAACGCATCGGTGACGGTCGCTGCGGGCGAAGTAGTCGTCGCCGGGGCAACCGGATTTGGTAACTATTTCGGGGTTAACGATGCCGCTCTAACGGTCGGTCCGCTTACTGCGTGCCCGACTAATACGCGCATTGATTTGATTGTGGTGCGTGTTGTGGATGCGGGTGGCACACCGGTGATTTCGTGCCAGATTCTGACGGGCACTCCTGCGGTCACACCGGTTGCGCCGGTGCCGACCGTTAATAGTACGACGACCGAGTTGGCAATTGCGTCGATCGCTATTCCTAACGCTTTCACTACCGGGTCAACGATTGGTGCGGGCACGATTACCGACCTGCGCCCGAAAGGTTTTCTGCCGAATCTTGGTGCGGTGTCTAACTCTGCGACCGTGATCCCGTCACCGGCTGAGGGTCAGTTGATCTTCAACACGACGACAAAAATGATTCAGGTTTACAACGGTACTTCGTGGGTTCCGAACAACGGTGTGATGGTGTTCGGAACGACAGCGTTGCGTGACACTGCGATCCCGTCGCCCGTGAACGGCATGTTCGCTTACACAACCGACACCGGCACGTTCTGGGTTTACAACGGCACAACGTGGACCGTGCCTGATAGCGATGTGCAAGTGTTTACAACTGTTGGTACAGCAACTTGGACTCGTCCGCTGTGGGCAACCGCAGGCAACGCAGTTATCTCAGGTGTTGTAATCGCAGGCGGCGGTGGTGGCGGTGGTGGTCGTATGGACGCATCTGCAACAAACCGACCCGGCGGTGGCGGCGGCGGTGCCGGTGCGCGTGTTGTGTTCTCCATGCGCGCAAGTGACTTTTCATCGTCAGAAACAATCACAGTTGGCGCAGCAGGTACGGCAGGCACAACAGGCACAACAGTCGCAGCAGATGGCGGCGCAGGCGGTGCCGGTGGCAACTCATCAATCGGCACGCGTGTTGCTGCGCGTGGCGGTCGTGGCGGTTCCGGTGGCGCAGCCGCCAGTGTGCTGTTCACAAAAGGTGGAACGTCGGGCGACGGATCGCAAGCCACATTTGTCAACGTGTCATCGGGCGTGACGACAGCTTCATTGGGTGCGGGCGGTTACGGCGGCATCGGTGGCGGCGGTCAGATCGGCGGCACTCTTGCTGCTGGACCGGGTGGCGG
>Ga0194048_10000081_pt1 | contig 39335 bp, 33 predicted proteins | sample JunL225m_MetaG_FD_161685 | JGI IMG/M metagenome (GOLD analysis project Ga0194048, IMG submission 161685) | Anoxic zone freshwater microbial communities from boreal shield lake in IISD Experimental Lakes Area, Ontario, Canada - Jun2016-L222-5m | ecosystem: Environmental > Aquatic > Freshwater >...
AGGTGACCTCACAACCATCGGGAAGAACTTCCTCACTGCGCTCTAGGCGAATAAGAAGATTTAATACCTCACGGTCCCCAGCGGGCAGCCCGAACAAGGCCTGTGGCTTCAAAATGAATGATCGGTGGTTACCTATGTAATCAATAACAGTAAGCTTTTTTTCTGGCGCACTTTTTCTAAGGCCTCGACCAAACTGTTGAAGCCATACAATCCGCGACTCTGTCGGACGCAACATCATCACAGTATCGAGTTCGGGAACATCAACGCCTTCGTTGAACATATCCACAGCGCAAAGGACCGACAGTTTACCTTCCTTGAGGGCGTCTAATGACGGAGCCCGCGGATCGCTTGTAGCGCCTGCATGAACGGAACGCGCCGTAATTCCGTTGCTGACAAAAAAATCCCTCATAAAATCTGCGTGGCGTTGTGACGTACAAAAGGCAATAGTTCTACTACCTGCCCTTTTTTTATACTGTTCCAGAATATTTTCAGCACGCACTTTGGTTGCGACAGCCTCAGTCAGCTTATCTTCATCAAATCTCTTGTTCCTCCAAGGGATATTTCGATAATCAACGGTATCAGGAACACCAAAATACCGGAATGGACACAACAGTCCTTGTTGAATCCCCTGCGTCAACTCGCAGCGGTAAACGAGATTTTCCTCACATAGTGCCAAGAGATCGGCGCCATCACTGCGCTCTGGCGTTGCAGTCAGGCCCAGAAGGAATATAGGTTTAAAGTACTCGATAACCTTGCGATAAGTTCGTGCCTCGGCGTGGTGAAATTCGTCGATGATGATGTAGTCGAATTCGTCAGGGATGAACTTACGTAGATGTTCCAAGCGACTCATTGTTTGAATTGACGCGAAAAGTACAGAAGAATTTTGGTCTTTCTCAGATCCCGCGAATCGACCCAAGCGATCTTTCGGTCTAATTATTCGGAACGTATCGAAAGCCTGATTCAATATTTCTTCCCGGTGGGCGATAAAAAGGACACGCTTGAAAGAACTAGAGTCAAATGCACTGAGCCAGGTTTTACCAAGGCCCGTCGCGAGCACAACTAGTCCTGCCCGTTTGCCGGCCTCACGGGTAGCTACTAAATGCTGTAACGCATCGATTTGAATGGCATGGGGTACAGGCATCGATATCGGAAGGTCAATGGGAAATTCAACATCCGCACGAGGTCTCACCTGTTCTATCGCGCGTCGCTTACGGTATTCATCGATCCAATCTGGCGTCAGCGACTTGGTCTTAGATGAGAAAAATAGCTGCTGAAATGCCGCCCTTATATCAGCCATGCCTATTTGATCACGAGCCTCCAGAACTTTGTAATTCCACTCGACGCCACTCGTGAGCGCAGTTTGGCTTAGGTTCGAACTTCCTATAAAAGCAGCACCAGATCCATCTTGATGCTCAAAAACATAAGCCTTGGGGTGAAAAGAATCGCCAAACGCAGCACTATCTGTGGAAGCGGACGTTTCATACACCCGGCATTCGATTCGACCTTGGAAGTCGAGTAAGCGCAATAAGGCATCTGGATCCGTAACACCTCGATAGTCTCCGGTCAGTACGCGAAGTGTGCCACCTCGGCTAAGGAGGTCCTGAAGATATGGCCGGAGCAGATCTATACCGCGAGCGAATATGAAAGCGACCGCCAAGTCAGCGCTTCGGGCCTTTGCAAATTGATTCTTTAGATGGGGCAGTAACGGATCGGACGCGCCGGTAGTCAGGACTTTCTCTAAAGGTTCGTAGGGACCTACTTCTTGTAGATTCGCGCCGTCTCGAACGTAGTTCGCCTTAGACGGGATGACGTGGCGAACGCCACCGCGTGGATCTGCAATGTCGCCGCGACGACGTGGAATCACATGTACGTGGAGGTGGAATACTGTTTGGCCAGCAGCCTCGCCACAATTAATTCCGATATTAAAACCATCCACTGCGCCCTGAGACTCGATCGCATGGCGGGCAATATCGATTCCCCGCAGTAACGCGGACTTTTCTTCCGGAGTCGCATCAAACCAAGTCGGCGCGTGTCGAATTGGGATCAGAAGCGCGTGACCGGCGGTGACAGGAAATCCGTCCCATAGGCCAACAATGAGTGAATCGCGGTAAAACACCCTATCGATAGGTGGATTACAAAATGGGCAGCTCGCCTGCGTCACCTGAACTCCTATGCCATTCCTATTGGAATTACCATTGGCAATGCCAAAAGCCAAACCAGCTACTAAGCGAACCACTTCGCTAAGCACATCTGCAGTTCCGGCAGTTGCCGACACCGCCAAATAGGCCCCGGTTCATAAAAGCGGGCTAGTCTTTGTGGAGCGCGCTAACGATTAGAAGTAACACATTGCAGGTGTCTTGCCCAGGCAGCCACTGTTCCTAATCTCTCATCCATTCCTTGCGAAGCCCAAATCAAAGCGTTGGGTCGCTCGTGCTATCAACGCTTCAAAACGCCTCCCCGGACAACGGCATCAAGAACGGAACAAGACCCACCTGGTAATGAACTGGCGCAGTTATTTGTTGGCGTTATTTTGACGGACCAACTTACCGAAGAGAGCACATTCGCCAGGCTTTTTGCTCAGCAACATATCGTGAGTAGCTCCGAGCGCCCAAGCCTCATGATTTGACGGTCGCACGCATTTTCCGTAGAGCCTGACCTCACCTCAACTCACCCAATCACCGCCAACTCCCGCAACGGCCGCCCCTGCGCAATCCGCGCAACTGCCAACGGCGTCAGATCCAAGGACCGATAGGCCCCATAGAGGATGTGCTCCGCCACACCGCGCCCTACGGCCGGCGCCTGCTGTATCCCGTGCCCCGAAAACCCATTCATCAGCACTAAATTACTGACCTCGGTATGCGGCCCGACAATGCCGTTGTGATCAAAGGTATTCATCTCGTAATACCCCGCCCAGGCCCGCACCACCCGCAGCGACTCCAGTGCCGGGATCCGATGCGCCAGCGCCGGCCAAAACTCGGTCTCAAAGGGCCCATGATCCGGCTCGAGCGGTAGATCTGCCGCATCGTTACGCGGCACCACGCCACCGATGTAGTACGGCCCCTCCGGCCGCAGCCAAAACCCCGTCGTATCAATCAGCAGCGGACACTGCGGCAAGGGCGTCGGACAGGCCAACACGAACACCGTGCGCCGGCACGCATCCACCGGCACTACCACCCCGGCCATCGCGCCGACCGCGCGGGCCCAGGGACCGGCTGCATTCACAACCGTTCCCGCCGCGATACGCCGCCCATCCGCCAAGCGCACGGCCTGCACCCGATGGCCCGCGCGCTCCATGCCGACGACCTCGCCGTGTACTGTCTGCGCGCCCAAGTGGCGCGCCTTGGCCGTCAGCGCCGTCAGCAGTCGGTAGCCGTCGAACCAGCCCTCACCACTGAGCCCCAACGACCCGAGTGCCAGATCCGCCACCTGCAGCCACGGAAAGCGCGCCCCCAACTCGTCCGGCGACAGCAGCGCCACATCGGCGCCCTTTGACCGCTGGATTGCATGCGCCGCCCGCAGCACCGATGCGGTGCCCGCATCGGCCAAGGTCAAATACCCCGCCTCGTTCAGTCCCAAGTCCGGCCGATCGTCATCCAGCGCCAGCCAGGTCGGCGCCGCGCGCAACAAGGCGAGGCTGTGCTGCGAGATCTCGATATTGACCGCCGTCGTGTATTGCTGTCGGATCGACGCGGCCGACAACGCCGAGGACGCCTGCGACCAGGTCGGATCCCGCTCGATCACCACCACCGACACCGCGGGATCGTAGTGGCGCAACCAGTAGGCCAGCGAGGCCCCCATGACCCCCCCGCCAACAATGACCACATCCGCCGATGACCCGTGCACGCAACTGTCCATAGGCCGATCCTACCGCAGCCGACGCAGGGACTGCCCGCTGTCCCCACAGGGGACGGACAGGCTAGGATGGAGGCCCTGATAGTTTGAGTGGGAACACCCCGCATGCGCATCCATCCCACCGCTCTGGTCGAAGACGGCGCCCGTCTGGGGTCCGACTGCGTCATCCATGCGCACGCGATCATCACCCGCCATGTGGTGCTCGGCGAGGGCGTCGTCGTCCACCCCTTTGCCGTGATCGGCGGGGACCCACAGGATTTGGGGTTCCAGCCCGCGACCGAGTCGGGCGTCGTTATCGGCGATCGCACCGTGCTGCGCGAACACGTCACTGTCAACCGCGCCACGCAAGCCGGCGGCGCCACCCGCATCGGTGCGGATTGTTATTTGATGGCCACCGCCCACGTCGCCCACGACGGCCAAGTGGGCGATCGCGTCATCCTCGCCAATCAAGTCTTGCTCGCCGGTCACGTGCACGTGGGCGAGCGCGCCTTTATGGGCGGTGGCGCGGCCGTGCATCAGTTCTGCCGCATTGGCGAGAGCGCCATGATCGGCGGTTTGACGCGACTCACCCGCGACGTGCCGCCTTACTGCATGACCACCGAACGCGATGAGTTGATCGGCTTGAACGCCATCGGCCTGCGCCGTCGCGGCTTTACCCCACCAGTCATCGCCGAAGTGCGGCGCGCCTTCCATGCCGTCTGCCGGGCCCTCGGCAACCCCCGCGCACTGGCCGCCGCCGCGGTCGCCTCAGGGGACTACCAGCACCCCGAGACGCTGCGCTTTCTCGACTTCTTCGCCAGCGGCAAGCGCGGCTTCGTGCGCCCGCGCGCAGGCACTGAGGACAGCGCGGCCTAAGGCCGCGCCCTCTCAGAGGGTGCCACCTACCATTTCGCGCTGCGTGCCGATCGCGAACACACAAGCGATCGTGACCAGACAGGCGCCGGCCATATACAACGAGACGCCCAGCGTGCTGTGCGTCGCCTCCAAGATCCACATGGCGACCAAGGGCGCAAAGCCCCCGCCAAACGCGGCCCCCAACTGGTAACCAAGCGACGCACCCGAATAGCGCACCTGGGTCGGAAACAATTCCCCAAACAAAGCCGCCTGCGGCGCATACATGAGCCCATTGGTCAGCACGCTCATCGCCACGCCCAAGAAGATCAGGAAGGGTTGGCGGGTCTCGATCAGCGGGAACATCGCAAAGGCCCACGCAGCGGTCAGCACCGCACCCCACAGGTACACGCGACGACGCCCGTAGCGATCCGACAAGCGCCCCGCCACCAATAGACTCGGCGCCATGACCGCACTCGAACACATCACTGCCGTCAGCAGCGTCGATTTCGCAATGCCCAAGCCAAAGTCCGGATTGCTGCCCCAGAGCACCACAAACTGAATGGCCACATAAAACGACACCTGCACCGCCAAAAACGCGCCGGCCGCCAGCAACACGAGCCGCGTGTGATTGGATAGTGCATCCCAAATCGGGGACGGCCGTGGTGCCGCACCGAACGCACGCGCTGCCGCTTTGAACGCAGCCGTCTCTTCAATGCGTTTGTGGATGTACCACGCCAAGCCCACCAGACCGGCCGACAGCACGAACGGGACGCGCCAGCCCCAGGCGATAAACGCGTCGTGATCGGTGAGGCGATCCATGATCAGAAACGCCAAGTTCGCCAGCACCACACCCGCCGGCGCACCCACCTGCGCAAAGCTGCCATAAAAACCGCGCTGCGCCGGCGGCGCACTCTCGACCACCAGCAACATCGCGCCGCCCCATTGCCCACCGATGGCCAAGCCCTGCACACAGCGCAGCAGGACCAAGAGTGCCGGGGCCGCGACACCAATCACCGCATACCCCGGCAAGAGCCCAATCAGTGCGGTGGCCGTGCCCATCACCACCGGCGCCCCCGCCAGCGCCGCTTTACGGCCCAAGCGATCGCCCACATAGCCGAAGACCACGGCGCCAAAGGGACGCGCCAAAAAGCCCACCGCATAAGTGCTCAGCGAGGCCAGCACCGAAATCACCGCCGGCATGCCCTTGGGGAAGAACAGCGTCGGGAACACCAAAGAGGCGGCAATGCCGTACAGATAAAAGTCGAACCACTCGATACTCGCGCCGACCAGACTCGTCGCCGCCAGGCGCACCATCGAACGCGGTGGCGCACTCATCGGCTGGCCCCGTCGGCCGACAGCACGTGCTGGTGCACCACCTGGCCGTTCTTCATCACAAAACGCACCTGCGCTAAGCGGGCGATATCCGCCAGCGGATCGCCATCGACCGCCATCAGATCCGCCAGCGCCCCCGGCGCCACGACCCCTAAGGTCCCCGCTTGCCCGAGCAGCTCCGCCGCCTTCGTGGTAGCCGATTGGATCGCCTGCATCGGCGTCATGCCGAGCGCCACTTCCCGATCAAACTCCTGCGCGATCGGTTCATTCCACGGAATGCCGCCCATGTCGGTACCGAAGGCGATCTTGACGCCCGCCGCCAGTGCTTTCTGGAAGGTCACTGCGTGTACGGCGGCCCGCACCCGATCCCGCTCACCGGACGGCGTACCGGCCGGATCCCAGTCGCGGTAATACACGGCCAGTGTCGGCACGTACCACAGGTCCATGCGCTTCAATTGCGCGATCTGCGCATCGGTCATTTCCAGACCATGCTCGATCGAGTCACAGCCGCCATCGAGTGCGCGCTGCAAGCCGATGCCGTTATAGGCATGGCAGGCCACCTTGCGGCCCCAGCCGTGCGTTTCGTCGGTGATCGCGCGCAGTTCCTCTAGGGTCAGGGTCGGTTGCGTGACCAGGTGCCCCGCCGCATCCAGCCACGAGCGATGGGTCATGTAGACCTTGATCCAGTCCGCGCCGTTGTCGAGCTGTTCGCGCGCCGCCTTGCGCGCCGCGACCGGCCCATCGATCAGTTGCGCGCCTTTGGGGACGTTGATTTCTGGTGCGTAGCCTTCCAGCGGATAGCCGCCGGTGGTAGAGATCGCGCGCGTGACCACGAACAAGCGCGGCCCCTCGATGTAGCCGGCCTCGATCGCTTCCTTGATACCGACGTCGCCGTAGCCGGCCCCTTCGGTCTCGAGATCCCGCAGCGTCGTAAAGCCCTGCTCGAGCGCACGCCGCGCCGAGACCACCGCACGCGCGGCGCGGAAAGATTGCGGGTGCTTGAGCAACTGCGCGTCATAGCCGCCCTCTTCTGGCACCTCGCCCTGCAAGAATAGATGCGTGTGGGTATCGATCAAACCCGGCAACAGCGTCGCCGCGCCCAGATCCACCACCTGCACGCCCGCCGGTGCCACATAGCGCGCCCGGTCGACGACCGCACTGATATGACCGGCACGGATTTCCACCGCAACCGGACCGCGTGGCGGCGCGCCCGTGCCATCAATCAAGTGCCCGGCATACACCACCGTGACCGCGGGCACCGGCGGGGCCGCCCCCGCCAGCGACGCTGTGAGTACGGCGCACGCCATCCACCACGCGCGGTTCATAGTTCGGCCTTCGCAGGCGACACGACCGGCGGCCATTCTTGCGAAACCCCTTCGAATAAACTCACGGTTTTCTCCAAGCGTAGGGTGCCGTCGTGCACGCCAATCGTATGCGGATGGCCCGGTTCATAGCCGGTCCAGAGCGAGACGCCGGCGTAAGCGCCGTCGTTGCGCAAAATGTAGTAGGTCATGTCGACATATTGGAGGCGATGCATGTCGCCGTCGTAATTGCGCACGATACGCTGCAAAGTATCCATACCCGCTTCCAACGGCGTCATGCCGTGGCGCATGTTCTCGACGATCGTATGGGCGCCGGCGACGCGGATATTCTCCTCGCCACTGCCAGTAGCCCCGGCCGAGCCCACATCCTGATCGGTGTAACAGCCCGCACCGATGATGGGCGAGTCACCGAGGCGGCCGGGCAACTTCCACGCCAAGCCACTGGTCGTAGTGCAGCCGCTCATATCGCCGTTGGCCGCCAGCGCCGAACAGTGCACGGTGCCGGTCGGCGGAAACACAATCTTGTGGATCGCCGCCGAACGTACCGCCGGGTCGATACCCAGATCCTCGGCCAAGCGCTGCAGGCGCTCGTGCAATTCGAGCCGCTGATCGGCCGAGCGCGACTGAAAGCGATCGCGCCAGTGCGGGCTCGAGATCCCCGGCCCCCACCAGTCCGAGTGCGCTTCCTTCCACAGCAACCAGACTTTGCGGGTGTCCTCGGTGAGCAGATTCTCGCGCTGCATGCCGCGCGCGACCGCAAAGCGTTCGGCGCCTTCCCCGACCAGCATGACGTGACCCGAGTGGTGCATCACCTCGCGCGCGAGTTCGGCCATGGTGCGGATATTGCGCACACCACCGGCAGCACCGGCCCGACGGGTGGGGCCGTGCATGCAGGAGGCATCGAGTTCGACCACCCCTTCCTCATTGGGCAGTCCGCCCAAGCCCACACTGTCATCGTTCGGATCGTCTTCGCATCCTTTGACCACCTGGATCGCAGCGTCCAACGTGTCGCCGCCGCTCTTCAAGTGTGCATAGGCGCGCGTCAGATACTCATACCCGTTGCCCGCACACACCAGCACCGGCTTGTGGGCCGCCAGCATCTGTTGCTTGGGCGCGATCACCGCGCTCGCCGCGGCCGATCCGGACACGGCCGTGGACCCAAGTGCGCCGAGCGCCACCCCAGACATAAATTCGCGTCGTGACAGTGACATGCGTTCCCCTCAGCAAAGTCGACTCCGGGGCACACTGTAACGCGCCACGGGGCCGTCGGATATGCCCGCCACTGCACAGGAAACGGAGTGCAGACACCAGATCGAGACGGTATCTTGTGGCCATGCCCGATCCGACCCCACTGACTGTGGCCGAGCGACTCGAAGCCATCGCGCGCCACCTGCGCGAGCACGCGGATACCGCGCTGCCGCTGGCGCAGTTGGCGGCCCGGGCGCACCTGTCACCGAGCCACTTGCAGCGCCGCTTCAAGGCGCGCTTTGGGCTCTCCCCCAAACAATACCAAGACGGCTATCGGATGCAGCGGCTACGCGGTGCCCTGCAATCGGGCGCCTCGGTGACCGAGGCGATCGCCACCGCCGGCTTTGGCTCCTCCAGTCGCCTCTATGGGCAAGCCACGCGCACGCTCGGCATGCCACCGAGCCGCTATCGGGCCGGCGGCGCCGGCGAAGTCATTCATTACGCCATCCGATGGACCGCCGAGGGACTGCTGCTGATGGCGGCCACCGCACAGGGGGTGTGCCTGGCCGAATTCGGCGCCGACGAGGCCGCGCTCGTGGCGCAGTTGCAGCGGGAGTTCCCCAAGGCCGAGTGCGTGCCCGCCAACGCGATCGGAGCCGACTTGGACGCCTGGATCTTAGCCCTGAATGCACACCTGCAAGGCGCCGGCCCCGCACCGGATCTGCCGCTGGATCTGCGTGGCACCGCCTTTCAGTTACAGGTTTGGCAGTTTTTGCGCACGCTCGAACCCGGTGCGCGGCGCACCTACAGCGACGTCGCGCAAGCGATCGGCGCACCGCGCGCGGTGCGCGCGGCGGCCTCCGCCTGTGGCGCCAATCGGATTGCGATCCTCGTGCCCTGCCATCGCGTACTGCGCGGTGATGGTGGCCTCGGCGGCTACCGCTGGGGCGTAGAGCGTAAAGACCGCCTGCTGGCGCGCGAGGCGCGCACGTCCACCCCTCAGTAGGCGGTGTAGGCGGTTTTCACCGTCGTATAGAACTCCACCGCATAACGGCCTTGTTCACGAGCCCCATACGAGCTGCCCTTGCGGCCCCCAAACGGCACGTGATAATCCACCCCCGCGGTGGCGAGATTGACCATCACAAGACCCGCCTCCGCCCGATGCGTGAACTCGCGTGCATACTTGAGGCTGCGCGTGCAGATGCCGGCCGACAAGCCAAACGCCGTGTCATTGGCCAACGCCAGCGCGTGCTCAAAATCGTCCGCTGCAATCACCGACGCACACGGCCCAAAGATTTCCTCACGGCTCGTGCGCATTGTGTTGGTCGCCTCTAAGAACAGCGCCGGGCGCATGTAATAGCCCCGCGTAGCCAACTCCAAACGCTCGCCACCGACCACCGTCGCGCCTTCTTGACGCGCCAGATCCACATAGCGTTGATTGTTGGCCAGCTGCGCCTCCGACACCACCGGTCCGATCTGCGTGGCGGACTCCAGCGCATGCCCGACCCGCAGCGCCTGCATCGCCTGCGTCATCCGCTCGGTGAATTGCGCCAAGATGCCGCGCTCCACGATAAAGCGCGAGGCCGCCGTGCAGCGCTGTCCGGTCGAGTAGAACGCCGCGTTCACGCACTGCGGCAAGACCGCATCCAGATCCGCGTCGTTGAGAATAATCATCGGATTCTTGCCGCCCATCTCGGCCTGCACTTTCAACTGCCGTGCCGCGGCCTTGGCGATCAAGCCACGACCCACGTCCACCGAGCCGGTGAACGACAGCGCCGACAGTCCCGGATGATCGACCAGCGCCTCACCGACCACGCGGCCGCGCCCCATGACGAGGTTGAACACCCCCGCCGGCACACCGGCCTCTACCAAAATCTCGGCCAGCGCATGCACCGACGCCGGCGTCAGATCGGCCGGCTTGATCACCACCGCATTGCCATAAGCGAGGGCCGGTGCGATTTTCCACGCCGGAATCGCAATCGGAAAATTCCACGGCGTGATCAGACCCACCACACCGAGTGGCTGACGGCGGATTTCTACGTCGACGCCTAGCCGCACCGAGTCGAGCGCTTCGCCGGGCGTGCGCAGCACTTCACCGGCAAAGAACTTAAACAGTTGTGCCGCCCGATTGACCTCCCCGACACCCTCCGCCAACGTCTTGCCCTCTTCCGCCGACAGCAAGCGCCCGAGCACGTCGCGACGCGCCTCGATCAAGCGCCCGGCGCGCTCGAGTACGTCCGCGCGCAGCTGCAGCGCACGGCCCCAGGCCGGCTGCGCCCGGCGCGCAGCGGCCACCGCCGCATCGACATCGGCGGCAGTGCCTTGCGCAAACTGCCCGAGACTCTGCTCAAGATCGGAGGGATTGCGGTTATCCGTCGCCCCCACGCCTGCGCTCCACACCCCATCAATCAGATTCCGTTTCACGTCGGCGTGCTGCATCGGGACAGATCCTTACATCGGTAAAATCAAACGCAACTCAAAAGCCATACTCACGCCGCACTTCGGCGTTGTGTTCCCCCAAGCGCGGTGCGGGCCGCCCCGTCGCCAAGGCCGCACCACTGAACTGGATCGGGGTGCGCACACCCGGTAGGGTACCGCCGGCGACCTGGGGCGCGGTCATTTCGATCTGCAGTCCGCGGTATTGCACCTGCGGGTCGGCAAACACATCGGCCACCGTATTGATCGGACCGGCCGGTACCGCGACGCTGGCCAAGCGGGCGAGCAACGCATCGCGGGTCCAGCGGCGCAAATAAGCGCTCAGCGCCGGCACCAACTCAGCGCGGTGGATCACGCGGCCCTCGTTGGTCGTGTAACGCGCATCGGTGGCCAAGTCGGTCGCCGTCAACACCGCGCACAGGCGCTGAAACTGACCGTCGTTGCCGACTGCGAGCATCACGTGCCCATCGGCGACCGCGCACACCTGATAAGGCACGATGTTCGGATGGGCATTGCCATAGCGGGTGGGCACCGCCCCGGAGACCAGATAGTTCATCGCTTGATTGGCCAACACCCCGACCATCACATCGAGCAGCGCCATATCGACCTGCTGACCGAGGCCCGTGCGCTCGCGCTGCGCGAGCGCGGCTTGCACGGCGATGACGCCGTACACGCCGGTAAAAATGTCCGCAAACGCCACACCCATTTTTTGCGGCTCGCCCGTCGGCTCCCCGGTCAGCGACATGATGCCGCTCATGCCCTGGATCATCGCATCGTAACCGGCGCGCTCGGCATAGGGTCCGTGTTGGCCAAAGCCCGTCACGGAACAGTACACAAGGCGGGGATGTTTGGCGGCAAGACTCGTATAGTCCAGCCCGTACTTGGCCAAGCCGCCGGTCTTGAAGTTCTCGATCACCACATCGGCCTTGGCAATCAAAGCGTGCACAAAGGCCAGATCCTCGGGCTTGCGGTAATCGGCCACCACGGCACGCTTGCCGCGGTTGCAACTGTGAAAGTACGCCGCATCGAGGCGCGCGCCATCGGCCCCCTCGATGAAGGGCGGGCCCCATTTGCGGGTGTCGTCGCCTTCGGGCGCTTCGACCTTGATGACCTCCGCACCCAAATCCGCGAGCGTCTGACCGATCCAGGGACCGGCCAAAATCCGCGCCAACTCAACCACCTGCAATCCTTCGAGTGGCGCACGCATAGGTAGCAACTCAGAAGAACGCTTGCAGACCGGTCTGGGCCCGGCCGAGGATCAGCGCGTGCACGTCGTGCGTGCCTTCATAGGTATTCACGGTCTCCAGGTTCTGGGCATGGCGCAGCACGTGATAGCCGGCCTGAATGCCGTTACCGCCGTGCATATCGCGCGCCATGCGCGCGATGTCGAGCGCCTTACCACAGTTGTTGCGCTTGACGATCGAGATCATCTCCGGCGCCATGTTGCCGTCATCGAACAAGCGACCGACGCGCAACGAGGCCTGCAGACCCAGCGCGATCTCGGTCTGCATATCGGCGAGTTTTTTCTGGTACAGCTGCGTCTGCGCCAGCGGTCGCCCAAACTGATGCCGCTCGAGGCCATAGTCGCGGGCGCGGTGCCAGCAGTCCTCTGCCGCGCCCATGACGCCCCACGAGATGCCATAGCGGGCGCGGTTCAAGCACTCAAACGGGCCGCGCAGACCCGCAACGTTCGGCAACAACGCGCTCTCGTCCACGTCGACATCCTGCATCACGATCTCGCCGGTGATGGACGCGCGCAAGGAGAGCTTGCCTTCGATCTTCGGCGCCGACAGTCCCGCCATGCCCTTCTCGAGCACAAAGCCGCGAATGGCATTGTCATGCGCTTCGGATTTTGCCCAGACGACGAACACATCGGCGATCGGGCTGTTGGAGATCCACATCTTGGCGCCGTTGAGGCGATAGCCCGTGGCGGTTTTGACCGCGCGGGTCTTCATACCACCCGGATCAGAACCGGCACCGGGCTCGGTCAGGCCAAAGCAACCGATCTTCTCGCCCGAGGCCAAGCCTGGCAGATAGCGCTGCCGCTGCGCTTCGCTACCGAAGGCGTAGATCGGATGCATGACGAGCGAGGACTGCACGCTCATCATGGAGCGATAACCCGAATCGACGCGCTCGATCTCGCGCGCAACGAGTCCGTAGGCCACATAAGAAGATCCCGCCCCGCCGTATTCGGTTGGGATGGTCACGCCGAGTAGGCCCAACTCCCCAAACTCCCGAAAGATCGCCGGGTCGGTGTGCTCATTCAAATAGGCATCCGTCACCCGCGGCATCAAGCGTTCCTGCGCATAGGCACGCGCCGCATCGCGGATCTGCGTTTCCTCGTCGTTCAGTTGCTCGGCAAAACGAAACGGGTCAGCCCAGTCAAAAGCAGCGTGATCGGCCATGGCAAGCGTCCTCGGTACGGGCCTTCGCCCGACGGCAGGTGGGGGGTCTATCCCGATTACGCCAGACTCTTTTGATGCATTCAATGCTTTAATATTTGTTTTTGATCCACTTTGAGCATCAATGATGATCGACAGCCGTCTCTTGCACGCCTTCGTCGCGGTCGCCGACACCCTGCACTTTGGCCGGGCCGCCGATCGGCTGGCGCTAGGCCAGTCAGTGCTGTCCCGCCAAATTCGGGACCTGGAGCAGACCCTCGGCACCCGCCTGCTACAGCGGGGCCGGCGCTCGGCCGTGAGCCTGACCGACGCCGGACAGGCGCTGCTCGCCGAAAGCCGCAGCGCCCTCGCCCAACTGGAGCGCGCGGCGGTGGTGGCGCGCCGCGCCGGGCGCGGCGAAGTCGGTCGGCTCGCCATCGGCTACGTGGCCTCCGCCGCGCTCACCGGCGTGCTGCCCAAAACGCTCAGCCGCTTTCGGGTGGCGCGCCCGGAAGTCGAGGTGGAACTGGCCGCCGTCGAAACCCCGCGCCAACTGGCGGCACTGGCCGAGGGTACCCTCGATATCGGCTTTCTACGCCCACGTTCGACCTACCCCGAGGGAGTCGACGCCTTGATCGTGCACCGCGAGGGCTTGCTGCTGGGGGTCAGTGCGAACCACCGCCTCGCGCACGGACGGGTACTGCCGGCACTGCTGGCCGGTGAGCGCTTGATCGTGCCGCAGTTCGAAGAAGCGGACGGCTTCGAAGGCCATTGGGCCGCGCTCGCCCAACTTGGCGCCTTTAGTCCCGGTCCGGTGCTACGCGTGCGCGATTTCATTACCGCCATCACCCTGGCGGCCGCCGGCTACGGCGTCGCCTTGGTGCCGCACTCGGTCACTGCGCTCGCACTCACCGGCATCGCGTACCGACCGCTCGAGGCATACGTCGCCACCGCGGACCTCGCCGTGGCCTGGCGGCGCAACAATCCCTCCGCCGCCGTGCGCGCCTTCGTCGAGAGCCTGCGCACCACGCAGCCGTTTTGAAACTGTTAAAATTTGGGCCCAACGCGTAGCACGACCCGCCTGAGCATGACCGAACCGAACCGCCAGGCCGAGCGTCGCACTATTCCGTATGCCGAATTTGTGGCGATGATGGCGTGCCTATCCGCCCTCGGCGCCATCGCCACCGATGCAATGTTGCCGGCACTGCCCGCCATCGGCAGCGCTTTTGCGGTGACCGATGCCAACCGCTTGCAGTACGTCGTCACCACCTTCTTGATGGGTTCAGGCATAGGCCAACTGGCCTTTGGTCCGCTGTCCGACACCTACGGCCGACGCCGCGTCCTGCTGACGGGCATTGGCCTGTATACCCTGCTGTCTCTCGTCGCCGCGCTGTCCCCCTCCTTACCGATCCTGTTCGTGGCGCGCGTGTTGCAAGGCATGGCGTCGGCGGCGGCCGTTGTGCTCTCGCGTGCCATCATTCGGGATCAGTACGCCGGCAGCCGGATGGCTAAAGTCTCCTCCACGATCTTCATCGTCTTTTTGGCCGCGCCCATCTTGGCGCCGAGTATTGGCCAGGCGATTCTCTTGATCGCACCATGGCGTTATATCTTTGGCTTCCTGGCCCTGATGGCGGCGCTGCTGTTTGGGTGGGCGGGGCTGCGCTTGCCGGAAACGTGGCCGGCCGAACGGCGCCATCCGTTGGGCTTTGGGCCAGTGGTAGCCGCGGCACGCTTCGTGCTCAGTCACCCGTCCTCGCTGCTGTATTCGGGCGCGATGATGGTGCTCTTTGGCGCCTTACTGACCTACGTCGCGACCATGCCGCAGATCTTTAACGACGTCTTTCACGCGCCTACGCGTATGGCACCGGGGTTTGCGGCCGTCGCGGCGATGATGGGGCTGGGCTCCTTTACCAACGTCAAAATCGTCGAGCGCTTCGGCATGCACCGCATCTCACATAGCGCCCTGCTGGGCCTACTGGTCGTCAGTGCCGTACACACGCTAGTCGCCTCGCACGGACCGGAAAGCATCCTCACCTTCACGCTACTGCAAGGCCTCACCATGCTGTGCTTTGGCTTGTGCTTAGCCAATTTCGGCGCCATCTCCATGCAGCCGATGGGCAAGGTGGCCGGCAGCGCCGCTTCGCTACAAGGCATGTCGATGGGCTTGGGCGGCGCGCTCCTGGGTGCGCTCTGTGGCAGTTTTTGGCACGGCTCGATTCGCCTGCTGCCACTGGTTTTTCTAATCTTGGGCCTCGTCGCCCTATCGCTGGTGCTACTGGCCGAACGCGGCCGCCTGTTCCACAACCACTACGGCCCCTTACACAGTCACTGAGTCGGCGCCCCCGCTGGGGCGCCGACTCCGTAGGGCGTACGTGCACTGCACGCAACCCTCAGCCCATGAAGTAGACCGCGAGTTTGTTGCCATCGAGATCGCGGAAGTAACCGGCATAGAAGCCATCACCGCGTGGGCCCACAGCACCTTCGTCTTTACCGCCGAGTGCCAACGCGCGGGCGTGCACGGCATCAACCTGGGCTGCAGACGTCGCGGTCAACGAGATCATCATGCCGTTGCCCACCGAGGCCGCCTCGCCATTGATGGGGCTGATAATCAACAGCATCTGGCCGTTGGTGAAATTCCAAGCGATGAAGCGCTCGGTCTCCCAGCCGCGCGTAGCGCCGAATTCGGCGAGCAGGGCGTCATAGAAAGCGGCGCCGCGCGCCATGTCTTGGGTGCCGAGCGTGACGTAACCGATCATAGACAAACTCCTCAATCAGATAGGGTAGCGAATCTGCAGTATGCCTGAAGGTGGCAGTGCAACAACTTCCGCGATGGGCGCAAAGTCGCTGAAATCCTAGAGAAATTTTTCGGCGGTTTTCGCGGGGCCCTGAGATCTGCTCTGGAAGAGGTGTCGGTTAACGTTTCACGCAAAGCTTTAGGCTACTCAATAGTGGGGTAACGTCGATCAGCCTGGATCAGGAATCTCAGGTCAGGTCAGCGGTCACTGCGGATGAAGCGCAGCGGCGCCCGACTTGATTGGCGCTCTAGTCCTGCTCTGACCAATGCAGGGAAGGCCAATTCCGCGCAGCAGTGGAGACTTAAACATCCCTACGCTTCACCTCATCGAGGAGCGTAGCAAAAGTTTGCGTGCCATCCATCGCGGTTTACCGCCAAGTGCTAGAAGCGGAGACCTCCGCTGAATCGCCACGTGCGCGGGACGCCGGGGTGAATCACGTAATCGGCGCTTGGATGGGTTTCGCCGGGGTGGCGGGACACGTAGTAATACGTGATGTCATTCCAACGCACGTTGGTGAGATTGAAAACGTCGAGACCGAATCGCCAATGCTGGTCTTGCCAACCGAGCCTGAGATCAAGCGTTGTGTAGGGCGCGGACCAAGCCGAGCCATCCTCGACCAAGGGGGCACGTCCAAAATGGCGAAAGCGTAATCCCACGGTCGTTGTCTGTGCCTTGTAAGTCAAACCCCCATCGAGAATTGCTGTGGGCGAGTTGGGAATCTCGCGGCCTGCAACCGTGATAACCCCTGTGCAGGGGTGCGTCATATCGGCACTGCCACAGCCCAATTCGTTCGGTTCGGTGTTGTGATCAAAGTGACCCCGCGAATACGCGCCGTTCAGATCGGCTGACCAGCGGTCATTGAGGGTGTACCGCTCGCTCAATTCGACCCCGCGTCGCGTGGTTGACCCTGATGGCGAGGTATCCCCGGCATCACCGGAGAACACCAGTTCGGAGGCGAGCTTGAGCTGATAGACATCAATGGTGGTGTGGGCGTGTCCGATCTGAGCGACGACTCCGGCCTCCGCGCTGTGTGCGCGAACCAAGGGCGTGGCGGACGCGACTAGCGGATTTTCGCCGCTGCGGGTGACGCCGCGGGCATCATTGGAGTGGAACCCGTCGGCGATATTCAAAAATGCGCGAACGGGGCCGAAGGGTCCGAACGCGATGCCAAACTTCGGCGACAACAGCGACGCTCTGCGATGCCCCGTGTTACAGCCCAATGGGTCCGTTGAGAGATTGCAGAACCCGTCCGCTCGGGTTAGACCGTCGGTCACTTGGAAGTCGATCGTATCCGAGCGAAGGCCGACGGTGATTTGGGTGGTTGGATTCAGCGTGGTGGTGTTCTCAGCATAGACCGCAAGCGCGCCTTCGCCCACGCGAGCATCTTGCTGATGTAAGAGCAATCGCCGTTCGTTGGTGTGATCAATACCGACATCCCGAATATCGTCATATCGCGTATCGATACCCAGCAGCGTCGAGGATGAGCGCCCCAATAGTGAATGTCTGAAGCGAGTTGAGGCCTTGAGACCGAACACCGTGCGTTGATCGTGCTGATATATTTGGTCGCCAAGGCGGGCATCGGCCAAGTGATCTGTGTAGGTGGAGTAGAGATTGAGGCCATAGTTGAACACGTAGCCACTCAGATCCGATTCGTGGTTATCCTGCCGAGCGCGATAGGTGAAAGAGAGACTGTCACGGTGGGACTCGCCGCCGTCCGTCGAGGCCACGCTGCCGTAGCGACCGATGAGCCCGGTATCGATCAAATGTTCAGCGATCTGATCCGTCGAGTTCCATCGTCCATCGTAGTGCATCAATGTCACAGTGGTTCGGCCGCTATCGCTATCGCTGACCAGACGCAGGAGCGCATTGTTGCGACGGTAATTGTCGGGCACGTCAAACGGTCCATCGTTGTGATAGCCCTCGATCGCGCCGATGACGCGGAACGACTGCAGCTCGACGGCCCCTAAGCCCAGCGCACGCCGATAGCCCATGGGTCCTAGACCCACGTCAAGCGCGGGAGAGGGGTGATCATCGAGCGCGATGCGGATGCTCCCTGCGGCACTGAAGTCACCACTATCCGCGTAGTACGGACCCTTGCGGTAGTGCAAATCGCCAACGGTTTCAGGAATCAAGAAATTCAGATCGGCATAGCCTTGACCGTGCGCGTGACTGACAAGGTTGACCGGCATGCCGTCGACTACTGGAGCGAGATCGGTACCGTGATCCAAGTTGAAGGCCCGCATGAAATACTGGTTGGCTTTGCCTTCACCCGAGTGCTGAGTCACGATCAGGCCAGGCACGGTTTCGAGTATCGCCGCTGGCCTTAAGGTCGGAAGTGCCGATAAATCTTCCTGACTCAGGTCTCCGCTGGATGCAGCGGTCATCTCGCTGACACCACGCGCTGTGACCACGACCGGATCCAGTTCCGAATCAACGAGACCAGCGCGGTTGGCATGCGCGGCGCTGGCCAAAGCCAAGAACGCGATTGACAGCATCATGGGGGCTGGATTTCCTCGCAGGTTCATCGTGTGGGATCATCCAGCCAGGCCACAGGGTTGCAGAGAAGAGGATAGCGGGGACATTCTTGCGGAGCAGTGGCAGTCGGATGTCACCCGGGAGAGGCGAACGTGTATAGCGTGTCGCCGACTGATCATGCACTTGCGTCAGTCGTGGGTGGGGGCATCGTGAGCAGGCTCTGATTCGCCAGCGATCAGGTGCATACGACCGTTTCGGACACCTTTTAACGCCGTGATTGCATTGGCCAGTTCACCCAACTCGGCGGCCGGCCCTCGGAGTATCGATACTTCCACACAGCGTTCGTGATCCCAATGCGCGTGGACGGTTGCGACTACCAGGCCAGGATGCCGGTGCTTCGCCTTGGTTAAACGCCCGCTCACCGTTTGGTCATGATGCTCATAAACATAGGCGAGCGATGCGACGCTCGGCAAATCCGGCAAGTTCGTCACGAGGTCGGACTCCAATGTGGCGCGCACGAGATCCCGAACGGCCTCACTGCGAGTCGTGTAGCCGCGTTTTTCGATCCATTGATCAAAGGCAGCGGCCAGCTGCGCGGGCAGCGAGATGGTGAAGCGTTCCATGCCCTGCATGCTAACGAGTGCATGTGATGCATTTCTGACGGTATCACTACACCCGTTAGTCAGTCGGCATGGGCCGTCGCCGGTATTCACGAGCCGGTCACGTGCGGCGCTGAGAATCACGCTGCGGGCGCGTAGCCCGGCAATGGTGGATAGCTTCCAATGACGGCGACGAACCTCTCGGCTGACTCACGCGGCGCACTGCTTTGGTGCGTGGCAGCGCTGTCCGGAGCGGCCGGTCTTGGCTATGAGATGGTGTGGACCCGTCTTTTAGGTGTCGCGATGGGCACCGAGATGTGGGCGGTGCTCGGTGCGATCGCCGGTCTATTTGCGGGGCTCGCGCTCGGGGGCTGGTGGCTTGATGGCTGGGTCGCCCGAGCGGTGAGGCCTGGGATCCGATACGCTCAACTTGAAGCGGTGATCGCGCTGTGGGGGTTGGTGTGCACACAACTCCTACCCGAATTGGCGCAGGCTTTGCCACCGCTCTTGGGGCCGCTGCCATCGGTGCTGTCGATCGGCGTGCTCTACTTTGTGGTGCCAGCGTTGGTGTTGCTGCCTGCGACGGTCGCGATGGGCGGCACCTTGGCGGCCTTGACCCGCATGTTGGAAGCCGCGCGCCACTCGCCGCGGGTGGTTGCGAGCGCGTATGCCGCGAATACACTGGGCGCCGTATTGGGCACACTATGCACGGTCTGGTGTTTGTTTCCCGTCCTCGGGCTGCGCGGCACACTCCTTGTGCTGGCCGGCCTGAACCTTCTGGCTGCCGCGATCGCTTGGCGCATCGCACCGCTAGGCGGCGCAGCGGTTGGTCTACAATCCGTCGTCGATACGCCGGCCGTTCAGACGGCGAGTGGCGACGGACGTCGATTTATCGCGCTCTTTTCGACCGGTTTTCTCGGTGTTGGCATCGAGGTTTTGCTGATTCGTGTGGCGGCGCAGTTCCTATCCGACACGATCTATACCTTCGCCGGCTTGCTTGCTGCCTATTTGCTGGGCTCGGCCGTCGGCGGCGCGTGGCGCCAAGCCGTGCGCGTCAAAGCCGACTCGGCAAGTCGGTCGGTGCTGCTCGGCCTCACGGCGACGACGGTGCTAGCGACCGTCGCGTGCATTCCGATGTTGGCGCGTTGGGTGTTGTTAAATGCACTCACCGATCGATGGGGCGAAACGCTCGTATCGATGGCGTTGTTCTTACCCAGCGCGCTCACGATGGGGGCTTTGTACGCCGATTTGCTCGAGGATTATCGACGTGCGCATGCGACGGTCGGGCGTGCCAATGCCGTCAATGCGCTCGGTGCGGCGCTTGCGCCGGGCGTCGTGGCGCTGATCTTGATTCCAGCGCTCGGTGCGATGGCGGCAATACTTGGGCTCGCCGTTGCCTATCTGGCGCTTGTCTCTGTCGAACGTCGCTCGCTTTTTATCGTCTCAGCGCCCCTTTTGATCGCCGCGGGGCTCTATGCGGTCGGCGTGGTACTGCCGGTCAGCTTGCCGACCGACGGGCATCAAGTGGCCAGCATTGAAGGCCCCATGGTGGCTGCGAGTGTGGTGGATGACGCGCAAGGCGCACGCTATTTGGAAGTGAATGGACACTTACGCATGGGCGGCACGAGCTCTGAGCGTTCTGACTTCCGGCAGGCATTGCTGCCGCTCTTGCTCCACCCCAATCCGCAGCACGCGCTCTATCTGGGGGTTGGGACGGGCGCAACCTTATCGGGCGCCATGATGTATCCCGCACTCGTCGTCACGGGGATTGAAATCTCCGAGGAAGTGGCTGCGCTCTTACCGTATTTCGTGGTGCCTGGACGGCCCGATCCGCAGTCGCAGGTGCTCGTTGCCGATGCACGACGTTACCTCGCGGCCGATCGCGCCACCTACGATGTGATTGTCGCCGATAACTTTCATCCGGCGCTCGAGGGCAGCGGCTCGTTGTATAGCGTCGAGCATTTCAGCGCGGTGCGCGCGCGGCTCGCGCCGGGAGGGCTCTTTTGCCAGTGGCTACCGCTCTACCAGTTAGATCAGCGCTCGTTACGGGACATCATGCGGACGTATCTGTCGGTGTTTGCTCATGGCAGCGCGTGGCTTGCGCACTTCAGTATTCGCATGCCGATGCTGGCGTTGTGCGGAACGGCTGATGGACGTGATGAGACCTTGCTGGAAAACGCGCTTGCACCCAAACAGCCGGCCTTACAGCCTGTGCTGCAACGGCTCGACTTCGCAGCGCCTTTGGCGTTGGCGGGCAGCTATCTGGGTGATGCGGGCGCGCTGCGTCGGTATGCAGGCCCAGGTCAACTGAATACCGATGATCATCCGATCGTGGCGTTGAACGGTAGCGCCAATATCGCTGCGCTCGCGGCACCCGTGCAAACCCTGCTGCTGGACCTGGTCCACGCCATGCGCACGAGCGAGTCTGCCAACGGACGTGCAGAACCCGCGAGCAACCGCTTGCCAGCCTACTGGCAGGCGCGAGACCGTTTCCTTGAAGCCGGTGCAGCACTGCGAGGCCAGCCCCGTGGGCGCGCGTTGATTGATGAGGCGGCCCCTGGACTCTTGGCGACGGTCGCCGTGAGCGCCGACTTCGAACCCGCTTACCAGCCGCTGTTGCGTATGGCAGACGCACTGGCCACCACCGATCCGACCGCAGCACAGACCTTGCTGCGGGCCATCGATGCGGCGGCACCGTCCCGCAGCGAAGCGCGCGAGCGTCTCCAGCGCCTGCGATAAATGGCCGTCACCGTCGAGTTTAGGGCGAGAAACGAATGCGATAGCCCCAGCAGTCGAGTTGATCGGGCATCGCGTTAAAGGCCACGGTGAGCCGGCGGGCTCCCGGATTGACCGGCACCTCGTGATAAAGATAGCTTGGGAACAGCACGACGTCGCCCGGATTCGCCTCCGGTAACAGGTATTTGCCGGCGTTATACGGTCCCATCTGGGCGGTACGCGTGTGGTGCCGAAAGCTGAAGTCGTAGCCGCCGGGCGGCCGGACAAAGACCGTGCGACAGCGTGGGTCAGACTCGGTCAGATATAACACGCCCGAGACAAATGAATTGGCGTGCGAGTGCATCACTTGATTGCCGCCCGTCTCCAAGAGGTTCGTCCACATTTCTTTGACCATCCACTCCAGGCGCTCACCGAAAAGCAACTCGCCGAAGTCGACGAGTTTGGGTTGCACAAGTGCCGTCAGCCGACTGAAGAGCTGATCGCCGCGAGGGTCTGCCACATCGGTATGAAAGAGCGCTGCTGAGCGCAGGTTCTGTTCAACCGAGGCATGCTCAATCGAGGCGCGTAACTCATTGACTAAGTCAGGGGGAACTAGTCCGCGGCTGCGCAGCAAAGGGATCGGAAATAACGGCTCGACGGTATCCATCACGCAAATCCTTCGGCAAGGGAAGAACAGTGTCCGGTGTCGAGATGACAATGCCGTTTACGGATGGACAATTTTTTCGCTGCCGGTTGGGTTGAGCACTTCGAGCGCCGCCTCCACGTATTCGAGGCATTCCTCAATTTCGCCGCTGCCGCCTTCGCCGCGACCCGCGCGCAACAGGTGTTCGACTTCGAGCCGTACCGGGTCATCCACCGCTAATCGTTGCGCCATCGATTCGGCGTCATCCGCACGGTGCCAACACTCTTCAACCGTGGGCTCAGCGTGGGCGAACGCGGCGCAGCCGAGGAGCAGGCTTAGACAGGCGCTACGAAGGGGGGCGGCGTTCATCAGACCATACTGCCTCATGAAAAAACCCGCCGACACTCGCGTGCCGGCGGGCTTGGGCTTGGGTCAGTACCGGGTGGCGGGAACCACCACCCGATCGCGATCCCAAGTCGATCAGTCTTCCAAATCGCCGCCGAGGGTCGCCGCGAGAGCGCGGTTCGTCTCGACCAGCAACCGCGCCGAACCGACCGGACGGACGAAGATCGGGTTCGTGTAGAACCAGAGATTCGACCAGGCCTGCACGTCGTAGGTCACCTTCTTGGCGCCGCCGGACACCGCGAGGTGTGCCGGGCAGGCCGCATCCGTGCAGGACACCAACGCGTTGTTGGTGTCAAGCAGCGGGGCGCCGTTAGCATCCGATACGTTCGGGGTCCCGTTCGGGATGTTGGTGCCACGCGCACGCACGTAGAAGGGCTGGCTGCCCATCGTGTAAGTGCGCTTGAAGGTGATCTGGTAGGCGCCATTGGCCAACGCCTTCTTCGTCATCGAAGTGACTGGGACCTGCGCTACAACCGCCTGCGTGTTGTAGACCAGAGCCGCGCCAGCCACGCCGCCGACCGGTGCCACGCCATTGGCGTCGGTGCCGTAGAGCGGATCGGTCGGAGCGATGACGCCCGTGATCGGACTGGAGATCAGATCGACGTGATCCAGATCCGGCGTGTTCAACGGCTGCGCCATGCTCAACTGCGCGAGCAGCGGATTGGCGAAGCTGTAGGGGCTATTGTTGTGCCTCGGCACGGTCACGGTCATTTCGACCGTGACTTTCTCACCGGACCTGGCCACCAGCGTTTCACCCATGCCAACCCAGTCGGTGGAGGCCGTCTTGGCGCGGAACGTCAGGTCGTTACCGATCAGATCGCCCATGACTGAGTACGAGTTGCCCTTGCGCATCGAACGGACGATCGCCTTAGCGCTGAAATTGGTCTTGTTCGCCACGTAGAGCTTCGAGTACTCGCCTGGCATGAAGTCGGAGTCGGTCGCGCTGTCGCCAGCGCCGAAGGAGCCGCGGCTGTGCCAGTCCGAGGAAATGAACATGAACGTGTTACGGCCTTCGGCCAACATGCCGTCCCAGAGGCCACCGACCTTAGCGTGGTAGACGCCCGTGAACCCATAGGTGCCGCCACCAACTGCGCCCGAGCCATAGGAGCCTGCACCGCCGGTGAGGCCGCCCTGTGGCGCGTGTCCCGGGGATTCGATGCCGAACGCCACTGTGGGCGCTGCATTGTTCATGTCACGGAAATGATTGATGTTAAATCCTTTCGAGCCGGTCGCGCTGAACACACCCTGACGCTCGGAGTGTGTTGGGATGGCATAGGCGTGGATCGGGTACTTAGCCTGTAGCCAAGCCATCGCGGCAAGCGTCTTGCCGTGCCCGGCAGTGCCACTATTGTTGACTGCATCCTTGCCGGTCCAGAGCGAGTTGCCAGCGCCATCGACCGGGCCGATTACGTCGCCGTCAGCGCGGTCGAAGCGGTACTCGAATTCAGCAATCGCGTTGGCGTTGCCAGTCTTCACTGCGAGCGGCGTCTGGCCTTTCACAATGGCGACGTCGGTGTGCTCGTGGCCCGGGGTGACCCACTCGAGACCTTCGATCAACACCTTTTGGTACTTCGCGCTGCGGTCGACGATGGCGGGATACTCAATGTCCTGCGCCATCTGCCAATGCCACATGGTCTGGTCGGTGCCGGTGCCGTTCGGAGTGCCCTTGAGCGCAGCGATCACGATGCTCTTAGGGCCGCCGTACACGCCGTCGAGATTGATGGCCTGACCGAGTGTCTGGCTCCAGTACTGGACCGGCGAGGGCACCGCGTTGTACGCGCCGGCGCCAACGTTGGTGTCGTCAAAACGGCAGTCGCGGTTACCGCTGCCGCCGTGGTTGCCGAGCGTGAACCAGTCCAAGTTGAAGTTGGTGGCACCGTTGGTGCTGCCCGAACCAACCGCACGGTCGATCGAACGGACGGCAGAGACCGAGCCGTCTTGGCAGATGTTGTGGTTGTGCATGTCGCCGGCGACATACGGATTGGTCGTTGGAGCAGGTGTCGCTGCAAGCGCGCCACCGGCCGACAACGCGGCGCCGAGAAGGAACGCGGACTTTTTCGTAATCAAATTCACTAGAGATCTCCCTGGAGGGCTGTGAGGTATGAAAATTTTTATTTTCGTAAGACTGCGGTAAGAAAACCAAACCACAATTTAAGAAAGGTGACGAAACGCAAAAACATCGTGGAACTAAAAACTTTGCTCGCACTCCATCGGCGAGCGATCAAACATAAGCATTACTTTTACGCGGACCGATTAGAGGCTACGTAAATGACGAAGCGATGAAGAGTGAGTGACCGTTCCAAGAGAGTTTTTTTAAAAGTGGAAATGTGAAGAAAAATTCTTTATTCACACTGAGTCCGACAGAAAAACGTCATCAAACATCCCTAAAGTTCCGCTCCTCAGTCGTAGAGGTCAGGTTTCCAATGCAATCCGATCAACAAATCGCAGCTGAATTGAATGCCGCCCGTGCTGGCTCTATGGCGCGAACTCTGCTGCGCGAGCCGCTCGTGCAATTTCTCTTGATCGGCCTTGTGCTATTCGCGATAGACAATTGGTTACACCCGCCGGTCAAAGAGAACCGAACAATCGTGGTGACGCGACAGATGCAGAATTCCATCATCGAGAACTACGATGAAGATCATGCGCGCAAGCCCACAGCGGCCGAATTAAAGGCCACGATCGACAACTGGGTAGGCGAAGAGATCCTCTATCGCGAAGGTCGCGCGCTTGGTTTGGATCTGGGTGATCCGACCATTCGCGATCGCATCGTTTATAAATTGAAGGTGATGTTGACGGACGAGGCAAAATCGCGCGATCCGACTGAGAATGAAATTCAGCAGTGGTTCTCGGCAAATCACAAGCGCTACGATGAGCCAGATCGCTTAACGTTTCTGGCAACGGCCCCGGTCGCAGAGGAAATCGCGCGACGTGAGTATGCGGACGTCAAAGCGCAGCGTGAGTCTGAAGAGCTGCAGGCGCAGACGCGCATCTTCCTTGAGCGTCCTCGCGCGGCGATCAATCCGGTTTTCGGCGATGCCTTCGCAATGGCGCTGGATCAAGCAAAGCTGGGCGAATGGCAAGTGCTGCAATCGACTGCCGGCTGGCATTTAGTCCGCTTAGACGCCCGTAAGGCGGGCAAGGTCGCGCTGCTGGATGATGTGCGCGACGATGCGGTGAAGACATGGAAGTCGGAACAGACCTTAAAGACGACCTTGCAGGCGATGGATCGATTGAAGGCGCGTTACACCATGCGAGTCGAGCCATGATGGTCGCTCTACCACGGTCATTCCGATGGGGGCTGTTGACGCTACTTTTGGCGACCGGTACAGCACTCGCACACGAAGCGGCGATGGGTGTCGTCGAATTCCGTGAACTGCGAGCGGGCGCCTATCTCGGGCGCTGGCAGAAAGAACCGGTCATTGGCGGTGAGCGCGTCCGCTTTTCAGTGCCCGCGCACTGCGTTCTGCGCATGCCACAGTTGTACTGTGGTGATAAAGGCCTGGTCGGCACTTTAGGGATCGAAAACCTCGGCGTGGATGTGTCGGCCGTGTTGGTGCGGGTGACGCCGCTGAACGGCGAGACAAAGAGCTATACGCTGACCACCGCAAGACCTCAGGCGACCATTGTGGCAGCGGGTGCGCCGACGTGGGCGACTTGGATTGAGTTGGCACGAACCTACGGGAATTACGGCATTGATCACATCCTTCTCGGTGTGGATCACTTGCTGTTCGTGTTGGGACTGGTGTGGTTAGTGCGCGGCGGTTGGACGCTATTTAAAACCATCACTGCATTTACGATAGGACATAGCCTGTCGTTGGCCGCAGCGGCCTTCGGCTGGATCGGCATTCCCGAGCGGCCATTGAATGCCTGCATTGCGCTCAGCATCGTCTTTGTTGGTGTTGAGATCGTGCATGAGCGCGAGGGCAAGGCGGGGATCAGCGCGCGCTATCCATGGGCGGTCGCCGGTGGCTTTGGGCTCGTCCACGGCATCGGCTTTGCCACTGCACTGGCTGGACTTGGGCTGGAACACAGTTTGTTGCCGGTCGCGCTTCTGTTCTTCAATATCGGCGTAGAAATCGGCCAATTCGCTTTCGTCATGTTGGTCTTGGCGCTGATGTGGGCGCATCGCCGTCTTGATGCGGAACTGCCCGGGCGCCTCGGCGCGCTGGCACCGGGCTATGTGATCGGTGTAATTGCTTCGTTCTGGTTCATCGGTCGACTCGTCAAAATCGTCGGTGGTCCTTGAACATCCGCTGGGGCGCATGCGCACTGATAGCGACGTTGCTGGCGTTGCCTGCCTCGGCCCACGAGCAAGCCGGACTCATCGGCGGTTTGGCGAGCGGGATTCTGCATCCCTTGACTGGATTGGATCACCTCGTGGCGATGGTAGCTGTGGGCCTCTGGGGCGCCGAATTAGGTGCGCCGGCACTGTGGTTGCTGCCGATCATTTTTCCGCTTGTCATGGCCTTCGGCGGTGTTCTTGGCGTGATGGGCGTTCCATTGCCGGTGCCTGAAGTCTTCGTTGCGGGCTCCGGTTTAGTCTTAGGACTAGCGGTCGCGCTGCGCTGGAATCCGGGGTTGCGTATCGCGGCAGGACTGGTCGCGATATTCGCCGTGTTCCACGGTCACGCGCACGGCATGGAGTTGCCGCGTGCTGCCAATCCGTTGGGGTACGGCGTGGGCTTTGTGAGCTCAACCGGCGTCTTGCACTTATGCGGCATCGGGATCGGCATGTTGGCGTCGCGTCCGGGTTGGCAGGTGGTCTATCGCGGTAGCGGCGGATTGATAGCGGTCATCGGTGCTTATTTCCTCATGCGTGCGCTAGGGGTGCTCTTATGAAACGCCAAGCTTGGACCGCGAGTGCTGCGACGGTCGGACTACTGCTTTCGCTGAACGCCGAGGCGCATATCGTTTCGGTTCGACTGGGCGACTTTTTCATGGGTGCCCTACATCCCATGACGGATCCAATTGACTGGTTCGTCTGGCTAGGTCTGGCGCTGCTCGGGGCACGCAGCGGCCGTGAGGCCGCCCGTTGGCTCGTCGTGGCTGTACCGCTGGCCCTGGCCATCGGTCTGTGGATCGTGCTGCTGTCGGGGCGTTTGCCGCCCGCGTTCATCAGCGATGCGTTGCCGTTGCTTGCAGTGGGCTTGTTGCTTGCCTCGGGTTACCGCCTGCGCACAATAGGCTTACTGGGTGTCGTCGCAGGCTTGATGGTCCTGCGCGGTGCGGCCAATGCCGCAGGGCTGCGGTTGGGCGCTGACCTACCGCTCTATGTCGGTGGCTTAATGAGCGCCGGTTATGTCGCCATGACCTTGTTGGCCGCGCTCACCGCACGGGGTATCGCCGATGAGGCCACAGTGGCCTGGCGTCGGATCGGTGTCCGTGTGCTCGGCAGCTGGTTAGCCGCCGCAGGTCTCATGCTGTTTGCGCTCGGTTTACGCGGCTAACGGGTTTCGAGCGCACAGGATTTTTAGCGCAATTGCGCTAAGAGACCATCGCCCTGGGCTTGCACGTTTTTAAAGCCCGCCGCATGCAAACGCTTGGCCACTTGTGCCGGCACCTCGCGCCGGCGGGTCATTAATAGAATGGCCTTAGAGTCTTTTGCGAGGGCATCCGCGACGATGTCGGCTTTGATTTGCGCTTCGCTGTACAGCTTCTTGAGCCGCCGGTTTTGCTCTTCCAGCTCTTTCATCTGAGCCATCAGGGAGGCGTCCATCCCGCCGAACTTAGATTGCCACTTATAAAACGTCGCCGTGCTGATCCCGTGCTCCCGGCACAGTTCCAGAACCGCCACCGTCCGACCCTGGCCGGACAGCACGTCCGCATCACGCAGCTTGTGGATAATCTCTTCCGTCGTAAACCGTTGTTTCGGCATGATTCCTAACCCTCCGTTCAACCATTCTAGGGAGCATCAGGCTGGATCAGGAATTGCAGGTCCGGTCACTATGAACAGAATTAATGCTTCATCAAGTGACCGGATTGCGTTAAAAGATCCCGTGCGGGCACTTGATATGCCCGACGTTTCCCTGCAGATCTAGCGAAACTGCCGGACTCAAAGCACCTTCGAGGCGCCGGCGCTCAAACTGCATCATCCGTGCATCACAGGTGCGGCGCCTGCAGATCAACGGGTAATTGAGAAAGCCGACGCAAAAGATGTTCGTCCGCAGCGCAGGGGGCACCATCCGAACGCGGTCAGCACGAGAGCACCGGACGCCTACAGGTGCCAGAACAGACTGGCACCTCACCCGCAGAGCCCGTGCGCTGTCCATTGTTGCGGCTCAAGAAATGCCGATAGCGGCTTGCGCGCGCGCAATTTCATCATCCGATCCGACAATGACGTAGCCGCGTTCAATCAGCCGTCGCGCATGATATTTATTATAAAAGAATGCCCAGACGACAACAGCGATCCAAGCGCCAACGCCGACGGTCACCACGCCGATTAAGAGGACGACGATGCAGCCGCCAATGAAGGTCAAGAAGTCGCCCCTAAATAAGGCCGGAAAGAGACCGAAAAAAAACGTCGTCCAAGAGAATCCGTAATAGGCCACCTTACGCAACCCGCTGTCACGGTGTACCAGATGAATAGTAGTCGCCATGCGTTAGCCCACCCTTAATTTTCTAATAACGCGCATGCTCAGGCCGCACGCCGATGATACGCGCATCGATTCTGATGCCGATTCTGATGTCCATTATGCTACGCATTGCACTTCTGCAATGGGTGGCATGAACCCCTTCAGCTGCCTACGCATTTGCGCAGAGCCAGCACGACGCAAGCGCAGATCCTGCCTCTAGGTAGCGCGCATTTCCAGACGGGCCATCTGCGTGTTTCGTCGCCACAGCCACGCACTGGCCACCAGCACCGCCACGAGCGGTAGCGCCATCAGCAGGTTACTGCCCACCCAGCCAAACGCGACCAGGAGCGGACTGGAGCTGAAGGCAGCGATCGTCACGCAGCCCATCGACAGTGCATCATTGAGCCCTTGCGCCGCGACCTTGTCCTGCGTCTGGTGGCTTGCTGACAGCAGCGCCGTACTCGCTACGTACATAAAATTCCAAGCAATACCCACCAGCACGAGGCCAACCTGGAACACCAGCACCGATGCCCCCAACTGACTGACGGCAAGACCCGCAAGTCCAACGAGGGCACCGGTTGCCAGTAGGGGCACCGCGCCGAACTGATGCACGCCGCGACCGCTCACCAGCGAGGGCAGGAACATCGCCAGCATGTGCCACTGCATGGTCATAGCCGTGTGCGCAAACGAGTGCCCGCGCGCGGTCATGGCCATCGGCGTCGCCGTCATCAACAGCGTCATGACCGTCCAGGCAACCAGCGCCCCGCCTAGCGCCACGCGTGCCCCTGACTGGGTCATCAACTGACGCGGCGCGGACCGCGCAAGGCCGGGTGCGACGGCGGAAGGCGGTGCACAACGCATCGCCCACGCCAAGGCGATGCTACACAGGGCCAGCACTGCCAACACCAAGAACGTGACGGCGAACGGGTCACTGCCCATGTCACGCGTCGTGCGTGCCAGATTCGGGCCCAATATCGCAGCAAAAATACCGCCGGCCAGGGTCAGCGAGATCGCCTGCCCCTGCTGCGACGGCGCGACCACTTCCATGGCGGCAAAGCGATAAGCCTGACCAATCCCGATAAAAATACCGAGCAACGCTGCCGCGAGCAGAAACAGACCGTATTGGTGCAGATGAACCGCGCCCGCACCAAGCAAGCAGCCCAGTGCTCCACACGTAGCGGAGGCGATAAACAAGGGACGTCGGCCATGGATCGCTACCACGCGGGCCGCCGGGAACAGGACCAACGTCGACACCAGGAACAGCAAGGCCAGCGGCAGCGAAGCGATCCCGCCATGCGGCGCGAGCCCCACGCTGATCAGCGGGAATGCCGTCACCGCGACACTCAATGTCGTCACGAGACAGGCCTGACTCAGGCAAAGCCACCACACCGTACGGTTCACAACAATCCCTCGCCCCCCGACGGAGTGGCCACCGCCCAACGCCCCACGCGCGACGCGCACAGCGGGTCCTCAGGTATACCACGCGGGGCACCGGGCAGCGACTAGTCCGCCGTGGCCCGCGAGGATCCTACCGGCATACTAGCGCGCAGTCGGCGTCCGACGCCGAATGACCAATACGAGGCTCCAGGCGGTCAGCACGTGACCGACCCCATAACAGGCAAACAGGTCGCTGTACCAGGAGGAGAGGACGCCAGCACCCGGATTCACGGCCTCCAGTACGTACCCCATCGCCCAGACCGCCCCACTCGCGATACCGATGAGCGCTGCGGGCCTGCCAAATCGCGCCGCGATATGCTCCCAATGACTGGCCAGAGCACAGGTGACCAACACAGCGCCCGCCGCAGCCAGACACCAACCAAACTCAACCCCGGTCGGTTGGATGGTGTGCGCCACAAAGCCCAGTCCCCAGATCAGGAACCCCATCGCGCCTACGGAAAGCGCAAAGAAAGAGGCGTGGATGCATGCAGAACAGGAGCACCCGACCTGACAGCCAAGGGCGGCGTGCCGTGCGGCGGCGTCCCGTTGCCGTTCTTTATGGCGTAGCGCCAGCAGTGCCGCCAGCGACCCAAACAGCAGCGCCACAGCATAGGCTCCATAGCCAAACCGGACACCTGCTTCGGTTTCGAGAGCCGTCTTATCGACGGCAAATAGCAGCGTAGACACCGCACAGGCCAGCATCGCGAGGATCGCCGTAACGGCCGCCGGATACCCGATGCGGGCCGCCCATCGCTGCACAGACAGCAGCATCGCTAGCGTGATGAGCAAGGGACCGAGGAATTCCAGCTCCCAGCCGACACGGGCCTCATGATTGGGCATCAGGTCAAACCAACCCAGACCCCAGAACAAAAATCCCACCACAGCAATCCATAGCACTGGCGCGCTCACTACGGAGTCCGAGGGCAGAGGCGTTGTGGTTTGCTTCATGCGTAACTCTTCATTTTTTTAGACGGTAACGAGGAACGGGTTAGGTGCAGCAAGACACTGTGCAGACGGCACCAAGTTTTGCGCTGCGAGGTCAGGTCTGCACGCGCATCCTTGATGTCCGTGGTCCAGCGTGCCATCAAGCCGGAACGGATCGATCCAACACAAACGTAATGACTAGATCCAAGTTTCGCGGAATGGGTTCCGGCCGTCAAATCATCAAAGTTAACGCAGACAATCCTGCATCGCGGCCTGCGGCATCTGGCCGGAGGTTTTGCGCATAACCGTTCCTAATAGGTACAGAAAGCTCGATTGCGTTCATGTCGATAGTCACCGTGACCGTTGGTGCCTTGATCGCAATGACGCCCGCCCCCACGGCGCGCTTCCATTGCATCTGGAAACTTCTCGGAGGAGGCATTTTGCATAATGCGGGCGTCCAACCGGCGGATTGACCGCCGTCGCGCTACCCGCTGCACCAACCGTCCCTGCGGGGGCGGCTTGGAAGACCCTCCTGACAATGCCTACACTTCTCCACGGCCCCTATGGCTTTTCCGGCAACGCCAATAGTTCGAGTCGGTAATCCCGATTTGCTTGCCCACCTCCGCTACCGTCCGGCCCTGATAGCAAGTCTGCCTAGCGCAGGCTGTGCATCTTCCCTTACCTATTAAACCGCTGTATCGCTATGCTTCTCAAGCCTCCGTTCCTCAATTCTAAGAAACATCAGGCTGGATCAGGAATCTCCGGTCAATGGAGCGCGCACAAACACAACAAGCACCCACGCCATCAGCGCTTAGTGCGCGACGTACGCTCTTCACGGCTAGCGCATTCCATGATGTAACCGCGTTGCTTTATCGTCTTGAGACCAACCGTTGTAGCAAGGTTCTCGACACCCGGCATGCGCGAGATATCGTTCCTAAGCAGCGAATCAAGCTCTGACACGTTCGCAACGAGCACATGTAGCAGATAGTCGGCCTGTCCCGCCGTGGAGTAGGTCTCGAGTACTGCAGAATGGCGCAGTAGCGCGATTTCGAAATCTTTGCTCATTGCAGAGCGAATTTTTACTTGCACGAAGGCGTGAATTTCTAAACCAATTGCCGCAGGGTCAATGACTGCACGAAACCCTGTGATGACGCCTCGTGCCTGAAGCCCACGAACTCGTGACCAGGTCGGCGACTTGGATAATCCGACACTGTCAGCCAGATCGGAGAATGACACCCGAGCATTCTTCTCGAGCGTCACAAGAATCTTTGCCTCCTGCTCCGAAACATGTACCCCAATGGGAGCGGGCGGTTGGGAGCGCGTGCGAGCAGTTCGTTTTTCTTTCATTTTTTTACCCGGCAAAGCACAACGTTCCGAAAATGACCTTAAAACGACCGTAAAGTGCTTTTAAAGTATAACAAGCTGGCCCAATCGCAGCCAATGTTCTGCAATTACTAAACCACAATCGAACACTTGAGTGCTCCCGGGCGTTCGATCGCCGGTTATGCTTCGGTGCAAATAGAGACCACTTCCTGCAGTCGCAAATCACATCTGAGTAACGCAATGATTCTAGCCCGCCCTGACTTGGTGCATCTTCCTGCAGGCGGACCTTACCTCGCAACACACTCGGCCGGCTGCATACCGAAAACTGCTCTACCAATAGCGCAACAGCACTATTTCGAGCCGTGGGTTGCGCTCGGTGGAGACGCATGGCCAAAGTGGTTGTCCGGTCTAGACGACTATCGAGAGCTACTGGCATCCCTGCTAGGCGGCAACGCAGCCGATTACTGCCCGCAGCCAAACCTGTCGGCGGGCCTGTCTAAACTCTTACCTGCGTTACCAAGACCTACGACCGACAAGAACGTATGGATTGCAACCGAGGAGACATTTCCCTCACTGGGCTTCGCAATGCAGATGTCGGAACGTTGGGGGTACAAGATTCGATTCATACCTCGAGAGCGCGATCCGGCGGAATTGGAAACATGGATTGATGCCATGCTGCCTGATGTGTGCGGCGCCCTAGTTATGCATGTCCATTCCAATACCGGCGTTGTCGCCCCGGTCATCGAGATTGCGAAATTGTGCGCCGAACGAGGCCTTTTTTCACTCATTGACGTGGCGCAGTCTGCCGGCATTCTGCCCCTGGACGTTGAAGCAATTGGCGCCGATGTTGTCTTAGGAAGCTGCATCAAGTGGTTGTGCGGTGGCCCAGGCGCAGGATTCATGTGGATTCGTCCGACACTGATCGACAAGCTGGAACCAGCAGACGTTGGCTGGTTTTCCCACAGCGATCCATTCGAATTCGATATTCGTTCATTCCGGTACGCCATCGATGCGCGTAGGTTTATGGGTGGCACACCGGCCGTTGCGCCCTACATCATTGCAACTGCAGGTCTGCGGTTGCTTGCCGAATTCGAAGTAGAACGCGCTTTTTCTCACAACCGCTTATTGATGTCGTATTTTCTCGATTCGGCACCGGCAACGATCAGAGCGGCAGCTCGTTTAAACCGGATAGGTGGAACGCTATGCGTCGAAGTCGGCAAGCAAATAGACACGGTGCGGGCCGCGCTCACTACAGCTGGTGTTCGATTCGACTGCCGTGGATCGGTCGTCCGCATTTCATTTCATCTCTACAACACAATTGACGATGCGATTCTTGCGGCACGTGCGTGGCCGCGCTGAATGCAAGAGGAACTTCCATGACTGCTCATGCTGAAGCGTTCGACCAGTGGGTGCGCACGTCGTTCGTCCAAATGAACACAGAACTCGAGAATCTATATTTTGCTCAGTCCGACCGCAGCGCGGTCATGGGAGTTGGCGAAAGCGTCAAACGCCGGATGCGGGACGAGGGCCACGTCTTCGTCGTCGCGCTGCAAGCCGAAGGGAATACGGGTGACGGATTCGATAGTGCATTCAATGTGCTCGGGAACGTGGGCATGTACCTGGCGGCGCTGAGGCGACACGAACTGACCAATCCGGCACGCGAGGAGCGCTCACCGTTCCCGGAGGCGTCTTCTCTTGCGTTGCACGTGGGCGCCTCGCTCGGTATGGCCCCGCGATTTGCCACCAGCCACCTTGCTACCCATAACAAAGCCGTAGCAGGTTTGCGTAAAAGCTTTACTTCGCTAGATGATGAATTCCTGTTTATAGACGAAAACACTCGCAGCATTCTTTCTCTACAAACAGCAGCGGATGCAATCGTGCGTGTTGTCCATCTTGGCGTGTCGAGTCCCGTTGCCGACGTGCTATTTGAGATTGCTCACCACGCATTGCGAAATGTACTTAAATTTAACGAGCGCATGTTCAAGGAACTTGACGTTGAGCGTTTCTTTTACTCCGTGCGACCCTACTACAAGCCATACCGGGTAGGGCGTCAGGAGTATCGAGGAGCTAATGCCGGCGATTTCTCTGGCATTAATGAAATAGACCTTTTGTTGGGATTGTGCAGAGCAAACGACACTTACTATTCTCAACTACTAGTCGAAAAAATGCTGTTTATGCTTCCTGCAGATCAAAAAAAACTGCGAGAATGCATGACGCGCACAAGCCTTCTTGACGAATTTCTGGAGTTAGCAAAGAACTATTCGCAGACGGAATGGTTCAAAAAAAATGTAACGGCTTTCCTCTTAATCTGCGACTTGTTCGGCAGAACAGCGGCACAGCACCACGACCAACTTGTAAAGCGGTTCATTGAAACACCAGCTTCAGGTCTGACTGAGCCAAAAATGGAAGGCATTACTGCGAGTGGCCCTCCCTTACCGGTGCTGTTGCGCTCACTCGAAGTGCTCCGGGATATGCGTATGGCGGCCAATCGTCGCGACATAGAGACGCGCCATGCTGACGTCGTTCGGCTGCGCTCTTTGGTCGAGACGCACTAGACCTAGATTCGAAGAGAAACTTAGGAAAAAGGAAAAGACAATGCACGACGACACACTCGCTTCGCTAGTTCATGAACTGGCTAACGGTCGAATTCAAGTAGTTGATCTTACTCAAACGCTGTCACCGGACTTCCCGACTCTGGAATTGCCCTCAGAGTTCGGACAATGCGAGCCGCTGCGCCTGCAGACAGTTTCTCAGTACGATGAAAGTGGTCCAGCGTGGTATTGGAATAATTTCTCCTGCAATGAGCATACGGGGACTCACTTCGATGCGCCGATTCACTGGATCACTGGCCGTGATCTGCCGCGCAATGCAACCGATACGTTGCCAGTAGAAAACCTGATCGGTCCGGTTTGCGTCCTTGACTGTTCGGCCGAGGCGCACGCGGATGCAGATTTTCTGCTGACCGTTGCCCATATCGAAGCCTGGGAGGCCGAGCACGGGCGCATAGAGCCTGGCTGTTGGGTGCTTTTGCGTACGGACTGGTCAATGCTCGCATTCACACCGCGTTTTAAGGGCATGAATGAAACAGGTCAGCACTCACCAGGACCTTCGGTGGAAGCAATCAAATTTCTCGTGGAGCGTCGGGACATTTGCGGATTTGGGACAGAGACGATTGGGACCGACGCAGGGCAGGCCTACGCGATGACTCCGCAATATCCAGCACACTACTATCTGCATGGTGCGGGAAAGTACGGCTTGCAGTGTCTTACAAATCTGCACCAATTACCGCCCAAGGGCGCGGTCATCATCTGCCCTCCGCTTAAGCTACAAAAAGGATCAGGAAGTCCGCTCCGGGTGCTGGCACTCGTTAGGAAATGACTTGTAAATCTCATCCTAAGTAATGTTGGTCGTTTTAATCAAACGCGTTTGTGAGAAGTACAGTCGAACACCCGATATTAATTGGATGCAATATCGGGTATGTCATTTTTCTGCGCCTTACGCAGCGCCATGGCTCAACTGATCGAGTGCTGTTGTCTACTCTGCAGCTTTAGGAATTTCGCCGATGTCGTGCCTAATCGTCTAATCAGACCCAGCCGCCATAACGGCCCGCCAAACCGCACCGCGATTTCTGGGTAACGCACCCACATACCGACACCAGGCACGCCTTGGTGAGGGACGAAATCACCCAGAAAAAAGACCAAAATACGACTCGATTAAATTATCAGCGCGCCGCCAACACCGCACGGGCGATGATCGTGCGTTGAATCTCAGAGGCCCCCTCGTAAATACGCAAAATGCGCGCATCGCGAGCCATCCGCTCCAAGGGCAAGACGCGGGTATAGCCATAGCCGCCGTGCAATTGCTGCGCGGTATCGACCACGAAGGCCACCATCTCCGAGGCGTACAACTTGGCGATTGCCGACTCCATCGAGTACGGCACACCGGCCGCTTTTTTGGCCACCGCCTGCATCGCGAGCGCCCACGCCGCCTCCAGCCGCACTTTCATATCAGCCACCATCCATTGCACGCCTTGCTTCTGCGCCAACGCATCGCCACCGACGTGCCGCTCCTGCAACCACGCCGCTGTCAACGCCAGCGCCGTCTCCGCAATCCCGAGTGCAGTCGCCACCACATCGAGCCGACTGTTGTCCAACACCCGCATCGCGAGCCGAAAGCCCGCGCCCTCTGCACCGAGTCGATCCGCCACCGGCACGCGCACCGCGTCCAAGCGCACCGGATGTGCAGGCGACGCACGAATGCCCATGAGTTTTTCCGGCGGCCCCACGGAGATACCCGCGGCGGTGGCATCGACCACAAAAGCGCTGACGCCGCGCGCCCCGGCATCCATATCGGTCTTCGCAAACACCACCAAGCGATCTGCATCGGCGGCATTGGAGATGAATTGCTTGCTGCCATCGAGGCGATACGTATCGCCCTCGCGCGTGGCGCGCGTACGCAGATCCGCCGGATTCGAGCCCCCACCCGGTTCGGTCAGTGCAAAGCCATACAGCTCGGCACCCGTCGCGGCACCCGGCAGGTAGCGCCGCCGCTGCGTGTCATCGCCGCCCAGATACACCGCCTCCGTGCCCAAATAGTGCGCACCGATCATCGACGCGGTCGCCGCGCACTGTTTGGACACTTCCACCAAGGCCAGCAGCGTCCCCGCAGCACTCGCGCCCGGGCCACCCCACTCGGCGGGTAAGTTCAATCCCAACAGGCCCAAGGCACCGAGCGCGGGCCGATGCTCCAGACAGGAGCCTTCACGTTCATCTAAGTCGGCCGCACGCGGCGCCAAGGTACCGAGCGCAAAGCGGCCGACCGCCTCCACCAGATCCAGATCCTCCGCCGTCACGCCTTGGCGATGCCTCGTCATGTTGTCGACCCTCGCGCACCAAATAACCCCGCGGCCGCCAGTTCGGCGATCCGCTCGACTCCCAGTCCGAGCACGCGACTCCAGATCGCCTCGCCATGCTCTCCCAAACCCGGCGCACGGCCAATCACGTTGTCCGCAGAGCCCGTGAACTTCACCGGTTGCAGCGGCAGGCGCAAGCCCGGCAAGCGTGCATCGGGCACCGCCGTCAACACGCCGCGCGCCGCCGCCTGTGGGGCAGCGAGCGCGTCCGCCAAGGTCGCCACCGAGGCGGCCGGGACGCCAGCGGCGTCCAGCGCCGCACAGACGTCGGCCACCGTATACCGGCGCGACCACGCTTCAATACCCGCACGCAAGTGTCCCTCGTGTTCGAGTCGCCCCGCGTCGGTCTGAAAGCGCGGATCCGCAGGCCAGTCCGGTTGACCGACCACCGCCGCCAGTTGCGTGAAGAAGCGATGGGTCAACACCGCCAACACAAACGGGCCGTCTTGGGCCTGAAATACGCCAAAGGGCGCCGACAAGGGATGGCGATTGCCCACCCGGGTCGGTACGACATCCGTGAACAGATAACGCGCCAAGGACGTCACCAGAAACGAGATCGTCGCGTCATACATGGCCACATCGACATGCTGGCCCACCCCGCTGCGTTGCACTTGCAACAGCGCCGCCAAGATCGCCCACGAGGCATACAAGCCCGTCACGACATCCGCGACCACCTCGCCTACCAGCGTGGCCTCCCCCGCCGGATCACCGGTGACCTCCATCAAACCGGTGCTCGCCTGCATCAGGATGTCGTACGCCGGTCGATCCGCCAGCGGTCCGCTCTGCCCATAGCCCGAGACACTCACGTACACGAGCCGCGGCTTGGCCTGCAGCAGGGACGCCGCGCCAATCCCTAAGCGCTCGGCGACCCCCGGCCGGAAGTTCTCGACCACCACATCGGACGCCAGAATGAGTGCACGCGCCAAGGCCTGTGCCGCCGGCTGCTTGAGATCGAGTACCACGCCCTGCTTGCCGCGGTTCACGATCGTAAACAGCGCACTCTCGCCATTGCGAAACGGACCGATCCCCCGGTAGTCATCCCCCTGGGGTGGTTCGACCTTGATCACTTCCGCACCCAAATCCACCAACAACGCCGTCGACAACGGTCCTGCCAAGACGCGGCTGAAATCCACAATGCGGATGCCGTCGAGGGGGCGGGGGCGGGGCATCTGCGTCATGGGGTCCTCGGC
>Ga0194048_10000084_pt1 | contig 38147 bp, 30 predicted proteins | sample JunL225m_MetaG_FD_161685 | JGI IMG/M metagenome (GOLD analysis project Ga0194048, IMG submission 161685) | Anoxic zone freshwater microbial communities from boreal shield lake in IISD Experimental Lakes Area, Ontario, Canada - Jun2016-L222-5m | ecosystem: Environmental > Aquatic > Freshwater >...
CGGCGATGGCTGCGGCGCCCGACGCAACCAGGTCGAGCCGGGCATCCAGATCGAGCTTGGCGAGCTCATGCACCGCGTAGCGGGCGGTATCGATCATCTCGGTGGTGGTGTTCACGATGGCTGAGTCTACGAGCCGCGTGCCGGGGCGCATTCGGGTGACCGGTGCACCCGGGGAGATCGCCGCCGCATTCGCGTTAATCGCCGATCTCGAGCCGGTGGAATGGGTATCTGGCGGAATCGAGTGCGCACCGCTGGCCGGTGGGCGGGACCCGGTTGATCAGGCACCGCGCCTCGCAGCGCTGACGTTGCCCTGGGGTGAGGTGGCGGGTGCGTCACCACCCCTGCCATTTCCGGCCGCGGTGGGCGGGGGCGTGTACCGGCGGTCGCCCGGGCATGCGGCCGCACCGCCCGGGCTCCCCGAGATCGTGCTGGTTGCGGGGGAGGGCTTCGGCCTTGCCGAGCACCCCACCACGGGCATGTGCCTCGAACTGATGCGTCTGCTGCCGGATGGCCCTGCACTGGATGCCGGCTGCGGCAGCGGAACGCTGGCCCTGGCGTGGGCGCGTCTGGGCCGCGGACCGGTGTTGGCGGTTGACCTCGACCCGCGATCGGTGACCCAAACTCTGGAGTCGGTGGTGGCGAGTGGCCTTCGCCGCGCCGTCGTGTGCCGCCGCGCCGCGCTCGATCAGCTCGACGGGCTGGACATCACCGGTCGGGTGGTACTGGCGAATGCCCCCCAGCAGGCGCAGGACGCCCTTCTCGCCGTGGCCGGTGATCCAGTGCCACCTGCGCTGCTGATATCGGGGCTGGATGCGAAGGGCATGGATGACGTGGCGGAGCAGTGGGTGGCGCGCGGTATGCGCGTGACCGCGCGGGATTCCACAGGCCGCTGGCAGGCCGCAATTCTCGTGGCCTCGTAGGTTTCCCACATGGGTCGCGTATGGCGTACATGGACCGTGTTGCTGTTCTTCGCGGTGGGAACGAGCCTCATCACTCCGCTCATCCCGCTGTACCAGGACGCCCTGGGGTTCAACGACACGGTCGTCACCCTGTTTCTTGGTATGTACGTGCTCACGCTGGTGCCGAGCATGCTCACGCTGGGGCAGTTCTCCGACCAGGTGGGTCGCAAACCCGTGCTTCTGGCCGCCATCTCGGTGCTGGCCGTCGCGCAGATCATCATCCTGTCCGAGCCCGGCCTTGTGGGGCTGCTTCTGGCCCGTGCCATGCAGGGTGCCGCCACCGGCGCGTTCTTTGGCACCTGCACGGCATTTCTCGTGGATGCCAGCCCGCCCGACAAGCGGCGGTTCTCATCTGCGCTTGCATCTATCTCGGTGCGACTCGGTCTGGGTCTCGGACCGGGCATCTGCGGGGTGCTCATCCAGTACGCACCCGACCCATTCCAACTGCCATTCGCCGCGCACCTGGTGCTCTTGGCCATCGCCGCGGCCATCGTGTGGTGGCTGCCCGAGACGGTGCTGCAGCGAAACCGGCGCCCTATTCGCCTGCGACTCGAAGTGCCTGCCGCCGAGCGGTCGGTGTTCTGGCGGGTGCTTGTGCCATCGGGGATGATCTTCAGCCTGTTTGACGGCGTGTCGCTGTCGCTGGTGCCGGTGTTCATGGTGCGCGTTCTGCACGTGCACAACTACGCACTGGTGGGCGCGGCGGGGTTTCTGGTACTCGTCACGGGGGCCCTCAGCCAGTCGCTGGTGCCCAACATGCGCGCGCGCCGGGCAATTCTGCTGGGGCTCAGCGTCGCGTGTGTGGCGTTTGTGGGGGTGGTCGTGGCCGCCCCGCTCGAGTCCACCGCCCTGTTGCTGGCCAGCGTGGCCGTCACCGGCGCCGCATGCGGCCTGGTGTTCAAGGGTGGAATTGATCTGTGCACGGAGATCGCACCGCCCGCGGACCGCGGCAAGCTGCTGTCGGCGTACTACGTGGCCTGCTACCTGGGCGGCTTCTCCGTGCCGCTCATCATCGTGGGCGTTATCGCCGACATGATCGGCCTCACGTGGGCGCTGGCAATCCTGTCGATGGCGGCAGCCCTGGCCGCGCTCTGGGTGGGGCTGGTGGGTATCCGTGCGCTGCGCGGTCTCCAGCGCGTGGAGATTGTGGCCCCCTAGGATCTACCGATGGACGAGCTGCTGCAGAAGGACGTCGCCCGGCTGACCGAACTGATGGGTGAGGCCGAGCGCTGTGTTGTGCTTACCGGCGTGCGCATGGGTGCGACCGAGGAGACCGAGGCGACGGCCGCCGGGTCGTCGTGGAGCAACGTTGTGAGCCTTGAGGTGCTCACGGCCGAACCCGCCCGGTTCTGGGAGCAGTGGCTGCCCCTGGCCGTTGAGTCGGCCGCGCGCGCGCCCCGTGCCGAGCACGAGGCAATCGCCCGCCTGCAGACGGCGGGAGTGATCAAGGGGCTCATCACACAGGCCGTGGACGACCTGCATCGCAAGGCGGGGAGCCCTGAGGTTGTCGAGGTACATGCAAACGTGATGTCAGGCCGCTGCGACCGGTGTCGCGATGTCTATGCGCTGTCGGAGGTGGTCGCGCTGGCCGGGGCGGCGGACGATGGCGTGCCCCGCTGCACCCGGGACGAGTGCGGCTACCCGCTGCGCCCCACCGGCACCGTGTGGGGGGAGCCCTTGGTGGAGAGCGCAATCATCAAGGCGTGGGATCTGGCCGCCTGGTGCGACCTGTTCGTCGTCCTTGATACCCAGTTGCGTACCGACCCCATGGCCATGTTGCCGTCGGTGCCGCTGAAGCACAGCGGCCGCGTGGCGCTGGTGGGCAGCACCCCGACCCAGTACGACCGCTACGCGGAGTTGGTCATCCGCTGGCCGAGCCCCGAGGTCATCACGGCCGTGGCCCAGCAGCTGGCTCCGTCGCCACGGGGCCAATAGGCCATCGGTGTTGGCGCAGCTCAATCACCCGGGGCGGGGCGGACGTACGCCCGCCCTCACCACCGGGTAATCGATGACTGCTGCGTGAGGCGAGTGGTATCCCGGCACCGCATGCCCCACCGCAAGGGGGAAAGGCAATTCGGCGTTCGGGGTGCCGCGCGAACTCACAACCGTGACGTGCAGACCTAGTAGATCTCCGCGATCCGCACGTTGTTCGTGATGGTCTCTTCGTCGAAGTCCATCTCTTCCTCAATGTTCACCGGCACACGTGCCGGGAGCACAACCTCAAACTCGCCCTCGTCTGTGACGTGGTCGTCGTAATACTGTGAGAACTCAGCGATGGTGAACCCGAGCACTTCGTGCGTGTCGGGATCGAAGAACACCGTGACACCTTCCGTGTTGGTCACAGCAGAAGCACTTGAGTGCCCTCTGTGAATAACCCGGTACGTGTCGGTTTCTTTGTTGTAAAAGGGGTCGTCGGCCACCGTTTCTCCTTCTCGCCGCTGTCGGTTCCCGCGTACTCAGGGCGATGGTAGCGTGGCCGCGTGCCCGGTACGACCGATAACAGCGCAGATGATCTGGGTCAGGTGCTTGTCGCCTGGATGCTGGAGAACCGTCCGGCCCTCGACAACCGCATGCGCACCGAGGGTTCGCGCGGGCTCGTGCAGGAGTTCATGGCGGCCGAGGGCGGGCAGTTGCCAAGCCCCGAGGAGCGTCTGGACCGCGCCCGCACCGCAAGCGCCCGCGCGTGGTTGTCGCACCTCGCCGCCGCAATCGAGGCGAAATGGCCCGGGGCGCCCGCCGGCCTGACCAGTCGTATGACCGCATTTCTCGTCGCCGGTGATGAGCGAATGGAGGCCTTGCGTCTGGATGAGGAGGCTCGGGCCGAGCAGCGCGGCCGCGCTGCCGACCCGGCCGGCGAGCGCCGCGAGGTGGAACTGCGTTCGATGGGCCGCCTGTTTTCGGAGGGAATCGGTTCCACGTGCCGTCCGGGCGGCGACGAGGGGCCGGCCTTTGCCCGTCGCGTGACCGGGTGGCAGTCGGAGCACCTGCTTCGCAATCGCGAACTCATCGACGCCGCCATTGCACGCACCACACCCGAGGGGCTTTCCGGTGCCGAGGAGGCCGCCACTCTGTGGGAGCGCACCCCCGAGGGAGCGCGCGCCCGTGAGGCCGCGCTGCTCTGGGCCCGCGTGCAGTTTCTCACCGAGGCCGTGGGATCGGCGCTCACCGAGGCCGGCGCCCCAGCCGGAGACCAGTGACGCCGCTCGCCTCCTGCGCTCCAACGGAGTGCAGCGCGGCCGCATCCGTGCCAGCACGATGACGCCTCCGGGCGACCGACCACTGACCGGGCGCCCCGTCGATATCTCGGCCCATCACGCGCTGTGTGTTCACGGCTTCAGGGGAATGGGCTACTCCGACGGCTTCGTCGCTGCGCTTTCGCAGGTGGTCAGCACGCTGCGCGATGAGCCCGCCACGCAGGTATGTGTGCGCATTGGGTCCGACACCGTGTGCAGGTCGTGCCCGTCGCTTGGCGCCGGTGGTTGCCTGCGGTACGGCATGGGCGTGGTGCAGCAGGATGTACGGGTGGCCGGGGTGCTCGGCGTGGAGTCCGGGGATGTCATGCCCTGGGCCGATCTGCAGCAGCGAGTGCGCGACAGGGTGGCCCCCGACGACCTCGCGAGCCTGTGCGAGGGATGCCCATGGCTCGAATACGGGGTGTGCGCGCAGGGCATCGCCGACCTCCGGGCGGGACAGGGCATCACCTACGAGGGCTGATGGCCGGCAACGGCGGTCTCCGCAGCAGCGTGGTTTTCGTCCCCGACGACTTCGGTTCATCCGACACAAAGTGCCGGGGTTGGGTATGGTCCCCAACCGGCGAGAGAGCGGTCCATTTCGAGGGCCGCGCGACCGAGGTTCCGGGCGACGTCACCGCGGCTCCGTATCCCTTCTGGATCGGGTCGCGATCAGTGCGTTCGGGGCTGTGAGGCTCAGGAGGACGGGAATGGCCGAGGGCACCCCCGACGTCAAGGAAGCACGCCGCATGCTCGCAAAGGGCATCTGCATCGCAGGTGTCGGTGAGACCGAGCAGGGCATCATCAGCGACCGCGGCTCGTTTGAGCTGCTGGCCGAGGTCACCAAGACCGCGCTCGACGACGCAGGTCTTGAGCTCAAGGACGTTGACGGCATCGTTACGGCGTTCTCCTTTGTGGAGTCCACCCTGATGCACTCCACGACCCTGGCCGACTACATGGGCATGAAGCCTGGCTACTTCGCCTCAGTTGCTGTCGGTGGCGCCACCGCCCCGCTCATGGCCGTGCAGGCTGCGCTGGCGATCGACGCCGGCCTCGCCGAGACCGTCCTTTGCGTGCGCGGCGACAACACCCGTTCGGGTATCTCGTCGTCGGGCATGCTCGCCATGGCCCGCGAGATGAGCCACGGTGCCTACGAGGCTCCGTTCGGCCTCACCACCATCGGCGGGTACGGCCTTCTGGCCCAGCGCTACATGTACGAGCACGACATCCCGCAGGAGGCCCTCGCGGCCGTCGTTGCCACGCAGTCGGAGCACGCCGCCCTTAAGTGGAACGCCATGCTCCGCGATGTGGTCACGGTTGAAGAGGTCATGGAAAGCCGCTGGATCGCCACGCCATTCCATGCCCTTGACTGCTCGCTGGTGTCCGATGGTGCCGCCGCGTTCATCGTCACCACGGCCGCGCGCGCCAAGAACATGAAGAAGAAGCCGGTCTACATCACCGGAATCGGTGAGGGCTTCTCGCACCAGTACATCTCGCAGGCCGCCTCGGTGGCCTCCGTCCGTGACGGCCTCGGCCGCGCGGGTCGCCGTGCCATGGAGGTCGCCGGTATCACCGCGCAGGACCTCGATGTGGCCGAGATCTACGACTCGTTCTCGTTCACCCCGCTCATCGCCCTTGAGGGCTTTGGCGTGTGTGGACCCGGCGAGGCCGGTGCCTGGGTGCTGGAGGGCAACGCCAAGCTTGGCGGCAAGCTCCCCATGAACACCCACGGTGGTCTGATCCGTCAGGCCCACCTCGGTGCCATGCACCACATCGTGGAGGCTGTGCTGCAGCTTCGCGGTGAGGCGGATGACTCCGCGAAGACCGAGTTCAACGGCGGCAACCACCAGGTTCCCGGCGCGAAACTTGCAATCACGAATGGCTCGGGCGGCATCCTCGCGGCCACGAGCGCGCTGGTCCTGTCCAGCGAGCCGCCGTCTGCGGCGTAGTACCGCTCACGACCGAGACGACTGAGGAGACACCGAGCAATGTCAGAGAAGCCCGCATACACCAAGCCGCTCCCGGACCTTCGTCCGGAGGACGCCACCTTCTGGGAGGCCCTCAAGGAGCACCGGTTCATCATCCCGTGCGATGACGCCGGCAAGCCGTTCTGGTACCCGCGCAAGTATGCGCCGGGCACGCTGAGCGCCACCAGCTGGATGGACGCGACCGGCAACGGCACCGTCTACACCTACTCGACCCACTTCATGGGGCCGAGCAAGGCCTACAAGGGCGACCCGCCGCACATCGTGGCGCTGATCGACCTCGAAGAGGGTCCGCGCATGATGAGCATCCTCGTGAAGGACGAGGAGGGCTACCCCTCCCTCGATCCTGAGGACGTCACGATTGGCATGAAGGTCAAGCTCGTCTTTGATGACGTGACTGACGAAGTGACAATGCCCAGGTTCACCCCCGCCGGCTGATGCCGCGGCAAGACACGACGAGTAGACGAAGGAGATAACGGCGATGGCCGAGTGGAGTGATTGGTACGCAAAGGACGATCCGACGAAATGGATCCTCGCGAAGGTCCTCAGGGACCGCGCTGAGGCGCATCCGGACAAGGATTACCTGAAGTTCGCCGATAACCCGTGGGTGAGCTACGGCGAAGTGAACGCCCGCTCAAACCGCGTGGCCAACGCCCTCCTCGCCCGTGGCGTGGAGAAGGGCGAGTCGGTGTCGGTGATGCTGCCGAACTGCGAGGAGTTCCTGCCGGTCTGGTACGGAATCCTCAAGGCTGGCGCCGTGATGAGCTCCATCAACACGGCGTACAAGGGCGACTTCCTGTCCTGGACCATCAACCTGGTCGAGGCCAAGAAGCTCATCATCTCCGACGTCTTCCTCGACCGTCTGGACTTCGTCATCAAGGAGCTGCCGCTCCTTGAGCACGTCATCGTGATGCACACCGGCGCGCAGGAGGGTCCCGACCCATCGCTCAAGTGGGAGCCGCTCACGGCCCTCATGGATGCATCCGACTCCGAGCCCGACGGCGTGGAGTACTCGTGGGTGGATGATGCCCGCATCATGTTCACCTCGGGCACGACGGGCCGCTCGAAGGGCGTCATCAAGCAGAACGCCGCCGACTACTTCTCGGCACGCGGCCTGTTGGAGGTTGTGTCGAAGACCTCCGGTCGCTCCATCGAGGACCTTGCCGACGACACGTTCTTCTCGTGTCTGCCGCTGTTTCACAGCAACGCGCAGGTGCTGTCCGGCTACCCGGCGCTGGTTGCCGGCGGTCGCATCGCCTACACCGAGCGGTTCTCGTCGAGTCGCTTCTGGCAGCAGGTCATCGACGCGGAGGCCACGGTCTTCAACTCGATCGGCGCGGTGTCGTACTTCATCTGGAACATCCCCGAGTCGGACCTTGACAAGAAGCACAAGGTCCACACGGTCTTCGCCGCCCCGGCGCCGAAGGACATCTACTACGAGTTCCAGGAGCGCTTCGGCGTCAAGTTCATTGAGGGCTACGGGCTCACCGAGACCGGTATGGCCACCTACATGGACCCGACGCGCGACCCGGTTCCCGGCACCATCGGCGTGGCCAACCCCGGCTACGAGGTGACCGTCGTGGAGCCCGGCACCGACCGTCCCGTACCGGCGGAGACCCCCGGCGAGATCGTGGTGGACATGAAGATCCCGAACATCGTCATGCGCGCCTACTACGGCATGCCCGAGAAGACGGCTGAGGACTTCCGCAACCTCAAGTTGCACACCGGTGACCTCGGCCGTATGGACGCCGACGGCTACATCTACTTCATGGACCGCGTGAAGGACTACATCCGCCGTCGTGGCGAGAACGTGTCGTCCATGGAGGTTGAGCGCCAGGTATCCGAGCACCCCAACATCAAGGAGGCCGCCGCCATCGGCGTGAAGGCCGGCGAGGGTGCATCGAGCGAGGACGAGATCATGATCGTCTGCATCGCCGAGGGTGCCGCTCCGAACCCGGTGGAACTCACCGAGTTCATGGCCGAGCGCATGCCGTACTTCATGGTTCCCCGCTACATCCGCTTCGTGGACTCGCTCCCGAAGACGCCCACCGAGCGCGTGCAGAAGGTGAAGTTGCGCGACGAGGGCATCACTGCGGACACGTGGGACCGCGAGGAGGCCGGCGTGAAGGTGAAGCGCTAGGTCATGGCAACCCTCACCAGCTACGGGGCCTACGTACCCCAGTACCGGGCTCCGCTCGGTGAGATCCAGAAGTTCTACGGGCGACCGGGCAGGCCCCGGTCGCGCGCGCTGGCAACGCCGTCCATTGATGAGGACACCCTCACGATGGCGTTTGAGGCCAGTCGCGACGCACTGAAGGGCGAGCGGGGCGTGGGTGCCGTCATCACGGCCACCCAGGCCCCGCCCTTCGGGCTTCGCAAGATGTCGGCCACGTTGTCGCGGGCACTGCGCCTTGATGACGGCGCCGTGCATATCGACCTGGGCGCCAACGCCAATGGGTTGCTCGACGCGTTCCGAATCGCCGCAACCCTCGACGTGGGTCCCACGCTGGTGGTGGCCACCGATCACCTGGTTGCCTACCGCGATCGCGTGGCCGACGTGTTGTCGGCCGGTGCCGCCACCGCATTTCTGGTGGATCCGGGCAAGACTGGCTTCGCCACGCTGGGCCCTCAGGCCCGGGCGGCGGATGAGGTGTTTGACGTCTGGCTGCTGGGCCGTGAGCAGGAGCCGCGCTTCCGCCTGGAGGTGCTCTTCGACTCGTACGGCAAGGTGACCGCCCGCGCCGCCAAGGCGCTTGCGGCCATCACCAAGCGCGAGACCAGCAGGTATACGTCGATCTGTCCCAGCCAGCCGCACCCTCAGGTGCTGCGGAGCCTGGGAAAGTTGGGCGCACGCCCCGAGCAGATCGAGGGCACATCGTTTGTCGGCGACATCGGCAACGTGGGCGCCGCATCAGTGGGCCTGGCCCTCTGCCTCGGCCTCGATGCATCACGGAAGGGATCCAACCTCCTCGCGCTTGCCTACGGCGGCGGCGAGGCGGTGGCACAGGAGATCACCGTTACGGCCAAGCCCAAGGGCATCGGCACGCGCGAGATGATCGACGGGGGCGAGCCCATCGCCCTTGGCACCTACTATCGCTGGACTGAGGGCCGCCAGCAGCAGCCCCACTAGGGCGGAGGATCCTGATGAGCATGCGCGTTGGCGTTCTGGGGATCGGTAAGACCCCGCACAAGATCCAGCACGAGAAGTCACTGAAGGACCTGGGCGTGGAGGCCGGCCGCAAGGCGCTGGCCGACGCGGGGGTTGACCCATCCGAGATCCAGATGCTGTACGTGGGCAACGTGGGTTCGGTGGGCTTCAACTACGAGAACTCCACGGCGCTGATGGCCGCACATCACCTGGGCGTGGTCCCCGCGGGTGCGGTGCGCGTGGAGGCCGCCTGCGGCACCGGCGCATGGGCTCTGCACCTGGGCTGCGTGGCAATCGCCTCGGGCCTGTACGACACCGTCATGGTGCTGGGTATGGAGAAGATGAATGACCTCGCCACCGTCGAGGGCACGTCGATCATCGCCCAGGCTGCCGACAGCAAGGAGGAGTACTTCTCCGGGCTCACCTTCCCATCGGGCACCGCGCTGACGGCGCGCAAGTACATGCAGGCCTACGGCGTGAGCGAAGAGGATCTCGCCCACACGTCGGTCAAGAATCACTTCTACGGCGCCCGCAACCCCTCCGCCCACCTGCGCTTTGAGTGCACGGTGGAAGAGGTGATGAACAGCCCCAAGGTGGCCGATCCGCTCAAGCTGTATGAGGTATGCCCCATGACCGACGCCGCGTCGGCGCTGGTGCTGTGCCGCGAGGACATCCTGCGGGCCCAGCCCAACCGGCCGCAGGTGTATGTGACAGCGACGTCGATGGCCTCGGGCACGTGGTACCAGGCATCCGACACGCTGCAGGACGCCTACAACCTCTTTCACCGCCCGGCGACCAGGGCGTACGAGATGGCTGGCGTCACGGCGAAGGACATCGACGTGGCCGAGATCTACAACTCGTTTGCCATTCAGGAGCCGCTCGGTATCGAGGGTCTGGGCTTCGCGAAGATGGGCCAGGGTTGGAAGGGTGCCAAGGACGGATCCACCTGGCTGGACGGCAAGATTGCCGTCAACCCATCCGGTGGCCTGCTGTGCAAGGGGCATCCGCTGGGCGCCACCGGTGCCACGCAGGCAGTGGACATTGTGGAGCAGCTGCGCGGCACTGCCCCTGAGGGCATGCAGCGCGCGGATGCCGAGATCGGCATCTCCGCGTGCCGCGGAGGCCCCGGCTCGGTTGGAGCCATTCACATCTACCAGCGCCTGGAGGGCTAGCCGATGACCGTCTCAGCAATTGAGTTCACCCGCCTCGGCGCGCCGAAGCTGCACCTGTTCGCAATGAAGTGCGACAAGTGCAAGGAGCTCTCCCCGTGGTGGGAGCGCAGCCACTGCTACAAGTGCGGCCACGACACGCTCACCGAGTTTGAGCTTGCCGGCAAGGGCGAGATCACCAACTACACGGTGGTGTACTACCCGCCCCGCGAGTTCCTTGGGCAGGAGCCGTACGTGGTGGGCCACATCCTCATGGACGAGGGTGTGACCTTGCCGGCACCGGTCATGGGAGTTGCGCCCGATGCTGTCGAGGTGGGCACCCGCGTGGCGGCCACGCTTCGTCGTATGAAGCTGGGCCACGAGGGCGACATCTACTACTCGTACAAGTTCGTGGTTGATGACGACCCGGCCCCGAAGAAGGCGGCCCCGGCCCGCAGGGCGGCTGCCAAGAAGCCAGCCGCCAAGACGCCTGCACCCCGCCGCCCCGCGGCCCGCAAGAAGTAACCGCGAGGGGCGCCCACCCGGCGCCCCTCGCGATGCCGTCGGTGCCCCGGTGCAGTGTGTTCGCCGGGGACCTCACAGCACTGCGATTCCTTGACAGTGCGGACCGAAGGCACTTACCTGAAGTCCCTCTCCTTGATGAGCGCCCGCACATCGGGCCACGTCGTCGTCCCAGCCCCGGACCCCAACCGGAAGTCGAGAAGCACAATGAAGAGCCGTATCCCGATGGGCAGGCGCAATGCCACGCTCACCATTCTCCTGTCATGCGCGCTTATCGGCGGTGCCACCGCGGCCCTGGCCGCTCCAGCGCCCTCCGGTACGCGCGCATCATCCGTGTTCGGTACGACTGGCGCGGGCCCGAACTCGGTCGCCGTCGATTCGGCCGGCAACGTCTACACGACCAACTCGGCCGCGAACACCGTCAGCATGATCACCCCCGCTGGTGCGTCGACGATCCTCGGCACCACTGACGCCGGGCCCATGGGCATTGCACTCGACACTGCCGGCAACGTGTACACGTCGAACATCGGCGCGAACACCGTCTCCAAGATCACCCCCGCCGGTGTGTCGACGGTGCTGGGTGCCACCGGGCAGAAGCCGATGGGCATCAAGGTGGACTCGGCGGGCAACGTCTACACGACCAACTACATCGACAGCACCGTGACCAAGATCACTCCGGCCGGCGCATCGACGACTCTCGCGGCCACCGGGAAGCACCCGCTTGGCATCACCCTCGATACTGCCGGCAACGTGTACACGGCCAACGAGGCCACCGACACGGTGACGAAGATCACCCCAAGTGGCACCGCCTCGACGCTTGGCAGGACCGGTGCATGGCCGCAGGCGATCACCATCGACGGTTCCGGCAACCTGTACACCGCCAACTGGAATTCGAAGAACGTCTCGAAGATCACCTCGACGGGCGTCTCGAAGATCCTGGGGACAACGGGTCGGCGCCCCATCGGCATCACGATCGACTCGTCCGGCAACGTGTACACCACCAACAACGGTGCTGACACCGTGTCGCGCATCACCCCGAGCGGTGCGTCACGCCTCATCGCCACCACTGAGCGCCGCCCCTCCGGTATCACCATCGACTCCGCGGGCAACCTCTACACGGCCAACTTCCTGTCGAACACGGTGAGCAGGATCTCGGCCAGCGCTGCCACCCGGTCGCGCACCGTGACGCTCAGCACGGTCACGGTGGCATCGCCCGGTAATGCCGCAGCATGGATCATTCCCTTCTACAACAACGTGTACCAGAGCCAGGCGTCATGCGAGGCGGCCCTGCCGGCCGTCACAGCGGCGGTTGCGCTGGCACCGGACCCCTCGGTGCAGAAGGAGTCGGCAACCTCGTGCATGGGCGTCGGTGCCGTGCCCTACACCTTCAACGTGGGTGAGACCGAGGTGACCACCGCGCAGTGGGTCGCATTCCTCAACACGGCCGACCCGATGGGCCTCAACCGCCACCACATCTGGGACGCCGCCGAGGCCGCGTCCGTGTGGCCCAAGTACGGGTCCGTCAACAGGAACATGAATGCCGCTCCCGGTCAGCGCTACTACGTAGCGTCGCCGGGATGGGCGAACCGGCCCTACAACACGGCCGACTTCAGCCGTTCGGCGCGCTTCATCAACTCGCTGCAGAACGGCAAGCTGGTGTCGAAGAAGACCAACGTCGTCACGACCGTGTCGGGCACCGCGTTGAAGACCACCAGCTACACCGTGCGCCTGTCGCCCAAGACCGAGACGGGCATGTACACGCTCAGCAACCGCAAGGCGACGCGTAATTCGAAGACTGGCTTTGCGCTCACCAGCCAGGATGAGTGGATCAAGGCCGCGTACTTCGATCCGAAGGGCGGCGGCACGTTCTCGTACTGGGACTACCCCACCAACCCCGGGCAGTACGTCAATTGCACCGTCGACGTGACCGGGTGCGCGTCGGGCGACCAGCCCAACGGCACGCAGATGGATGCCAACGGCAACGTGACCAACGCCGGTTCCCAGCCGCTGGCAACGTATGAGGCCATTCCGGGCACCGCGCCCGACTGGTGCCCGGTGGCGTCGCTCACGCCCGCGGAGTGCACTGCCGACACGCCGTTCCCGCCGGTGCTTCCGTACAACGGCAACGTGACCCCTGTCGGTCAGGCGCTCACCCGCTCACCGTGGGGAACGCTTGACCAGGGTGGCAACGTGGTGGAGACGCTCGACACCATCTCCCCGCCGCCGGCCCTCTCTGATCCCAAGATCGTCTGGCGCCGCTGGCACGGCGGCGTGGTCACCGCCACGGCGTACCAGATGTGGCTGTCCGCAGTGGGCGCCACTCCGGAGACGGTTCCGGGCTACGCCGTCAATCCGTGGCGTGGGCTGCGTATCGCGGTGCGCGGCAGGTAGATCGCGCACAGCGCATGGGTGAGATGGCGAGACCGTCGCCTCACCGCTGGCAGGCAGGAGGGATTCGCGAAGGGCGCCAGGTGGGCGCCCTTCGCCGTATCTAGGCGGCCTCGGCGGCCCGTGCCGCCGCAGCATCGCGCGCGCTCTGCAGGCCTGGCCCCCACACGCCCAGAGCCGTGTCCGACGGCATAGGCGCATCGGGCCCGGCCAGCACCCAGCGGCGCGTGCCGGTGAATTCCGCAATCTCAGCGGCCGCGCGATCGGCAGTCCCGGGCATTGTGCACACAGCGATACATATCCATGCGCGCCGCTCGCTGGCGAGGGCATTGACCTGATCGAGCGGGGCATCGGCGCCCAGGAAGCTCACCTGCCAACCATCCCAGGCCATGACCACCGCGAGCGCGAAAGCGCCGATGGAGTGCCGTTCGCCGGACGGACACGCGATTATTGCGAGGGGGCCACGGGTGCGGCGGGCAGCCGCAAGATGCCCGGCCAGCCGACGCTCAACAGCCGCCGACAGCAGGTGCTCACCGGCCACAACCCGCTCGCCCGCGGCCCAGCGACGGCCGAGGTCAGCGAGCGCCGGGTACACCACCAGCTCCATGGCCTGCAGCAATGGCAGCGCGGCAAACGCGCGGTCGAGTTCGGCCTCCATGCGGGTACAGTCTCCATGGCGCGCCGACGCGCTGATACGCGAGATGAGCGAGTCAACCGGAAGGGTCTCTGCTCCGTTCTCTCCCGCTTCTGACACGGCGGTGAGGCCGGATACCGCGTCGGAGATGCGCTGGCCTTCTGCGACGCGCGCCGCGAGCCACAGCACACGCTCTACGTCGCAGGCCCCGTACCGCCGCTGGCCGCCGCCGGTGCGCCACGGGCGAAGCACGCCGTAGCGTCGCTCCCACGCGCGCAGCGTTTCGACCGGAACGCGGGTTCGGGCCGCGAGCGCCCCGATCGACACCCCCTCGGCATGGTTGGGAGGAACCTCCACATGCGTAACTATTACCGAGCGGCGTGCTCCGGTCAATGGACTTCGGGGGTGCAGAGGCCCGGCCTTCACGACCGGCTGGCCAGTGTCCACTACCGCGGGGCAGGGAGGAGGGGCGGCGGCGGGGCACGTCTCCTGCCCGGGTGAAGAGGTAGATTGCGGTCATTCCCTCTTCTCCCCAGCGACAAGGAGCCCTCATGTCCCGTATCCGCACTCTCTCATCTGTATCCGCGCTGCTCGGCCTCACTGTGCTGGCGGCGACCCCTGCCCTCGGGGCCACCGCGGCACCGAAGGCTCTCGCCAACCCCGCCAAGACATGTGCGCAGCTGACGTCACGTTTTCAGAAGTATCTGGGCGAGGGCATGAACGCACAATTGGCCCAGTTCGTGTCCCCGGCGTTTGTCATTGAGCGCAACGACGGCACGATCGGCTCGTGGCCCACCTACCTGAACGACCACCCCATCTTCACAGGATGGAACATCGCCGTGGACTTCGCGCAGTTCTCGTCACCGGCAATCACATGCGTGGCGATGACCTCGACCACCCAGTTGGTGGATGGCATCTCCGTGGTGAGTGTCCCGACCAAGAACATGTCGACGTATGTGTGGCAGCGCGGTGCCTGGCGCATCACGTCATACGGCCGCTTCAACGCATTGAGCTAACCGCTCCCTACTTGGAGGGATCCGTCACGATCATGGCGTCGGGCCCCTTGCCCTGCGGCACCATGGGAAACACCTTGGCGTTGCGGTTCACCTGGATGTCGAGGAGCGCGGGACCATCGCTGGTGAGCGCCTCACGAAGGGCATCGTCCAGATCGGCCGGGTCCTCCACACGTACTCCCGGGATGCCGTAGGCACCGGCCAGCGCCGAGAAGTCGGGCTGGAACTCAGCGAATGAGGTGTTCGAGTACCGCTTGTCCCAGAACATCTCCTGCCACTGGCGCACCATGCCGAGGAATCCGTTGTTGAGGATGACCACCTTGATGGGCAGGCCGTAGGTCTGCGCGGTGGAGAGTTCCTGCAAGGTCATCTCAAACGAGCCGTCGCCGGCGATGTCGATTACGAGGTCGTCCGGGCATGCCACCTGTGCGCCCAGGGCGGCGGGGAGGCCGAATCCCATGGTGCCAAGGCCACCTGAGGTGACCCAGCGACGGGGCTGGTTGAAGCGGTAGAACTGCGCGGTCCACATCTGATGCTGACCGACCTCGGTGGCGATGATGGCGTCGCCGCCCGTGATCTCGTGGATCGACTTGATGACGTTCTGCGGGGCGATGACGCCCGGCTCGTCGTCATCCACCTGGTACGGGTGCTCGTCGAGCCATGCGTGGATCTTGCGCAGCCACGCCGATCGCGACTCGTCGTCGTGGCGGGCCTCCTGCTGTACGTACACGTCGGCCAGCGCGGCGAGTGCGGCCTTGGCCTCGCCGGCGATGCCGATGTGCGCGGCGCGGTTCTTGCTGATCTCCGCCGGGTCCACGTCGATGTGGATGATCTTGGCGTTGGGCGCCCATTCCTTCATTACCGTCGAGAGCACGCGCTCGTCGAAACGCACGCCGATGGCGAGGATGACGTCGGACTCCTGAAAGGCGAAGGTGGATGCGGCGATGCCGTGCATGCCGGGCATACCGATGAACAGCGGGTTGCTGGCCGGGAATCCACCAAGGCCCATGAGGGTGGTGGTCACCGGGATCTGGGCCACCTCGGCCATGCGGGTGAGTTCCTCAGCCGCACCCGAGGCGATGATGCCGCCTCCGGCGTAGATAATGGGCTTCTGGGAATTGGCAAGCGCACGGGCCGCGGCCTGAAGCTGCTTGGGGTGCCCAGCACCCGTTGGAGGGTCGTAGCCGGGCATGGGCGGTGGGTACGGACCCGTGTAGTCCTCAACCTCAACGGCCCACTGGTCAACGCACACATCCACCAGCACGGGTCCGGGCCGGCCACTCTGGGCCAGATGCAGGGCCTCGGTGAGCACCCGCGGCAGCTCATGGGCGTCGGTGACCAGGTATGAGTGCTTGACGATCGGCAGCGTGATGCCGACGATGTCGGCCTCCTGGAAGGCGTCGGTGCCCACGCGCGTTGATCCCACCTGACCGGTGAGCGCGATCATGGGGATGGAGTCCATGTAGGCGTCGGCGATGGGGGTGACCAGGTTGGTGGCGCCAGGCCCGGACGTGCCGGTGCAGACCGCAATACGGCCGGAGGCCTTTGCATAGCCCTCTGCCATGTGCCCGGCACCCTGCTCGTGGCGCGTGAGGAAGAGCCGGAGATCCGGGTCGTCAAACAGCGCATCGAACAATGGGATGAGTGGACCGCCGGGGATGCCGAAAATGGCATCCACGCCACCGCGCTTCAGAACTTCGAGGGTGGCGTCGACTCCGCGCATCCCAGACCTCCCGCCGCTCTGCGGCATAGAACCCGAACCGGGGCGGTACATTAGCGAACCGATCTGGCTTTCCATTCGGCCAGCTGAATACGAGGAGACCCGTGATGGCAGACGAGCCCGGGGGCGAGCGCCCCAACTTCGCCGAGGAGAACGCGATCCGCAACGCGTCGGAGTCGCTCACAAACTACGACGCAGCCGCCGATACGTTCACCGCGATCTTCGGCCAGCCCGTGCCTGCCGCAACGGTATTTGACGAGGAGCGCGGGGTTCTTGTGCGCGTCGAGCCCCAGAGCAACGCCGTTGTGGGCTTCACCATCCCCAACTTCAAGGCCTGGTACGCCGAGCGGTACCCCGATGGCGGCGAGTTCGAACTCGATCTGCCGTCGATCTGGGGCGCCGACGCACCGGATGCGGGCGCCGACGACTGACCCCGCGACCGGTGGGCCACGCACCCACTGCTCGCGGACTGTAGGATCACCGACCACTTCGTAACGATTCCCTCGAAGAAGGAGCACCGGGACATGGCGGTTGAGACCCAGCGCATGGAGGATTTTCGCCTTGAGGCGGAGCCGTACTACCTGCCCCTCGGCAACGAGGTCGAACTCTTTGAGGCTGCATACAAGGCCCGTCTCCCCGTGATGCTCAAGGGCCCGACTGGGTGTGGCAAGACGCGCTTTGTCGAGTACATGAGTTGGAAGCTGGAGCGCATCCTTGTGACGGTGGGTTGTCACGAGGACCTCACGGCATCCGATCTGGTGGGCAAGTACACGCTGCGCGGTGACGAGACGGTGTGGCAGGACGGCCCGCTCACCACCGCCGTGAAGGCCGGCGGTATCGCCTACCTCGACGAGGTGGTGGAGGCTCGTAAGGACACCACCGTGGTGATCCACCCGCTCACCGACGACCGGCGCATTCTTCCGCTTGAGAAGAAGGGTGAGGTCGTGCGGGCACCCGACGACTTCATGCTCGTGATCTCGTACAACCCGGGCTACCAGTCGGTGCTGAAGGATCTGAAGCACTCCACCAAGCAGCGCTTCGTTGCCCTGGACTTCGATTACCCCGAGCCCGAGGCCGAGGCGGCCATCCTCATGTCGGAGTCGGGTATCGACAAGGAGACGGCCAGCCGTCTCGTGAAGATCGCCGAGAAGGTGCGCAACCTGCGCACGCACGGACTCGAAGAGGGCGTCTCAACCCGCCTGCTCGTGTACGCCGGTCAGCTCATGGAGGGCGGCGTGGAGCCCATCACCGCCTGCGAGGCAACGATCTGCAAGCCCATCACGGATGACCTCGAGATGCAGCGGTCAATCCTCGAACTCGTCGCGACCCAGTTCTAGGAACGAACGGAACCGGGGCGGGGGAACTCCCGTGAGCACCCAGGGCGGTGGGTCGGCAGGCAATGTCGGCATGTACGTGGGGCGCGAGATGCTCGCCGCCGTTCCCGAGGAACGGCGCGACGACTACCTGCGCCTTGTGGAGGAGATCTCCGACCTCAAGTACCAGCTTGGTGTGGAGGTGGCGCGTCAGCTGCCCCGCATGTTCGTCGAGCACGACGACGCGGCCATCGATCGGTATCTCGGCCAGGTGCGTGCCATTGCAGCGATCGGATGGAAGTCCGGCGTTGAGGTGGCCAAGCAGCTGCCCGACCTGTACCACGCCCCCGACCGGTCAATCGCCGACGCGTATGTGGAGATCGTCACCGACGCCACCATGGGCGCGCCGGACGACGAAGAGACGCTGGCGTTTACCACCGAGCTGAATGAGCTGGAGCGTCAGCTTCGTGAGATCGAGCCCAAGCAGCAGCGGGCCCAGGAGCTCAAGTCGTTGCTTGCTGCCCGTGATCGGCGCGACGAGCGCCGCCGCAAGCACGCACAGGAACTGGCGGCCGCACTGCCGCCCATCCTTGCCCGCCTGCGCCCGCGCCATCGCGAGGTGTACCTGCGCGAGGTGCGTCTTGTGGCCGCAGCCGATCCCGAGGCGGCACTCGAGGCGGCCAACACCATGCTCGATCTGCTGAACGGTGAGCGCGTGTCGCACGATGGCGCCGCTGAGTGGACACGTCGGGGCCTTGACGTGCTGGAGAAGAACAAAGAAGTCGGCCGCGGCTACTTCCGCATGGGGTCCAAGTACTCGCTTGAGGTGCTTGAGGAACTGCGCGAGGGGCTGGCGCTTCGCCAAGTGGCCCGTGTGCTCAAGCTGTACGCCACGGCGCTGTCGGGCCGCGACGTCGCCGTGCGCGGTATCGACGAGATGTCATCGGTCGATCGCTTTGGCCCCGACCACATCATCCTTCCCGACGACATGCGCTTCTTTGAGGACGACGACCGCAACTTCACCGCGTACAAGGTGGCCGCCGCCCATGGCGCCGCGCGCATCGAGTTCGGTACCTACCGGTTCCAGTTGACCGACGTACCGGATGCCATTGAACAGTTGATGGAGCGATACGGGAGCCGGCTGGCATGAGTACCTCCCCGTTCCCTCCCGCCGCTGTTCCCGAGTGGCGCCGCGAAAGCGATCTCACCCGCTTCTACGGGTTGTTTCCCTCGCCCGCGCTCGCACGCGACATCTTCAACATCGTTGAGGGCCAGCGCATCGAGACGCTCATCCGCGCCGCGTACCCCGGGATCCGCCGCGACATGGACCTCATCGAGGCCCAGACCCTGGAGCGCCGCGAGGAAATGGGCGTGCGCGTGGAGGACCTGCCCGAGGTCGGACAGGTGATTGACGCCCTGATGGTGTCCACCATGTCGGGCGAGCCGCCATTTGACGGCATGTCGCCGCATGTGCGCGAGGCCGCCGAGGGATCCATTGCGCTGCTCGCGCGCGCGCTGGAGGAAGGCACCTCCGTGGGCGACACCGCTCGCATCACGGTGGATATCTACGCGCTCATCGATGACGCCATGGCCGCAGGGCGACGGGGTATTACCGACCCGTTCTCCGACGAAGCCAAGGAGCGCCAGCCGCAGAAGAGCGACGACGGCGACGACGCCGGCGAGCAGGACATCGGCGACGTCGAGATCAACCCGCTTGACGAGTACGAGCCCATGGAGATGCCGCCGTTCGTGCCGCCAGTCATGGAAGAACTGGTGCAGCAGGAGAGCGACGCCGCCAACCAGATCGAGGCGGAGGGCATCGAGGGCGATAAGGACAAGGACGGCAACAAGGGTGATGACGCCGAGGCTGTCTCGCCCGAGGAAGCCGACAACGTGATGCAGGCCCAGCAGGCTGCCCCCGGTACAAGCGACGAGGACACCGCCGCCCAGAAGGCCGAGGACTCCGAGGAGGGCGAGGAGAGCGGTCGCGGCAGCGATGCCGAGGGTGACGACGACCCCGAGAGCGCTGGCGGCGAGACACCCGATGGCGCGGGCCCCCAGGTGGCGCAGGACGAGGGCGAGGAAGCCGAGGACGACCTGGGCGAACAGACCTTCATGTACGACGAGTGGGACCTGCGCATTGAGGACTACCGCCCGGCGTGGTGCACGCTGCGCGAGACGCGCTCCACCCGCGAGGTGCCCGCGTTCGTGGCTGCAACGTTCCACGAGTACGGCGGCGTGGTCACCCAGATCCGGCGCAACTTCCAACTGATGCGCCCCGAGCGCCTTCGCAAGATGCGCTTCCAGAGCGAGGGTGATGACCTCGACCTCGACGGCCTGGTTGAGCACGTGGTTGATAAGCGCGCCCGCGTCACCCCCACCGACCGGGTGTACATCAAGCGCGACAAGAAGGACCGCGACGTCACCACGGCATTTCTGGTGGACATGTCATCGTCAACCGATCGCAAGATCGACGGCCGCAAGCGCATCATCGACATCGAGAAGGAGGGCCTCCTCCTGATGTGCGAGGCCCTCGAGGCCATCCGCGACGAGTACGCCATCTACGGCTTCTCGGGCAACGGCCGCGACGACTCGCAGTTCTACACCGTGAAGGAACTGGGAGAGCGCTACGACGACCGCGTGCGCTCGCGCATTGGCGGTATCTACGGCCGCAGCAAGACCCGCATGGGTCCGGCCATCCGTCACACCACCAAGCGGCTCATGAGCGTTGACAGCAACGTGAAGCTCATGATCCTGCTGACCGACGGCAAGCCGTACGACGCCGACACCTATCAGGACAGCGCCTACGCCCAGGCCGACACCCAGATGGCCCTGCGCGAGGCGCGCCGCGAGAAGATCCACCTGTTCTGCGTCACCGTTGACCAGGAGGGCGCCGACTACCTGCCCACCATGTACAGCGACGCCAACTTCGTGGTGATCGACGACGTCCGCACGCTCCCGCAGAAGCTTCCCCAGCTGTACCGCAGGCTCACCACCTAGTGACATGAGCCCTCGCCGCTCGCTCCCCCTCATTTCGCTGGCCATGGTGGCCATCGTGGTGGGTGTCGGGTGTGGAGGCTCCCCGATCACCAAGTCCGACGAACGCACATGCGAGAAGGACCTGGGCCCCAGCGACTCCCTTCACATCGTGGAGTTCTCGGCCGTGCCCGATCTCGCGAAGGCCTACGGCATGACCGACTGGCAGGAGAGAGGGCAGTACGTGGTGGATGCGCTCCGCGCCACAGCGGACCAGTCGCAGGCGGAGGCCCTCACCATGGTCGCCCACGCGGGTATCTGCATCCATCGCACCACCGTCAACTGGATCTCCAACAGTCTGGTGTTCGCGGGGCCGAAGGGGTTGGCCGACCGCGTGGCCAAACTGCCGGGCGTCAAGGCGGTGATTTCGGAGGATGCACCGGCGTTCGAGGAGTCCCGCTACCCGCGAGTGCAGGCTCCCACAGCCCCGGGGTGGGACCTGAGGGCCGTGCGCGCCCCGGCTGCGTGGGAGAACGGCATCACCGGCAAGGGTGTCACCATCGGTATCGTCGATACCGGGGTTGACTGGACGCACCCGGCCATCAGGCAGCGCTACCGCGGCTACCGTGGCCCCGACGCACAGCCGGTGCATGACGGCAATTGGTGGAGTCCCCTTGATCGTTTCCGGGATGCCCCGGTGTCCACCTCACCCCACGGCACGCACGTCACCGGCACCGCGGTGGGTGGCACCGGTCTGCCAGGGGGTGCGCCAATCGGCGTTGCGCCTGGCGCCACATTTATCTCGGCGGTGGCATGCACGGCCAGGGCGTGTCCACTCGCAGGGGTGCTCTCGGGGCTGCAGTTCATGATCGCGCCCACTGACCGCCGCGGCCGCGATCCCAACCCGGCGCTGCGGCCGCAGGTGGTGAGCAACTCCTGGCAGCGCAATGCACGGGAGGTCCCACTGGAACGTGCGGTCACCGCACTGGAGGCAGCAGGCGTGCTGCCGGTACTCGCCGTGGGAAATGGTGGCCCGGCCTGCGGATCAGCGACGACGCCGGGCGCGGGCGACGACCGCCTGCTGAGCGTCGGCGCGTCGGATCGCGCGGGTGCCGTGGTCGCGTTCTCCGGTCGCGGCCCTGCTCCGGGAGGGGGCCCCGGTCCTGATGTGGTGGCCCCCGGTGCCGGGATCGTGTCGAGTATTCCCACCCGCGGGTACGCCGCGTCGGACGGCACCTCGATGGCCGCTCCGGTGGTGGCCGGCATCGCGGCACTCGTCATGCAGGCAAATCCCGCGCTGGTCGGGCACCTTGAAGATGTGGTCTCGATCATCAGGCGTACGGCGACCGCTGCGGGTGATGGCACGTGCGGAACCGCGGCAGGCGGCCGCCGCAATAACAGCGCCGGATACGGCATCGTGAATGCCGACGCGGCGGTGCACGCGGCCCGGCGCACGCCGTAGCGGGGCGTGACCCGCCTGCGCGGGTAGTGGTCATGCAGCCGTAGAGGACTATTGTCCATTTACGTAAGTCAACTGTCTGGAGTGTGCGTCATGCGCCGCGTCGCCATCGCCCTATTCGTCACGGTCGGAGCTGCGGCGCTTTTTGCTGGCTGCGGCGGGACGTCGGATACGACCACCTCTGGTTCCGGGGGCGGCCCGGCAGAAGCGGCCAGCACGACCGCGCCAGCGGGTACCGACGGCGTCTACCTGCCGGGCGTGAAGCAGGCATTGGCCAGCAAGAATGCGCTGCCGGCGTGCCAGGGGCAGCGCTCGGATGAACACATTTGCGGCAACTACTTCAATTATCTCCTTTCGTGGGTCGCCAACCCCAAAGGGGGGTCTCCGCTGCTCGCGGGCGCGACAAACGCCACTGGCAGCCCATCTGGGTCGGCCGTGTTCCTGCCGACGGAGGGCGCTGACGGGGGAAAGACCGTGCAGGCCGGTCACCACAACGATGAGGGTGACGGCAAGTACTGGTGGGGGCCCTGCGGGGACGACTGGACGAAGTGCACGGGTGAGAGCAAGGGCGCGAGGTTCACTGACCGGCTCCTCATTGAATGGTCGGACGACAACGCGAATGAGAACAGCGGGAGCGTGTATCTCAACCTGCAGGCCGGCGACGTTCCTCTTGGTCAGACGTGGGTGGGCCAGTGGAATGATGGTCAGGAGGGCGCCGGCGCGTGCAAGGCCGCCGATCGCCACGGATGGCCGGAATACGTGGTGTGCAGTTGGGATGGGAAGAATCACGACGCACTGAGCCGCTCCGAGGACCGCCAGGACGAACTCGGATTCGGATACTGGTTCCGCGACTTTCCGGTTCGCATCGCAGTGCGAAGCAAACTGCCGAACTCGCGTATTGACATCGTGAGCATCACAGCGGATCACCTGAAGATCGCGGACGCATCCACGGTTCGCGTTCCCAGCAGCATCGCGGTTGGGGCGAGCGACGAGGTCACGCGGTACCTCGTCGCGTTCCGCCGCTTCAACGCCGCCGCGCAGCGGGACGAGGTGATCATCCGTGGCACGCTGCGATCGATCCCCCCGACCACGACCACGTCGACCACGACGACCACGGCAACGCCGCCCGACAAGTGGGACGGCTCTGCGATCACCATGCATGTATGGCTCGGCAACGAGAAGGTGGGGAGCGGCGGCGGCACGGAGACCAAGCCGACGGTTCCGGGGTCATCGTGCGAGATCGAACTGGCCAGTGCAGAGGCGGCGGTTCACGCGCCTCAGTGCTCGATCTCCGGAGCCATCGCGCCTGGCCGCGAGGGCTCACTGAACGACGTCCAGTTCTTCGTGAGGTAGGACATGGACGGCTGGGGCAAGATCGCAGCTGTGTCGCTTGCGGGCCTGCTGGCAACATTCCCGTCAGTCGTCGCCGTTGCCGGCGCGGCGAGCGCAGGCGGCGTGCCATCGCTGACCACGTCATCGGCCCCTGCGGGCAATGCGTCATTTGACCCGCGTCCGCTGCCCGCACTTCCGCAGGAGGAGGGGACGGGCGCCCCCATTGCCTCGCTGCGAGGCGTCGTGCTCGATGGCTCGGGCGCCCTGTCGACCAGTCTTTCGCCTCGATTGAGCGAGCCTGCTGCCCCAGCAGGCATGCAGGCGCGGTATGAGGTCCGCTCGTTCGCTGGCGCTCTTCTCTGGAACTTCACGACGACCGCCGGCCACGCCACGGTGCCGATGGGAGTGTTGCGCCAGGGCGGCTCGTACACGTGGTCGACGACCGTCGCGGGTCGCTCATCCGGAAAGCACCTGCTTGAGGTGGACGCGCAGCGGCTGAATGCGCAGAGGCTCATTCCATACGGCGATGCCGGCGTGACGTCGGTCACGGGTGAGCCGATCTTCTCCGCCGGCACCGTGGCCGTGAGCGCACTTCCGGGGACCGCTGGCGTCACGCTGACGTACCAGCCCTCCAACGGCCTTTCGGTCGATCCGACTCCTGGCGTTCCCGCCGGCTGGCGCATGGAGACCGGGGCCGGCTGGAATCGCCTGCATCGCTTTACGGCCGGCCGGGTGGAGCTCTCCGATCCCAAGGGCCGGACGGTGACGTTCACCAGCGCGGGGAGTGGGGTGTGGGTGCCGCGGTTTGGACCCGGGCGGACATTCCCTGCTGGCACGTGGGTGACCCTGGCCGAGGGCAATGGCGGCAAAGAACTGTCGGTCACCGATCGGGCGGGCACCGTCACGACCTTCCCGGCGCCCACTGCTGCGACGCCGACTGTGCGCGCCACGTCGTCGTGGTCGGCGGCGCAAGCCGGATTCACCCGCACCTATGAACCATCGGGCCGCCTCACCACCATCACCGACCCTGTATCCAATCGCTCTGTCGTCCTGACCTACTCGGGTTCCGGCGAGTGCCCGGCGGTGCCGAACGGCGGCGGATTCATCGCTCCTCCAAGCGGAATGCTGTGCGCGGTGGCTGCATGGGATGGCCAGCGTGCCGAGGTTGCCTATTCGGGATCTGCGGCGCACCCGCACATCGCCCGCGTGACTGTCCAGGCGCAGGCGTCACCGCAACTGCTGGGGCAGACGGATCTGGGGTACGACTCCGTCGGCCGACTCGCGACCATTCGCGGCCCGCAGGTGAATCGCGCGATCGCGGCGGGGGTGCTGAACGGCTTCGGTGCCGGTAACGCATCGGACCCCCACCTCCTTACGAGTTTCACCTATGACGCCCGTGGCCGCGTGACGCGCATCCAGCGGCCCTCAGCGATCATCGCGGGTTCAACCACAGGGCCTCCCGAACGGGGTGAGCGCCGCTTCGACTACCCGGCGGAGGGGTCCATGCGGGTTCTCATACCGGGTCGGGAGCGGCCGGCATGGACACACGTCGCGAGTGCATCAACGATGCTCGAGACGAAGTCCATTGATTCGGCGGGTCGGGTGACCACCCAGTCGTGGGATGTCGCGCGTCAACTGGTGACCGAGGCGCGGCTGCCTGGCGGCCCTCACGGCCGGGTCAAGCGCTTCGCATACGACGCACTGGGCAACGTGCGGTCCGTGGTGGGACCTTCGACCACGCCCGACAGCCCGCAGGCGCCGCGGGCGACATATGCCTACGACACACAACCGGTGTGTCCGGGGAGCGTCCAGTCAAGCGTTGCGCGTGAGGCTGCCACGACGATTGACGCGCGCTGCACGCGGAAGGGGCGCCGTACGACGCCCAAGCGGACGCGCACACCTGCTCCAATGACGTCGCACTCACGCGGTGGGTCCCGCTCCACGTCGGTCACGGGCCCGGTCACCGAGCCGATGAAGGGCCTTCAAACCACGTACTGGAGCAACCGGGGTTTCTCCGGGACGCCCACTGCGCACTCCACCGGCCCTCTTGCCGGAGCGGCCGTACCCCAGACCCTGCACTTCATTTGGCCGTCTTCTCCAACCGGAACCCCTGGGTGGACCGGTCGACTCCAGGGCTTTCTCTCCCCTCCGGCAACTGGCGCATACACCTTCCGTACCGGGAACGGTGCGCATCTCGTGGTGGGAGACACGTCATGCCGCCCGACGTGCACTCTCAATCTCACCGCAGCGCATCCGGTACCGATTCGCGTGGACGTGACGGCTCCGGAGTCCGGTACTGCTGGCATCGATATTACGTGGCGTGGACCGGGGGGCACCGGGGCGGTTCCCACGTCGGTGCTCCGCCCAGGGTACCCCACCCCCACGCGGGTCGGCGTACTGGATGATCTCGGCTCTGGCCTCGGCGAGCTCGAGAGCCTGTACGTATTTGATGGTGCCAATCCGGAGCAGGTGGTCGAGAGCGTCAGCCCATCGGGGAATGTGCAGACCCGGTCGTATGAGCCGTTCGACCCTGGCTCCGGCTCATTCGGCCGTGCGACCGCTGCACAGCTGGCGCCCGGCCGCAGTCGTGCGGTGGCCTACTACGGCGGCACGGAGACGGCCGCCGCCTCCGATGCCTGTCGTGACCGCGGGATCGGTGACCGCGAGATGATTCAGGGCGGGAACGGTCGCACGACGACAGTCACCGGCGGATTTTCCACAACGGTGGTTGGCGATGGCAGCGGCCGCCTCGTGTCGCAGGAGCAGTCAGTGGGAGGCATCAGCACTACCACCGTCTGCAACGAGTACGACGCCGCTGGGAATGTGGCACGCAGCATTGTGCCCGGGGCGACCACCAGCGATGACGTGGTGCAGACATATGCCCTGAACGTGAGCGGCAACCCGCTCGTGACCACCACCACGAATACGACGGGCGACGTCACCCGATCCAGCACGGCGATCATTGATCTGCTTGGTCGGCTGGTGTCGGTGACCGATGCCTGGGGGACCACCACGGTGACCTCGTACGATGCGCTTGACCGCGCGGTGTACAAGCGGTCCATCACATCGCGGGGCGAGGCAACCGACACCCGTGTCACGTTCACCGACGACTCGCAGATCAAGACGGTCACGGTGGACGGCACGTTGCTGGCGACCGTGGAGTACGCCGCATCAACCGGCGATCTCGTCGGTGCCGCCTATGCGAATGGCGCCCACTTCAGGAAGTCGATTGGCACCAATCTTGATGCGACTGAGCGGCTGTTCACGGTGGGTGCGACGACAATGCGCGAGACCTTCCGTACCGCCCCGTCGGGTCGCGCGCTCGATCGCCTGCTCTCCGCCCCCGGAGCCCAGGCGTCATGGCAGTACCGATACGACCGCGACAGCCGTCTGACCGGTGCCACATTGTCGGGTTCGCTGATGCCGGACGGCGTCACGGCCGGGGTATTCGCGTACAGCTTCGACGAGCAGTCACGGCGGACCCGTGTGACGTCGCCGGGCCGGGATGCCATATTCGCCTATGACGATGTGACGGGCCGCATGACGTCAACCACTGATCCGCGTTTCCCGGGGGACTTCGAATACGACGCCCGGGGGCGGGCGACAGTTGTGGGCCCGCTGCAGTTCACCTACGGCAACGGCAGTCAGGTGCTCTCCACATCGGACACCACCTCCGGGGTGACGGTCAGCAACATTCTCGATGCATCGGGAGTCATCGGCCAGACCATCTCCGGACCCGGCGGGGCAGGTGGCACGGTTCACTACTCCGCTCAGGGGCTGTTGCTCCGTGGTGACGGATCGGTCGACTCGCGCATTGTTCCGCTCCCCGGGGGTGTCACGGTGCAGCGGCCGATCACTGGCCCGAGCACATGGAGGTATGCCGACGGCAGGGGGAATATCGCCTGGCAGGCTCAGGGCAGCGCTGCGCCCGCAACGACGGCCATCTTCGATCCTGACGGCAATCGCCTGGGCACGGCCAGCCAGCCTTCGCTCGACCCCGCACGACCCGACCTCGGCTGGGCCGGGGCAGGTGGGCTCGTGACAGCCCCGCTGTCAGTCGCCGCCGTGCAGATGGGAACCCGCACATACATCCCCGCACTCGCGTCGTTCCTGCAGCCAGACCCGGTGCCGGGCGGTGCGGCAACGCCCTACGCATACGTCCCCGACCCGATCAATGCGACTGACTCCAGCGGCGCGCTGCCGGAGTGGGCCTCCACCGTCATCAAGGTGGCGGTGGCAACGGTCGTGGCCGGCGTCATCATGGCCAAGACGGCTGGCACGGGCGCGGTCTGCGCGAAGGTCATCTTCCAGAACATTGTTGCGGGGGCGTTTGCCGGGGCCACAGGTGAGGCGGCGGCGCAGGGATCGGCCATCGGTGTGGACGCATTGATTGACGGCGAGATCGAGGAGCACAACGAGTGGAGTTGGGGAGACGTGGGAATTGCGGCTGCGGCGGGCGCGGGCGCTGAAGCGGGCGCCGGCGCACTGGCGGCGCATGCAACCCGTCCGGCAGGGGGGCTCTCGAAGATGGTGGACGATGCGATGGACGAGGCCATGTCCGGCCTCTCGGCCACTGACGACCTCATCAGTGGCGCCGGCCTCAACATCGTGAACAAGGCGGACGACATCGACCAGTTCGTGGCGCACAACGTCGACAACCTGAACCAACTTGGCCTGGACAAAAATGTCATCACCAAGGCCGTTCACGACGAGCGGCTTGCCAACCTTGATTTCTCGGGGTTTGAGGAAGTACAGCTGGATTCGCTGGGCTCGCTCCGTTCCAGTTTCGCGCGCAGTGGGTCGGGGAGCCGTAAGGCGAGTTGGGCGAATGATGCATTCGTCATCGATGACCCGGGCCTCGCCAACATGTTCGTTGGTCCCTGACGGGCGTCGGTGCCCTCAGGGCATTACGTAGAACTGACGCCACAGGTCGCCGAACTCGGTGGCGACGTCTCCGCTCACGCGGTGGGTGCCCACTCCGTTGGCGGTGATGCGCTGGTTCACCGGACCCGCCTGCATGCGCTTCCACAGGCACGACATCGGTGAGCCCGAATCGGGGATCACCGCGAGCGGCTCCGGCGTGGGGATGACCGTGATCGCCGCGCGGGCCGTGCGCGTGATGTTGGTATCCACTCCCGTGCGCAGCACCGCACAGCCTTCGGTGGGGCCCACCCCCGCCACCATGAAGTGCAACTTGTTGAGGGGATTGGTCTTGGGGCTGCGCTCTCGCATGAAGGTGGCCACCGCGGTCGGCACATCCCGCCACTCCCGTGGGGTGAATGCGGTCTTCGTGGCGGTGTTCCTGAAGTGATACATCTCAAGCCAGGCATCAGCGCCGCGACTGAGGGCCTGCATGGCCCAACTGTAGTTTCGGAAGTGGTTCTTGCCGTCGCGTCCCTGGGTACGGAATGGCCCATGGCCGGCGGCAATGGATGTGGACATTCCGGGTGCGACGTAGATGTGGATGCGGCTGGCATACGACCCACCCCAGGGCGACGGAATGCCCTGCAGCATGCGCATGGCCGCGGCCAGCCGCACGCCGGGATTGGCTGGGTCGGGCCGTGTGCTCCACGGCGGCTGTGCGTAGGTCTGCGTGAGCTCATCCAGGCTCGCCATGTGTGCCCCGCACGTGTTGAAGCCGGCGGGCGTGGTGCACTTTTTGTCAACCGCGGCCCGCAGGGTGTCGGCCATGGCCGTGGCGCTCGGCTCACGCGCCAGGTCGTCGGCACTCACCTTGGTGATGCGCTGCGATGAGTTGTCGGCGAGGGCCGCACTGACCTCCGACGACGACGGCTCCTGACGAAAGATCCAAGGGAGGAACCTCATGGTGACGGACGGGCCGAGCGTGGCCGCCACGCCTTCGTCGGTGTCGTAGAGGATTGCGATCCGACGGTTCACCGGTATGCGCACCAGCGACGGGGCCTGCCCGGGTGCGGTGAGCACATTCACCAACCGTCCATTGGTGGCGAGCGGATCCGTGGCGAGGCCCCAGTCCTGTACCTGTGCCGTGGTCGCGAGCGCCGTGGGGGCAAGCGCCAGCGCCGCCAAGGCAATACCCGCGACGAAATGCCGGGTTGACTTCACGTATCTGAAGGTACCGGAACTCACGCGGGCAACGCACACCGACGGTGCTGCAGGCACCCCCCCCCGCCGTCAGCGCGGGGCGGGGGGTATTTCGTGTGGCGCCGCTAAGCGACGATGAAGAACTGGCGGAACAACTGTCCGAAGACAATGGCCTCGGTACCGGTGGCGCGGAATGCGGCGGGGCCATTCATCAGGATGCGTAGGTTGACGTCACCGGTCTGCGCGCGCTGCCACTGGCAGGCCATTCCCGATGGGCTGGCCTGCTGAACAGGGAACTCCTGAATGCCGGAGTCCACAGAAGTGATCTGATTGTCAGCGTTCTTGATGATCGCATCCATGGCAGGTGTCGTATCCGATAAGTCCCTGAGTCCCCCCATCGACATCTCTGAATGGCGCTCGTTGGATGCACGCGACGATATGCAGACATTCACGCGTGGTCCACACGCCGGGAAGTCGAATGCCGTCGCCGATGCGCCGACCCGATTTGCGTGCTCCTTCGAACCGCCAGCCACGTGCTCCGCAAGACACTGGCCACTGCTCAGAAGATCACTGCCGACGGTCTCAGTCATCACGAAGTGCAGCGACCGCAGCGGGTCGCCACCAAGTCCGGCCATGAATGCGGCGACGGCCGTGGGCACAGTCCTCCATTCGGTGCTCGTGAAGGGCGTGCGTGCCGAGCCGCGCGTGGGGTAGTGGTACATCTCAAGCCAGACGCCCCCCGCCAAGGAAAGTGCATCGATGACGGACGAATAGTCGGGCCAGTGCACCTTATCGTCGGCGCCGAGGGTGTGCGCCGAGCCCTTTCCGGCCGCGATGGCGGTGGAGACACCCGGAGCCAGGTAGAAGTGGATGCGGCCGGCGTAGGTGCCGCCCCACTGCGACGGGATTTTGGCCAGCGCCTGCATGGCGCCGCGGAGGTGCAGATCAGGCGAGGGCTTGCCGTCTTCTCTCCCGAACGCAGCACCGATTTCATCAACGGCCAGAAGGTGGGCAGGGCACGTGTTGATTCCGGCGGGCGTGACGCAGGTTCTGTCCACTCCCTCTTTGAGCGCCATTGCCATCTCGTTGGCGCTCTGCATCTTGGCCAGACGCGCCCCATTCAACTTCGTCATACGCTGGGAATTGTCAACACCCAGCTGGGCACCCGTTCCGGAGTTGGAGGGCTCCTGGCGGAACAGCCAGGGCAGGCCCGGCATCTGCGACGAGCCACCGAGGATGTCGCGCACCGATGGGTCGGTGGCGTACAGGATGGACATTCGGTTGGTCACCGTGGCCGACGTAAAGGACGGCTTGATGTTCGGGGGTGTGGTGAACACGAGTGCCTGCCCGGAGGTCAGGTTGGCGTTATTGAGGCCATTGATCCCGGTAGAGCTGCTCAATAGATCGCTGAGGACGCTTGGCGGAGAAACTCCGGCGGAGTCGCTGATCACCGCCGCCCCCACTGCAGGAAGCGCTGTGAGCGCTGTAAGCGCAAGGATGGGCACGAGGAGGCGGCGAAGGCGGGACACGGGGATCTCCGGGGAAGAAAACGAGACGCCGTCAGTTTACCGGCCATGCCTGCGCTGGCCCCGCCTTTGGGTCCGGTGTGGCTACCCTCGTTTGCATGTCCGGCCCCTCCACCACACGCCCGGCGGGGATCCCCCGTATGCCGGGAATCGATGGCCTGCGCGCGCTGGCCGTTGCCGGGGTGGTGATGTTCCACCTGCCCGCAGTGGGGCTTGTTGGTGGCTATCTGGGCGTCGACCTCTTTTTGGTGATCAGCGGTTACCTGATCACTGCGCTGCTCGTGGCCGAGGCCGACGGCACCGGTCGCATCCACCTTGGTGCATTCTGGATGCGCCGTATCCGCCGGCTGGTGCCTGCGCTGGTGGTGATGCTGGCGGGCGTGGTTGTGTGGATGGCGGTGGTGGATTGGTCGCTGGTGCGTCGCACACGCACCATGTTTGCTGCGAGCCTCGGGTATGCGGCCAACTGGTACGAGGCAGCCGTGCACTTCGACCCTGCCGATCCGCTTGGGCGATCGGGCGTGCTGGAGCACATGTGGTCGCTGGCGCTCGAGGAGCAGTTCTATCTGGTGTGGCCATTGGTGCTCGCCGGGGCCATCGTGCTGGTGGGCATTCGCCGCGGGGCCCTGCTGGGAGGGGTGGTGCTGGGCGCCGCCGGGTCGTGCGTACTGGCCTGGGCGCTGTTCAACTCAGGTGGGGATGTGACCCGCATCTATTACGGCACCGATACCCGGGCGGTGGCCCTGCTTGTGGGTATTGCTCTCGCGGTGGCGCTGCCCCCCGCCCGCGTGGTGGCGTGGCGCCCCGGCCGTGCGAACTGGCTCGCCCTGGAGGTGGCCGGGGTGGCTGCACTCGTGGCGATCGTGGGTGTGGGCATGAGCCTTTCGCAGAGCGGCGGGGCGCTGTACCGGGGAGGCTTCCTCATCGTGGCCCTCATGGCAGGTGCGCTGCTCATGGCAACGGCGAACCCGTCAACCTCCACCGGTCGTCTGTTCGCGCTTGCACCTCTCGTGTGGATCGGTGCGCGCAGTTACGGCATCTACCTTTGGCACCTCCCCGTCATCGTGCTTCTGTCACCGGATCATGGATTCGGGGTGTCCGGTTGGTGGTTGGCTGGGTTGCAAGTGGGCGTGACGGTGGCGGTCGCTGCCCTGTCGTATCGCTATGTCGAGATGCCCATCCGCCGTCGGGGGTTTCGGGTATTTGTGCCCGCTGGCCGAGGTGCACGTTCTGTCGTCGCGATCACGGGGTCAGCCGCGGCCCTTGCGCTTGTGGCCACCGTCGCGTTCGCGCCCGGGCTGACCCCTGCGGTGGCATCCCCGGCCACCAGCTCCCCCGGGCTGCTGGTGGGTGATTCATCGGTGGCGCCGGCCGCGGCACGCGTGGCCGGCCTGCTTGGACCGGGCTGGGCTGAGCAGGCGGCAGATGGTCTGGGACCTATCGCCGCCGCCCGGATCATCGCGGGGAGCCCGGCGGCGGCACAGGTCGTGGTTTCGGTGGGCACCGATCAGGCGATCACTGCCGCGGGGCTGGCCCAGGTGGCGCGCGCTGTTCCGGGCGGTGCGCGCCTGGTGATCGTGCTGCCTGTCCCCGCTGCTGCGCGGGCACGCGTTCTGGCGGCGGCCATACCCATTGTGGCCGCACGCGCACACACGGCCATTGCCGATTGGGGTGGGGTGGCATCCGGGCAACCGGACCTGGCCACTGGGGCCGGGGCGCTCCTTCCTGCGGGCGCCCCGGCCTACGCGAGGGCCGTACGCACGACCCTCGCAGCACTCACTGGGGGCTGACCCGTCGGGTCAGCTGATGTCTATGGGATCCACTTCTTGACAAGGCGCGCGTAGGTGCCGTTGCGCTTGATGATGGCAAGCCCTGAGTTGAACGCATCGCGCAACGCCGTCTGCGTTTTGGTGAAGGCGTAGGCGAGTTGCCCCGTCCCCGGGAGGGTGGCCACCAAGCTGAACGCGTTGGCGTTGTGCTGCACGTACCAGGACGACTGCGCGTAGTCGCCCACCACCGCATCGATCTGGCCACGCAGGAGCGCCTTGTACGAGGCCTGCTGGGTGGGGAAGGCGATGTCGGTCACGTTTGGCAGCGCCGCGATGTAGGTGGTGGACGTGCTGCCCTTGAGCGCGCCCACCCTGAGGTTGGCGAGCTTCCCCCCCTGCGCCACGCCACTGTCCTTCTCCGTAACTACTGCGAGGTTTGCCTGCAGGTAGGGGTTACTGAATATCAACTGCTTTGCACGGGCGGGGGTGATGGTGATGGATGACGCGGCCATGGGGGCTGCGCCAGTGGCGACCTTCCCGATGATCTGGTCGAACAGCGTGGGGCGCCACTGCAGGTCCTTGATACCCACGGCATCGGCGATGGCATTGGCCATCTGTACGTCGAGGCCGGTGAGCTTGCCTCCCTGGCGGAGGGCGAATGGGGCGTTGGGTGCCATGGTGAGCACCTGCACCGTTGAGGGCACCCCGGCCGGGGCCGCGGACGCGGCGATGGCGCCTCCGGTGAAGGCGGCGACTGCGATCACGGGTATGGCAATGAAACGGGCACGCATGCGAACCTCCGGGAGAGTGGGGATGTGGCGGAAACTATCGGGCTGCGCCACGGAGGCGCCCCCCGGCGTTATCAACTGGCGTAGGCCTCCACAGGGAGGCACGTGCACACGAGGTTGCGGTCGCCATGCACTGAGTCGATACGGCCCACCGGCGGCCAGTACTTGGCCCCGGCGATACCCGCGGCGGGGAAGCCCCCCAACTGTCGTGGGTACGGGCGGTTCCACTCGTCGGTGGCCACATCCTCAGCCGTGTGCGGGGAGTGACGCAGGGGGTTGTCATCGACATCCCATTCGCCGGCTTCGACCCGGGCGATCTCCTCGCGGATGCTGATCATGGCGTCGATAAACCGGTCGAGCTCAGCCAGCGACTCGCTCTCGGTGGGCTCCACCATCAGCGTGCCCGCCACCGGAAACGACATGGTGGGGGCGTGAAAGCCATGGTCCATCAGGCGCTTGGCCACGTCGTCGACGGTGACGCCTGAGGCATCCTTGATGGGGCGCAGATCGAGAATGCACTCATGCGCCACGCGTCCGTTGGCGCCGGTGTGCAGCACGGGGTAGTGGGGAGAGAGGCGGGTGGCCACGTAGTTGGCGCTGAGGATCGCCACCTCGGTTGCCCGGCGCAGGCCCTCCCCACCCATCATGGTGATGTACAGCCACGGGATGGGCAGGATGCCCGCAGATCCCCACGGCGCGGCGGAGATGGCGCCCACGCCCGTTGCGGGTCCGGCGTCGGCACGCATGGGGTGGTTGGGCAGATATGGCGCCAGGTGCGCACCCACCGCCACCGGGCCCACGCCCGGGCCCCCGCCGCCGTGCGGGATGCAGAAGGTCTTGTGCAGGTTGAGGTGCGACACATCGGCACCGAACTTGCCCGGCTTGGCAAGCCCCACCAGCGCATTGAGGTTGGCGCCGTCCACGTACACCTGGCCACCGTGTGCGTGCACGATCTCGCACAGCTCGCCGACGCCCTCCTCAAACACGCCGTGCGTGGAGGGGTAGGTGATCATGGTTGCGGCGAGTGCGTCGCCCGCGGCATCGGCCTTGGCGCGCAGGTCGTCGAGGTCGACATTGCCGTCGGCATCGCAGGCCACGACCACCACCGACATGCCGGCCATCACCGCGCTGGCGGCGTTGGTGCCATGCGCTGATGACGGGATGAGACACACGGTGCGTCCGGTGTCGCCGTTGGCCAGGTGGTACGCGCGGATTGCCAGCAGGCCGGCAAGCTCGCCCTGCGACCCTGCGTTGGGCTGCAGCGAGATGGCGTCGTAGCCGGTGATCTCGCACAGTGCGCGTTCGAGGTCGCCGACCATGCGGGTGTAGCCACGGGTCTGGTCGGCGGGGGCGAATGGGTGGATCCTTGCGAACTCCGGCCATGTGACCGGCACCATCTCGGTGGCGGCGTTCAACTTCATGGTGCACGAACCCAGCGGGATCATCGTGCGGTCGAGCGCCAGGTCCTTGTCGGCCAGACGGCGCAGGTATCGCATCATGTCGTGCTCTTCGCGGTACTGCTGGAAGACGGGGTGGTTGAGGATGGCGTCCTCGCGGCGGAGCGCGGCGGGAATGCCCTCGGGCGCCGACCCGTCCAGCGCCTCCACCGAGGCCGTCACGCCGAAGGCGCGCCACACGGCCTCCACCACGTCGCGCGTGGTGGTCTCGTCGAGCGAGATGCCCACGTGATCGGCGTCGACCTGACGCAGGTTTATGCCCTCGGCGCGCGTCGCCTCGTGAATGGCCTCCGCCCGTCCGGGCACGGTGACCACCACGGTGTCGAACCACGTGTCGGCGGGCACGTCGATGCCCCCCGCGCGAAGCCCGGCCACGAGGATGGAGGTGAGGCGGTTGGTGCGGAGCGCAATGCGGCGGAGGCCCTCGGCGCCGTGCCACGACGCGTACATGGCCGCGATGATGGCCAAGAGGGCCTGCGCGGTGCACACGTTGCTCGTGGCCTTCTCGCGGCGGATGTGCTGCTCGCGGGTCTGCAGCGCCAGGCGAAGCGCGGGGCGTCCGGCGGCATCGAGCGACACGCCCACCAGGCGGCCGGGCAGTGACCGGGCGAACTCGTCCTTGGTGGCCATGAACCCGGCATGCGGACCACCGAACATCATGGGCACGCCGTAGCGCTGCATCGAGCCCACGGCGATGTCGGCACCCATGGCGGCGGGGCTCTTCACCACCACCATGGCGAGCGGGTCGGCAACCACCACTGCGAGGCCGCCGGCGCTGTGCACGCGGTCAACCACATCGGTCACGTCGCGCAGCACACCCGATGAGCCGGGCACGGCGAGCAGGGCGCCGAACAGCGTTGCGGGCAGGTCGGAATCGGGCGTACCCACCACCACGTCGATGCCGATGGCCACGGCGCGGGCCTGCACCACCGCGATGGTCTGCGGGTGGCAGTCGTTATCGACGAAGAAGACGGAGGAGTCCGACTTGGTGGCGCGGCGGGCCATGGTCATGGCCTCGGCCGCCGCGGTGGCCTCGTCGAGCAGCGACGCGTTTGCCAGCGGCAGCCCGGTGAGGTCGACCACCAGTGTCTGGTAGTTGAGCAGTGCCTCCAGGCGCCCCTGCGAGATCTCCGGCTGGTACGGCGTGTACGACGTGTACCAGGCGGGGTTCTCGAGCACGTTGCGCTGGATGACCGCCGGGGTGATGGTGTCGCTGTAGCCCTGCCCGATGAGCGACGTCATCACCACGTTCTCTGCTGCCACTTCGCGCAGGCGTGCGAGCGCCGCACGCTCGGTGACCGCGCCCGGCAGATCGAGCGGGGCGTCAAGCAGGATAGATGCCGGCACGGTCTCGCTGATGAGGGCGTCGAGCGACGCGGCCCCGATGGCCTCCAGCATCACGTCCTGCTCGGCCGGCATGGGGCCGATGTGGCGGGCGATGAACTCGTCGGTGCCCTCGAGTTCGGTGAGGCTCTGGTGCTCTGGCATATGTGGCGACTCCCTCGCGGTGTGTGCGAATCGGCGCCCCCGCTGTCCGTGTGCCTGAGAGATGCACCCACATGCTGCTGTGGGCTTTCCCCATCGGCGGGGTGTCGAGCACCCTCTCTCCAGCGTTACCGCGCCCACCACGGTCCTGGTGCCTGAGAGATTCCGGGGCGGTTGCTCCTTCGGCGCCAGCTCTTGGCTGGCTCTCCCACGGCGGGCGATCGGTCACCCCACCGTAGCAGCGCCTTGCGGGGGAGTCCGGGGCCCCCCGTAGGCTCCCGCACGTCAATTAATCGACGAAGGGGTCCCCCATGGGTGTCCTGCTTTGGATCATCGGCGTCATCGTCTACATCTTCCTGATCGTGCTCACGATGAACATCGCCCGGGCCAAGGGCCGGAGCGCTCTCGGATTTGGCCTGTTCGCGGTCTTCGTGCCGCTTATCGCGCTTATCGTGGTGCTCATCATCAATCCGTCGAACGCGCGCATCAACCAGCCGTTGGAGTAAGCCCATGTGCGGTGGGGGTCTGTGCACGTTGGTGCACCGACCCCCACCCAGCCCCCCGGTCAGCCGTTGATCGGGGCCACGGGCGAGGGCAGCGGGCAGTCATCGGCGGCGGGGTCGCCGCGCAGCCGGCCATCGATCCACTGCACCACCGCTGGGCCCACCACGATCGCCGTGGACTGATGCGACACCCCATTGACCCACAGCGTGCTGATGTGGTCACCGGCTCTGCACCAATCACGCACCAGCGTGGCGGTGGTACGCGGCAGCACCACCGCATCGGTTGTGCTCTGAGCAACAAGCAGTGGCAGATCGGTGGGGATGGGCTGGGGCGTGTTGGCCCGGAAGCGCTTACGCCATGCCGGTGATTGCCACGGGTCCATCGAGAAGAAATCCTGCCCGAGGATGTCCTGACGCACGATTGATGTGAGCGCCGCGGCGACGATGCACTTGCTCGCAACGTCCTGCCAGTGCTGCTGGCCGTTGGGAGCGAGGATGGCGTTCCGGTTGAGCTCGGGATACCGGGCGGGCCAGGTGCTTACGACGTCGGCCCCGATCACCCACGCCGCCGCTTGGTTCCACTGCAACGCGAGCAACAGCCGCAGCTCAGCCGCCGGAGCGGCTGTGGCCACCGCCACCAGGCGCAGATCGGGCGCGTACGAGGCGGCCATGTCGGCTGCCGCCAGTGCCGCGTGTCCGCCCTGTGAGTGACCCCACGCGACCCAGCGC
>Ga0194048_10000085_pt1 | contig 37816 bp, 56 predicted proteins | sample JunL225m_MetaG_FD_161685 | JGI IMG/M metagenome (GOLD analysis project Ga0194048, IMG submission 161685) | Anoxic zone freshwater microbial communities from boreal shield lake in IISD Experimental Lakes Area, Ontario, Canada - Jun2016-L222-5m | ecosystem: Environmental > Aquatic > Freshwater >...
TTTCAGAGGGGGGTGTTGTAAAATACATACAGGAGAATAGAAATATGCAAAATAAACTACCGCCAGAGTTACACATTGTTCATGGAACTAAGGGAGAGAACCAAGGGGTTCTACTGCCTGAATCAATCCGCAAAAGAATCCCAGCCGCTGAATGGTTGGACAAACCTAATGCTTGGGACAAACGAAAATTCATTTTAGAAACTGCTGATTTCTTATATATCACTTATGGCATAGGAAATGACCAGGACAAACATACTATTTCTATGCTGGCAGATCAGATGGATTTGTATATTCAATGCAACAAGGGAATAGCAGAGCAAGGAATCATCAGCGAATATAACGATGGTAAGACTGTTGGTCCTAATCCTCATGTGGCTATCAGGGAAAAGACCCTAGCCAAAATTATCTTGTTAATGAACGAATTAGGGCTTACCCCTAGAAGCCGTTTATCGTCTAGTAAAGTAGAGGAAAACAGTTCTGTTGCTAAATTCCTAAAAGGACCTAAAGGTTAATGGATTGGCAAGATGGTGTTTTATATGCAGTTCAAGTAGCTAAAGGCGAAATTAATGTTTGCCGCAATGTAAAGCTGGCTTGTCAGCGTTTCTTGAATTTTCTTGAAAACAAGGAATGGGAATGGGAGTTTGACCCAGACTATCCAATCCATGTCCTAAACTTTGCATCTGCGCTAAAACATACTAAAGGACCTGATGCGGGTAAGCCCGTAATTCTTGAGCCTTTTCAGATTCTTTTTATTTGTGCCATTTATGGGTTTAGGTCTAAGAAAAATCATGCCGATAGAATGGTGCGAGATGTCATTTTGTTTATTCCCCGTAAAGCTGGTAAATCTACACTAACATCCATTATTGGCTTGTATGAGCTACTATGTGGAGAAGCTGGTTCAGAAGTCTTTACCCTGGCTACGAACAGGGAACAGGCATCTATTGTTTTTGATGCCGCAAAAGGGTTTATTGAAAACATGGATACTGAACTGGCGAATCAGTTTAATGTCAGCAAATATGAGATTAAGAAGGCTGGTGATTCTCAGTCTATGTTTAAGGCTTTAAGCCGAGATACCAAAAAAACAGGCGATGGTAAGAATCCCAGTTGCGTTATCGTGGATGAAGCTAGTGCCATAGTAGATCGCAACTCAATCGAAGTCCTACATTCAGGTATGGTTGCTAGGAGTAATCCATTAAGGGTTTACATCACTACCGCCAGCTTTACTAAAGACACCAAGTTCTATGAAGATATGGATATGCTGGAATCTATCCTAAATGGGGATGTAGTGGATAACCCTAGGTGGTTTGGTTTGCTTTATGGCTTAGATTTGCAAGACGATTGGAAAGACCCTATAAATTGGGCAAAAGCTAATCCGATGCATGGCATTAGCGTATTTGACGATGCCATTAAGGACAGAGCAGAAGAAGCCAAACATAAACCAGCAACCCTTAATGAGTTCTTATGTAAGACCCTTAACATATTTGTTAGTGCCAATTCTGCTTGGATTGATAGGGCTTATTGGGATGCGCCAGAGTGTTTAATCACAGAAGAACGCCATTCCGATGATGTATTTATTGGATTTGACTTGGCAGCAACTAGAGATTTAAACGCAGTATGCACTTTAAAGCGTTTTGGCGAATCTGATTTTGAGGCTAATTGGCAATTCTTTTTACCAGAAGAAGGATTTGAGTTAATCCCCAAGCATTACAAAGATGTTTTTAGATGTGCTATAGATTCTGGCATCCTTAAACTAACCGAAGGTAATGTCATGGATGATAGGGAAATTAGTGAATTTATCAAGATGCAAGCCGAAAAATATAATGTAAAAGAGGTAGGCTACGATGCTTATAATGCGGCTAGTTTGGTTGCTAGGTTGCATGATTCTGGGATTCCTGTAAAAAAAGTAGGTCAGGGAATGGCAGTTTTAAATAATCCTTCTAAATTTGTTGAAAAAATGATTTTAGGAAAAAACATTAAACACGATGGCAATCCATTTGTAGGTTGGCAGTTAGGGGGATGTGAAGTGTTTACCGATGTGAATGGTAACATTAAGGTTAGAAAGAATGAAGCCGATAAAGCACATAAGGTTGATGGTATTATTGCAATGATTATAGCCTTCCATTGTGCTTTAGATAATCCATTTACATCAAACAGCTTTGGCTTTAGATCGTTTTAGTATAGAATAATCATATTCTAGGAGAAAAAAATGGGTATTTTAGATATTTTTAAAGGTAAAAAAGTAGATTCAACAGAATCTAATACCCTTTTTGGTCAAACTCAACTTGGTAATAATGTTATTTATCAAGGTCAAGGTGGCAAACAAACTGTATCTCAGCAATTACTTTATGTAACTACATCTAGCGCAACTGCCGCTGGTCGTACTGTTGATATGTCGGTATTAAGCCGCAATAGCACCATTATGAGTTGCGTAGGTGTTAAGGCTAGGGCATTAGCTCAATTACCTATTCGCATAATGTATAAAGCAGACGATGGCACATTTGTTAATGCTTTGGAATCAGATAAAGTTGGTTCTAGAGATAAAGCCAAAGCAAAACAAGTATTAAATTTGCTTACTATGCCTAATAATTTTGAAAGCCAATACGAATTTTGGTATCAATGGAGTATGTGGCAAGATTTAGCTGGTGAAACCTTTACCTTATGGTGGAGAAAAGACCAAACTGATTCTGTAGCTACTCCATTAGAGATGTATAACCTAGATGCAACCCTAATTACTTGCCAAATTACTCCAGCAAGATACCCAGCTTACCGCTTATCTACTCCTAGTTATGGCTTTAATAAAGATGAATTATTAGCGGCACATCAAGTTATGCACATTAAAGAAGCGGCTTGGCAAGGTGCGGCTGGTTTTAATAAAGGCATATTGGCAACTGAATTAGTAGCTTTAGACCAAGATATTGACCTTTATTCAAACTTTATTATGCAAAATGGCGCAAAGCCAACTGGTATGTTTGTTACTGACCAAGTAATTCCAGATGGCAAATATAAAGAAATTGCAGCACGACTTAAAGAAGCCTGGTCTAGTATGACAGGTTCTAGAAATAGCGATTTAAGCAAACCAGGACAAGGAATGTTGTTAGATCAAGGAATGAAATATCAGCCTTTACAAATGCTAACCCTTCAAGATGCTGATTGCGCTAGATTAAAAGAACAAACCATTAAGCGTATTTGCGCTTTGTTTGGTATTCCCCCACAAATGCTTGGAATAACAGAAGGCAAATTTAATAATACTCAAACATTATTAGATGAATTTTATAAAACCACCATGTATCCAATGGTAATTAATATTGAACAAGGATTAAATCGTCATTTGTTAAAAGGTTATCCAAGTCTATGTATTCGATTTGATACAAAGGATTTCTTAAAAGGCGCACCATTAGACCAAATGAATTTTGTAAATTCTGGAGTATCTGGTGGCATTATGACCCCTAATGAAGCTAGAGAATATCTAAATATGCCAAAAATGGATGGAGAAGATGAATTAACTTCAAAATCTAAAGTAACAGAACCAATTTCAGGAAGTTCACCACAAGATACTGGCGGTGGTGGTGGAAATCAAAAACGCAAGATGAATATAGGCAAATAATGATACTATTACACAAAATTTTAGATATACTTAACCTACAAGTTAAAGATAGTAATGTTAAACTACCAAAAGCTGTAGTTAAAACCCCAAAAATACAAGATAATAATCAGGCTATTAACAACGGGGTTATCAATGAAAAATCTACTTCTAGTTTGCGAAGCAAAAGTTCAACTGGGACAAAGCGCAGACGAAGCACAAAATCCTAGCGGAGCAATCGAAGCGAGAGCTACTACTTGGGGCGCAAGAGAAGGCGCAGATGGTCGCAAATTCAATTATCAACCAGAAGGCTTTGCTCAATGGGCTGATGAGTTTGCAAATGCTGGCAAACCAATGCCAATGTTTTTAAATCATAACGATATGGGTATGCCTGTTGGTCAATGGGATGAAATCGCATTTGATGAAGCTGGTATGACTGCTAAAGGTCGTTTATTTATGAATACATCTGCTGGTTCTGATGTTTATTCAGTATTAAAAGAATCTCCAAATCTATTTGGTGGTGTATCTGTTGGTGCTTATGCAGATGAAGCCATTATGGTTGATGCAGACGGAAATCCTGTGGATGAACCTTCTGATGAAGCCTATTTTCAAATTAAAAAAGGTGGATTGCGTGAAATTAGCGTAGTTATGTATCCTAATAATCCAGCCGCCGAAGTAATGAAATTAGAGTGTTTTGATGCCGAAGGGCATTTGAACCCTCGTATAGTTGAGGAAGCCTTGCGTGATGCTGGTCTTTCCAAGAAAGGTGCGACCACCGCATCTTCTGTCTTTAAGAAAATCCTTGAACAGCGTGATGCAGTTGAGGAAGTTATTAAAGATGCCCCACAACAGGGTGAGCCTGAAGCGGTGGTAAAAGAAGCCGACACAATCCTTAAAGCCTTAGAGCAAAGAGAATTGTTGAAGGTATTATCTAAACGCATTAAGTAAAGGAAATATTATGTCTGAGCAAATCATTGCAAAGCTAGACGAAATCGAAGCTAATACAGTAGCCAAGATTGAAGAAGGCAAAGCCGAAGCAGTAAAAAAAGTTGAAGAAGTTGTTGTAGCTTTTGAAGAAAAAGTTGCCGCTTTGGAAGCTAAAGTTAGCCAATTAGGCGCAACTCCAGCAATCAAGACTTACAAATCTGTTGGTTCTGAAGTAAACCGCATGGTTAAAGAACAGTTGAAATCTTTTGTATCTAGCGATGCTCGTGTGCAAAAAGAAATTAAAATGTTTGAAGATGCTGGTCAATACGATGCGTATTTTAAAGAAGCATCTGCATTAACAGGTAGTGGTGCTGGTGTAGGTGGTCGTACAGCCTATGACCCTGTATTCGTTCCATTGCGTTTGATGAATCCTATGCGTGGTGTTGCTCGTACTGTTGCTACTGATGGCTCAACCTATCAGTTTCGTGCCAAGGTAGGCAATGCTGGTGCGGCTTGGGGCTATTCAATCCAAAATAACGGCTCTGCAACAACTGAAGATACAAATATTTGGCAATTAACTTTGCAAGATTTGAATGTCCAGTTCCCTATCCGTACAGCCGCTTTGGATGACATTGATGGTTTAGAAGGTAATGTAGTTAGCGACATGATGGCTGAGTTCTCACAAGCTGAAGCATTATCCATGATTCAAAATAATGACCAAGGCGCAACTTCTTTGGCTTATGGCGGTTCTAATGGTCTGCGTGGTTTGAATCAGTATGGTGGTGCTAATAGCTCATTTACTGGTGGTACAACTTCTGCTGCTGCTTTTGGTACTTCTGGTACTGGTTCTACAAGCGGTTTGCATAGTCTTGCTACTTATGACCAGCTAACAAGCAATGCTGCATCTGTAACAACCAACAGCATTACTTATAAAGATGTAGTGAACTTTATCTATGCATTGCCACAACAATACTGGACAGAATCTGCCAAGTTTGTTGTATCACCACTATTGCTACAAGCAATTCGTGGATTGGTAGATTCACAAGGTCGCCCAATCTATGTTGATGGTTTGGCTCGCAATGATGGAATTGTTGGTTCTTTACTTGGCTTTGATGTTGTAGTAAACAAGTATCTGTCTAGCCCTAACTCATCTTCATCTACTGCTGGTACAACTAGCTTGTATCCAATGTATTTTGGTGATTGGCAAAAGTGTTTCACAATCGTTGATCGCTTGAACATGATTCTCCGTAGATATGACCAAACTGCTCCTGGTTACATAACTTTCTTTGGAGAAAAAAGGCTCGCCACCAGCGTTGTTGATCCTAATGCCTTAGTTCGTTATCGTTCTACTGCAACTGCAACCTAATAGGATGGGTGGGTCAAAAGCCCACCCTTTCTTTATTATTATTTTTTGGAATATATATGAAATCAACTCTAATTTACGAAGCCATTAAAAAAGCCTTAGTAGAAGGTGAAGCTAAAATCAATTTGAATGAAGCATCAGCGATTACTGGCTCTGGAAGTGGGGTTGGTGGTCGTGTTATTTATGACGATGCCTTTGCGGCAAGTCGTTTAGAAAATCCCTTGCGTATGGTTGCAAGACAGATTCCTACAATAGGTTCAGATGAAGCCTTTGTTGCTAAAAAGGGAAATGCTTTAGACCAAACAAATCCTTGGGGATATACTCCTGACAATAATACTGGTAGCCCTGATACTGCTACTAGCTTTTGGCAAATTCCTATGCGTGTTATTAGCACAGTTTTGCCTATTCGTACTGCCGTCTTATCAGATGTAAATAATTTAGAAGAAACTGTTGTTGCAGATTTAATGGCTGAATTTAGTCAAATTGAAGCACAATCAATGATTTCAAATAATGACCAATCAGGCTCTAGCACTACTTCTACTGGGGGTACAGATGGACTTAGAGGTCTTAATAGCTATGCTGGTTCTACTTCTGCCGCCGCTTATGGTTCTAATGGTTCTGCAATTACTAATGGCTTACACACAGTATTACAAGTAGCACAAGCCTCTGCAACAGCAGTAGCTTATGATGATTTAGCAAGTTTACAAGCCGCATTGCCAGCGCAATATTTATACAAACCTACAACTGCTTGGATGATGCATCCAACCACTATTGGTGTACTGCGTAAACTTAAAGCATCTACTGGTGGCACACCTATGTTTATGGAAGTTGGAGATGACGATGGTGGTTCTGTTATTTATATTTTTGGGCATAGGGTTATTCCTAACTCTTATATGGATGTAGCTGGTAGTGGCAAATATCCTGTGTACCTTGCTGAATGGGAAAAGTTTGTAACCATTGCAGATAATGAAGAAATGACCATTAAGCGTTTTGACCAAACTTCTCCTGGATTTATTAGTCTATATGCAGAAAAGCGCATGGTATCAACAATTAGGGATGTATTTGCTGGTGTCCGTTTATACGGAGTTTAATAAATGGCTACTGATACCCTTACGGCTGGTCCTTATTTAGGATCATCTAGGAATCCTTATTCTTATGAGAAAGTTGAGCAGATTAGCAGAGATATTGCTACTGCTTGGCTAACTCTAGATGAAATTACCCAACAATTAAACTTATTTGGCGATGAAAGCCAAGATACTTATCTATCTAGCATTGAATTAGCGACCCGTATGGCGATTGAGGACTACTTAGGTATGTCCATATTCCCTATTACCTATAAAGCGTACTACGGGGCTACAAACACTACTGGAACGGATATGTCTTTGGACTTGCCAGAAGTATCACAAGATTCTGGTACAACTGCTGGTGTAGTCATAAATTCTGTTGGTTATTACAATGGAAATGTCCCACCAGTATTTACAACTTTAGCTTCTAGTTCATATTTTTATGATGCAACAGGAAATAAAGTAATTGTTTTTTCTGGTATGCCAAATTCAGTTAATACTGTAATGACAAACCCTATTGTTATAACTTATCAAACCAAAGCTAATCCTTTGGCACAATATCCTGTAATTAAACAAGCTGGATTATTGCTTTTAACCCATATTTATAATAATCGTAGCAATACGACATCTGGCGGCTTACAGGAAATTCCTTTTGGCGTGGCTCAGTTATTGCGCCCATATAAACCACTTGTAATGTGAGCATATAAATGGCTATTGCTCGTTATGAGAATATATCTGTAAATAGAGTAGTCAATTCCATAGATACTTATGGTCAGCAAACCACTACTACTACCCTTTGGTTTCAAACTAGGGCATTAGTTCATTCTGTTAAAAATTCATTAAATATTACTAAAGATGAACGCATTTATACGGATTTAGTAAATTTTAAACTTAATTACACCCCTAATATTAAAGAAATTGTAGATAATCAAAATCTTTATAGCGTTACTTGGAGAGCTAGGGCATGGCGTATTGATTCAGCCGTTGAAGCTGATGATCGCATGACTACTACCTTATTCTGTTATCGCAATGACCCAGTTGTGCCTGTATGAGCCAAAACAATCCTTCAAATTACGCCAAAGCTATCCAATATCAGTTGGCAAGCATTGTTTCGCCTATTCCTGTATATGCTAATTTCAATAGAAACTTTGCTACTGAATCAACCTTTATTACTTGGCAATTAAGGAATATTCATCAGCCTGTTTATACTGGACAAAATCAAAACAATAAAGGAATAGATACCCCTGTATTTCAAATTTCTATATTTAGTCAAAATATGGCAACAGCTTTTGATGTTTCTAATACAATATTACAATCTTTACATGGCTATTCTGGACAATTTGGCGGTTCTACTGGATTTTGGATTGCCAAGGCTGATGTAATGTGGCTTTATAATACATTTGACGATACTATTGGTTTGCAACAGATTATCTTGGATTGCACCTTGGATATTCCAACTTAATAAGATAGAATTACTTAACTTTTAATTAAAGGAATTAATCATGGCACTCCCAAGTAAAGTCCTACCAGGATTTAGTGCGGCACTATATTTACAGCCTACTAGCACTCCAACACCATTAACGCTTTCTCAATTAAGCACTTTAGCTTCTGTTGCCGCTATTGCAACAACTGGTAATTTACTTAATGTAGAAGCTATCCCAGCTTTTGGTCAAGATGATGCAGTTGCTTCATTTATGGTTGCTGGAAGCCGTCAAAGCGACAAAATTCCTACGCAGTCTGCCCCAACTTCATTGACAATTACTGCTCCTTGGAATCCATCTGATGCAAATCTTTTATTGGTTCGTGGTGATGCGTATAGCGGTATTGTAGAACGCACTTATGTAATTTCTGCTACCGATGGTTCAAATATTGTTTATTACGCTTTCAATGCTCGTGCTTCTATGTTTCACATTGATGCACAACCTGGCGCAGAAGCTAAAGCTGTATTTTCAATTCACCCTAGAGGCAATCTCTATGGCTGGTCTAACAACGCATAAGGAATAATCATGGCAGCTCCAAATTTAGTATTACCAGGGTTTTCAGCATCTTTATGGTGTCAAACTGGAACAACCCCAACAGCTTTTACAACTACTAATTTAGCAATCTGGACAGCACAAGTAGCTACTATTGTTGGCACATCAGCAAATGGTACTGGCGCATCTGGAACTCAATTAAATGTGGAAGCAGTACCCGCATTTGGTCAGGATGATGCGGTTGCATCTTTTATGATTGCTGGATCAAGACAGTCAGATAAAATTCCAACTCAATCAGCACCAACATCTTTAACAATTACTGCCGCATGGAATCCAAGTGATTCTGGTTTATTGTTAATGCGTGGCGATGCTTATAGTGGAGTTATTGATCGTACTTTTGTTATTGCAGCAGTTAGTGGCGCAACTACTATTGCTTATGCTTTTAATGGTCGAGTATCTATGTTCCATATTGATGCACAGCCAGGTGCTGAATCCAAATGCGTATTTACTGTTCATCCTAGAGGCAATCAGTATGGTTGGTCTAACACTTAATTAGGAAATGAATATGAAAGTTCAATTTGCTAATGGAAAAATATTTGAAGCCACCGACATTGACGATGCTATTGCTCAATGTTTAGGTGGTGGAGATGATCCATTTAATCCTGTAGTTATACAAGACGAACCACAAAAGAAAACAATAAAAAATGCAAATACAGTCGAGCAATGATTTATTAGGGTTTTTGATTAGTCAATCCAATTCAGGAGTAAAGAATTGGTTTGGCTTTCAACAACAGCGTATTGCTGGAATCAATACAGCGTATGAGATTGCAAAATATCATGCTGATACATTATCTCCAGAGGAAGTCGTTGATTATGTCGTTAAATTAAATAACGCCATTTATCAAAAGATGATTAAAAACGGAGAGTAGCATGGCTGATAAGATTACTTTTGAGTTCAAGGGTTTTAAAGAATTACAAGAAATCTTTAAAGAAATGCAAGATGATTTTGGCGAGAAAGATCAAAAAAAAATTTTAGTAAGTGGCGTTAGACAAGCTATGAAGCCTGTTTTGGCTATGGCTAGAATGAGAGCACCAGTTGATACTGGAGCTTTGGGTTCTTCTCTTAGAATTGAAGCTAGAAAGCCTAATACTAAAGATAGGCGTTCTCGTTATTACAATTCTGGTCAAGTAGCTATGGCATTGGTATCAACAGCCCCTGGCAATGTATTGGCTAAGAAAAAATGGAAAAATAAAAAGACAGGTGCAAAACAAGTTGGCATACCATCTGATGCTAGAGCCAATGTTCAAGAATTTGGTAGTTATAAAATGGCGGCACATCCATATATGCGTTCTTCTTTAGAATCACAATCTCAAGCAGTTACTGATAATTTAGGTAATAATTTAGGATTAGCATTAGATAAATACAAAGCAAAAAACATTAAATAAGGAAAGATATGAGCAATTTAGTAGAAGCCTTTGGCAAAAAGTTTGCCGAAAATAAAGATTTAATCCGCATTCGTTCATTTGAACTTGCTGGAAATACTTTTAAAGTAAAGATTCCCCTTACATCTGAATATGAATCCATGCTAGAACGCATGAGAATAATAGATGATGTTAAGGTAACTGAATATTATAAAGAGCTAACTAAGAATTTTGATTCTTCTAAAGAATCTATTAATAAAGATTTAGGCATTATTTTTGAAGAAAACGATATTAAGATTCAAGGCAGATCAATGATGGATACTGCCAAAAATAAATATTTAACTGAATATCGTATTTTAGAAATGATTAAGTTATTAGTTCCAGAAGAAGGATATTCTTTGGATGATTTAACTTATTTAGAAATTGATGAATTATTCCCATTTTCTATTCAATTAGAATTGATTGAAAAGATTGGGAATGTTATATCTCCAGCATATAAGGATACAAGGGGAAAGTAGTAAGGTCAGTCCGTAAGCAAGTTAAGGCTTATTTAACGGCTCATGGTACTGACCCAGCAACAGTTGATGAAGAAACTTTTAATAACATCTGCATTATGTATAACGATGGAGTTATTGGCAATTTAGGATTATTGCAAGTATTGGCAAGTCATACGGCTGGGCATTTTAATAGTTTATTGCCAAAAGGCGGTTCACCTTACAAATTACAAGATATAATACCGAATCAATACGATTATCTTTATCCACCATTAACTGAGGAAGCAAAACGGGAGCAAGTTAGTAAAAACTTACTATCTTTTGCAATGATGCACCCAGGCGCACCAGATGTATTAAATGGACAATAGAAGGGTAGGAACATAAAATTGCTAACACTATTGCACAATTAGCTGTAAAGCTAGGTTTAGAAACAACCGACTTTACTCAAGGCATTGAAAAAGCCAAAAGCCAGCTTACTGATTTAGCTAATAAAATTCCTACTCTTGCGGCAGTTGGTGTAGCGGCATTTGCCGCCATGACTGCTAAAGCATTAGAGTTTTCGGATCGTATGTCCGATCTTTCCGATGCTACCGATATTAGTATTGCCAGCATCCTAAAGATTTCAGAAGCCCTAGAACAATCTGGCGGTCATGCGGATGAAGCTGGTAAGAACCTTACTAAGTTTGTTCAAAATATTGATGCGGCTGCTCAAGGCTCAAAAACAGCGCAAGATGCGTTTGCAAGGGCTGGAGTAAGTCTAAAAGATTTAGCTAGTATGTCCACAGAGCAACTGCTCAATAAAACAACTGCTGGCATTGCTCAAATAGGCGATGTTGCTAGTAGAACTGGAATTGCTGTAGCCCTATTCGGAAAAGGAATTAAGGGCGTGGATATGGAACGCTTTAATGAATTAGTGTCTCAATCCTCAAAAGAATTTCAAAAGTATGCTGATGCGGTTTCTAATGCCGCAGACCTTCACGATAAGTTAGAAGCTAAAGCTACTAAAACTTTAGTAATGTTTACTAATGCTTTCTTGCCAGCTTTAAATACCATGTTTGATGCCCTTAATAAAACTGGCGGCGCAATGGAAACTGTCATGGACATTGCTGGTAAATGGTTTATGGGCATGATTTATGCTGGAAAACTTGCTGTAACTGTATTTGAAACTATTAATGCCGCAGTCAATCTAGTTGGATTGACTATGGATGATATTGCTCATGGCAAGTTTGATAACTTTATGAATAGGCTAAAAGAATATGATGCCTATGTTGCAAAGTTGCGTGAAGGCGATAGGCAGTTTGCTTACAAATTATTGCATCCTGAATCAGCGGTCAAGCCTACTGGTGGAGATACAAGCCGAACAGTTACAGCCGCTAAAGACACAGAAGCTGATAAACAAAAGCAAATGCTTTATACAGCCAGTCTTATTTCTGGTGAATATCAAAGACAAGTTAATTTTTCATTACAGCAATTAAGAACTCGTGATGCAATGGTCGGCATGACCACAAATGAAAGAAAGATTCAAGAAGCAATTAATCAGCAACTAGATGCAACAAGTAAAAAAATTGATGAAATTACTAAATTGCGTGAAGCCGCCGCTGGTCGTGGTGCAGAACAAAAAGTGCTTGATGAATACGATAAACAAATTGCTAAAGTAAAAGAGATTGGTGAAGCATCAGCAAAATCAGCAAAACAAATTGAAACAGCTTCTATTGAAGCCCAGCGTACATTCTCTTTTGGTTGGGATAAAGCATTTGCTCAATATGCGGAAGATGCTTATAACTATGGAAAAATGGCAGAAGAATCATTTAATGCCATTACAGGCAATATGACTTCTGCTTTAGATAAATTTGTTGATACTGGAAAACTATCTTTTAGCGATTTAGCACAAAGCATTATTAAAGACCTTATTAAAATTCAGTTGCGTATGCAAATGATGCAATTATTTAGTTCTGCTGGCGGTATGCTTGGTGGTATGTTTGGTGGTGGTGGACCAACAGAAGTAAGCGCAGTAACTTCCTATATTGGTCCAGCATTTGCAGATGGTGGAAGTCCCTCAGTTGGAGTGCCATCTTTAGTTGGTGAGAATGGTCCTGAATTATTTGTCCCAAGAAGTTCTGGAACAATTATTCCAAATAATAAACTTGGCGATGCGTTAGGTGGTGGTGGCAATGTTACTTACAATGGTCCATATATTGCAAGTATGCAAGCTATTGATACTCAGTCAAGTATTCAATTCTTAGCTAAAAACAAAATGACCATTTGGTCAATGAATCAATCCGCTAATCGTTCAATTCCAGCAAGTAGATAATTATGGCACTTACAGACATCCTATCAATTAGCGAATCAGTTGGCATCAATGACCAGCGATTTGTGGGTCAAGTAGTTAGTCGCAATCAAAGAATAAGCACTTCTGAAATTATTACAGTCGTGCCATTTGCTTTTGAAATGAAACCAATGAATTATTTGCTTTACAGCAAGAATAGGTCTTTGCTTAATTCTTTGCGAATCCCTGATAAATCATTAGCACAATATCTTAATTTTGGTTCTACTGGCTGGGTAAACTATATTGCTTATCAAGGTGATATGACTAGCGGTCAAATAGCTACTTGCCAATGGCAAATTGCTTCTGCTAATAAAACTTTGGTATTAGGTTCTTTGCCATCAATAAGTTCATCACTTTATATTGTAAAAGCTGGTGATTTTTGTCAAGTGGGGTTATATGCTTATATTGCTACGGCTGATGTGCTTCGTGGTAGTGGGACTACTGTTAATATTCCTGTTCATAGAAACCTTATCACTACTTTATCAACTCCTGTTAATGCTGTAATAGGTCAATATGGAACTACTGTAAGTATGGGTGGTAATACTTACACAGGAACAACATTTCAAGTAATTCTAAGGGATTACCCTACTTATACTTTAATTCCAATGACCAACGATTCTTTTATTCAATGGTCAGGTTCATTTAAAGCATTTGAAAGTGTGCTATGAATGTCATAACACCAGTAGTTGATACAAATAATATTCGTTATGCGGATTTTGTTCGTGTAACAACTCCTGATGCTACTTATCGTTTTGCTACAACAGCATCAGCCTTAACAATTTCAGCAGTTGATTCACAGCCATTTAGTGCATTAGGCATTTTAATGAAAGTTGGCGATACTCAGCGTGATATTAAATCTACCGCAAATGAAACAGTTTTTACTATGGTTGGCATTGATACTGCTATGCTTGGTTGGGTTCTTGGTAATCAAATTAAAGGTTCACAAATTGAAGCATGGAAAGGTTTTTTTAACACAAATGGTGAGTTAATTACAACTGGCGGTACAGGCGGTCTTTATCAATTTTTTAATGGTTATGTTAATTCATTTTCTATTCAAGAAACATGGATGGAAGAAGTAAGACAATTTGTTGGTACTATTTCAGTAGCGGCATCATCCATTCAAATTATTCTTAAAAATAGAACTGCTGGTAGATTTACCAATAATAATAATTGGCAGTATTTTAATCCTACTGATTCTAGTATGGATAGAGTGGCTTTTATTACTAATATTAATTATAACTTTGGGAAAGATGCCCCAGCAAACAGCTAATGATAAGAACAATTACAAAATATGATAAACCTAAAATAATAGAAATAATGAAATTGTTTAGGTCAGAATCAAATGCAGTTGAATTTAAATCTATAGACAATGAGCCTTATTGGAATATGTTATTAGATAGTATTATTGCTGGACAAGGTGTTTGTTTTTATGAGGAAGATATTGGCATATTAATGGCGGTAATTACTCCGTCAATTTGGTGCAATAAAACCTTTACTTTGCATGAAATAGCTTGGTATGTGAAACCTGAATATCGTAATACATCTATAGGATATAGGTTGTTAAAACGCTATATAGAATATGGAAAAGCATTAAAAGAAGAAAAAAGAATTAAGTTTTTTATAATGGGAAAGATGCCATCTAGCCCAGATATTAAATATAGCAAATTCGGATTTAGGAAAATAGATGAAAGTTGGATTCAATAAATTTTTACTTTTAGCGTTCTTGTTTACTTTAACAAGTCCAGCTTATGCTTTTGGAACTATGATTGTTGCCGCTTTAGGCGGTGCGGCATTTTTTGGCGTTACTGCGGCTGCGGCAATAGCTATGGCAATCAATATGGTTGTATCAATAATTGTTTCAAAAGCATTTGCAAATAATCCATCTTTTGATAATGGAACTTCAGGTTCTAGTCCTAACCCTGGCAATCGTCAGCAAGTGCCGCCAGCAACTGATAATAAACTTCCAGTAGTTTATGGCTCTGCTTATGTAGGCGGTACAGTAACTGATTTAAGTATTAGCTCAGATAATCAACAGCTTTATTATGTTCTTTCAATTTGTGAAGTAACAAGTACAAATTCAGGTCAAACTCCTGACGCAATTACTTTTGGTGATATTTATTATAGTGGAAAAAAAGTAACATTTCAAAGTAATGGATATACAGTAGCAAGTCTTTTAGATGAATCAACAGGAACATACGATACATCGGTAAATGGTAGGATTCAAATATTCCTTTATAACAATGGGTCTAATTCTCCAGTAAATTCTACTCAATCAGCAATTAGCGTTATGCAAACTTCTGGTCTTATATATCAATGGGATTCTAGTAAACTAATGAGTAATTGCGCTTTTGCAATTCTTCATCTTTCGTATAGTCAAAGTGCTGGTATTCGTGGTATTGAACAAACTAAATTTCAAGTAACAAATTCAAAAACTAATACTGGCGATTGTATTTATGATTATTTAATTAATACTCGTTATGGTTGCTCTATTCCATCCTCGCAAATTGATACTGTTAGTCTTTCGGCATTAACTACTTATTCAAATCAAAGCTATAGTTATGAACCTTACAATGGTGGATATGCTACACAATCAAGATTTAAATTTAATGGTTCTTTAGATACAAAAAGAACTGTAATGGAAAATTTACAAGATATGGCTTCTTGTTGCGATTGTTTAATTAAATATACAGAAATTACTGGTCTTTGGGGTGTGGTGGTTCAATCACCAGCATATACAGTAGCTATGGATATTAATGATAGCAATATGATATCCGCAATTCAAATTACTCCATTAGACATTGCTAGTTCTTATAATGTTGTTGAATGTAAATTTCCTGATTCATCAAATCAAGATGCTTTTAATTCAACTACTTTTAATTTAGCTACTATAGCTCCTTTATTATTATATCCGAATGAACCAGTAAATAAAGTTTCTATAAGTTTGCCATTAACAAACAATAGTATTACGGCTCAATTTTTAGCCATTAGATTATTAAAATCTGGTCGTGAAGATTTGCAAGTTCAAGTAAGTGTGAATTTTGTAGGAATTCAATTAGATGCTGGAGATGTGGTTACAGTTACTAATAGTAATTATGGATGGGTAGCAAAATTATTTAGAATAAATAAAGTAATCCAAGCATTTAATGAAGATGGTTCTATTGCTGTGCAATTAAATATGTCTGAATTTAATCCATCCGTATATGATGATTTATTTATTACTGAATTTACCCCAGCACCTAATACTGGTATTGGTAGTCCAACAACATTTGGCACTTTAGATGCTCCTGTAATTATTTCTCAATATCCAACAAATACAAATCCATCTTTTATTTTACAAGTAAGAACTGCTCCTTTTGGTATTACGCAATATGCAGAAATTTGGTATTCAGCTTATGCAAACCCATTACAAGAACAAATGTATTTTGCTGGAACAAGTGAAATTCAATCTAATGGAACACCTTGGTTGCCTTATACACTTCTTCCAAATATTACATTAACTAATATTCCAACTGGAAATTGGTATTTCTTTAGCCGTTCTGTAAATAGTATTGCTTCATCAGCTTATAGTCCTCATAGCACATTATTACAATGGCGACCAACTACATTTCAATATTCTTTACAATATTTAAATGTTGCTTATGCCGATTCAATTACTGGAACAGGGTTTAATTTAAATCCTAGAAATAAAGCGTACTATGGTTTGCGTAACACATCTACTACTGATATAAGCACAAACCCAGCAGATTACACATGGTATTTAGCTACTACAGCTTTTGGCACAAATGTTTATTTGCTTTATAGCAATAGAACTGGTCGTAAATTTAGTTTTAGTTCTGGATTTGCTGACTATGCGGCTGGCACAGCACAATTTGTTCCTACTCAAACTTTAGTATATGATCCTTCAATTTGGAATGGTTTACCAGATGGAACTAACAATATTAATTTAGATTTAAGAACTGGTCAGGTTATACAAACTGGCTCTACTACTGTAACTTCAGGACAAGTTGCAATTTATAATAATGCAGATGGAAACATCATAGCTGGATTACAAGAATATTTAGATTTTGGTGGTGCTTATACTAAAACAGCTAATGCGGCTACCCTTACTATTGATATTTATGGAAGGGTTGTAGGTTTTGAATCTCCAGATAATTTTTATTATACAAAAGAACAATTTACAGCTACATCTGGTCAAACTGTATTTTCTGTAACTCGTTCAACTGGATATATTAGCGGTCAATGTCTTGTATTTAAAAATGGATGTTTATTAAATACTACCGAATATACCGATACTGGCGGTTCAACTGGGACTGTTACTTTGTCAATAGGGTCTACTACTGGAGATAAAATATCTATTATTTCCATGAAATCTACTTCATCGGTTTCTTTATCCACAAGTGCGGCTAGTGGTACTGGTTCTATTGCTACTTTAACTTTTGCAATTAGGTCAGTACCGCCATATACAATAGGTCAAAGTATTACAATAAGCGGAATAGTTCCATCAGGATATAATGGGACATATACAGTTACAGGCTGTACTGCATCTACTGTATCTTATGCTAATGCAACAACTGGTTCACAATCAACATCAGGAACTGTAGTTCCTACAAACCCAATTTATAGTTCATTTAGTAGAAATAGTGTTTCTCTTACAAATCAAGCATCTTATACCGCATCAGGGTTTACCATTAATGATGGGTTTGAATTATTGTTTCTTAATGGAACTGTGGTAAATGCTCAAGATTATAATTTATCAGGTCAAACCATAACCTTTGTGGGTAACGCTTCTGGGGATTTAGAGGTTATTCAATGGTCAGCCAATAACCTTGGAGTGCCTAACGGAACTCCAGTAAATGCTGATTATTTCACAATAATTGGACAAGCAAATTATAATTTTAGCTACAATATTAACGCTTTTAATCTATATAATAATGGAGCATTGCAATTTAATGGAACTGATGTTACTGCTACATCTGGCTCAGTATATACTTTGACAACAACACCAACAGCAAACACTAACATTTTAGTGCAACAAACCTTTGGAAGAACAGGAGCAGTCTAAATGACACAAGCCTTTAATTTATCGCAATTTGCAAATAAACTAAATTCATCAGGTCAAACTGATAATACAGGTTTACAAAATAATTCTGTAACTGTACTTGCTGGCACAGGCATGAGTGGCGGTGGCTCAGTAGCATTGGGTTCATCTATAACACTTACTAACGCTGGTGTTACTTCGGTTAATGGTTCTACTGGTGCTGTTACTGTTTCATCTAGTTATATTGGTTTGCAATATCAACTTTTTACTGCTAGTGGAACATTTACAGTTCCTTCTGGAATTACTGCTGTAAAAGTTACTTTTATTGGCTCTGGTGGTGGTGGTGGTGGTGGTGGGTCTTATGCTTCTACATCTCCAGGAGGTAGTGGCACTTCAGGGGGAACATCTTCTTTTGGTTCATATATTTCTGCAACTGGTGGAACTTTTGGAACTGGTGGATATGGAGTTTCTTGTGGGTGCGGTACTGTTCCTGTTACTGGAACTTCTGGCACAAGAGGTGGTAATACAGGAGCAACATATTCTATTGCATATCCAGTTGTAACAAACGCAAGTTATGTTCCTTATGGTGCTGGTGGTGGTGGTGGTGGTGGTACATCTGGATTTGGTAGCGGTGGCTCTGGTGGTGGTGGTGGATATGGAGTTACAAATATAACTGGTTTGACTTCTGGCGGTACTGTTACTGTAACTATTGGTGCTGGTGGTACAGGCGGTACAGCCGCTGGTGCTGGTGCATCTGCTGGGGCTGCTGGTGTTAAAGGGGCTTTTCTTGTTGAATGGTAAAAGGAAATAAAATGGGACAAAATTATTTAATTATTGAAAACAATATAGTAACTAACATTGTTGTTTGGGATGGCAATATAAATACATGGACACCGCCAAGTAATTCTATTCAATTACTTCAAGAAGTTGTGCCAGCAATGGTTTGGAAATTAGATACAACTTTAATTCCTTTTTCTTATGTTTTAACAGAAGAAATGGGTATGGGCGGTATGTATTATACTTGGGATGGTTCTGTAGTAACCACAAATGAACCACAACCACAACCACCTACACCAGCTACAGACCAAGCAGTAGCAACTGGATTGCAAACAATAGGAGAATAATGTGGTAATTGGTATTCTTCCGAAACACGATTTTACTTATGATGGTGCAACTGTTAAGGTTTATCATGCTAACAAAGGTGAAGGCATACCAATGCACATTCATATTTATTCTCATGCAACAACTTGTATGAATGGTTCTTGTAAATTTACTCAAGATGGTATTGAAGTAATTGCTAACAAAAATACTCAGCCTTTCAATCTTTTGGCTGGCAAATGGCATGAAATAGAAGCATTAGAAGATGACACAGTATTTGTAAATGTATTTGCAGAAGGTAAGAATTAAAGTAAAATAATCAAAAGACAAGATATGATTCATAGGTGAGTGGAGTGCCATTCCCTATTAACCGAGTATTGGAGAAATCATGGCAGTCTTTAACAAAAACACTTTGACCCAAGTTTCAGGGTTTGACAACCAGATTATTGCTGGTGAACTGGTATATAACCAAAAAACCTATTGGAACTTGGCTTTAAATACGGATGGAACTGCCATTGATTTAACTGGGGCAACTATTAATGCTCAAATTATTCGCAGAAAATTATCCAATGTTCAAGATACTAGATATGGCTTGTCTTTTGATATTGCTGACTATACCCCTACTCCTACCGCTATTCCTTTAACGATTACTAATCGTAGCGATACCACAGGGCAATTTACCCTGACGATTGACGATTCGGCTTGGGCTTTAACTACTACTGACACAGACTTAGATATAGCATCTATTAATGGTGCTGGCTTTTCTGGTCGTATTAAGATTAGCTTTCCAGCAAGTGGCACAACTCCAGCAAATGATTTAATTATCTTTTTGCTATTCCTAGTTAGGTCTGATGCAATCGTGGTGAATTAACCATGACTGATATTACTATTACAACCGCACAAGGCGGCAATAACCTTGCTATTGATGTTGCTAGAGGAACTGATTTAATTCTTGATGTATCTATTGGTAATCAAATTACTATGGTTGTAGATCAAGGAATACAAGGTTCTAGTGGCACAAGTGGATATTCAGGCATAAGTGGCTACTCTGGGTTCTCAGGCTACTCAGGAATTTCAGGCTACTCATCTTATTCAGGCTATTCTGGAATCTCAGGATATAGCGGAAAATCAGGCTATTCTGGAATCTCAGGATATAGCGGTTCTGGTGTATCTGGATATTCAGGAAGCGGAGTAAGTGGTTATAGCGGATATAGCGGTATCTCAGGCTTTTCAGGACAGTCTGGGGCATCTACATCAGGATATAGCGGATATAGCGGTATAAGCGGTTTTAGTGGCTATAGTGGGTATTCAGGAAGTGGAGTATCAGGTTACTCTGGTTCAGGACTTTCAGGATATTCTGGATGGTCTGGAATCTCTGGATATTCTGGTCAATCAGGAGCTTCAACTTCTGGTTACTCTGGTTTTAGTGGGCAATCTGGCTATTCAGGATATAGCGGTAGCGGAGTTTCTGGTTATTCTGGGTATAGCGGTAGCGGACTATCAGGTTATAGTGGATTTTCTGGTCAGTCTGGATATTCAGGTTCTGGTATCTCAGGCTTTTCTGGAATAAGTGGTTACTCTGGAAAATCAGGATACTCTGGTGCTGTAGGTGCTGGTGGAACTATTGGTAATTGGGGATCATTTTGGGATACAACAACTCAGACAACTACTGCCAATACCCCAACTGCAATTACTTTAAATTCCGCAGACACTAATAATACTGGGGTATCAGTTGCTAGTAGTTCAAGAGTAACCTTTGTTAATGCTGGAACTTATAGTCTAACTTTTTCTTTACAACTTACAAATCATAGCACCGCTTTAGGTTCTATTCAAATTTGGCTAAAGAAAAATGGCACAAACATTACAGATAGCAACACACATTATGATGTTCCTGATAAACAAGGAAGTGCATTTTCATCCAATGTTGTAACTATAAATTATGTGCTGCAACTTAATGCTGCTGACTATATTGAAGTTTATTGGGATACTCCAAATGTTTCTGTTTACTTAGAAACTTTAGCTGGAAATGCAACTTATCCTGAAACTCCATCCATAATCTTTACTGCAACACAAGTAATGTATGGTCAATCAGGATATTCTGGTTATAGTGGATATTCAGGAACAAATGGTACATCAGGTTTCTCAGGTTATAGTGGTTCAGGAATTTCAGGCTACTCTGGATATAGCGGATCAGGAATAAGTGGATATTCTGGATATAGCGGAAGTGGAATTTCTGGTTATTCTGGTATCTCTGGATATAGTGGTGCTGGCAGTCCCCCTGGTGGTTCTACTACTCAAATTCAATACAATAACTCTGGTGTGTTTGGTGGAGTACCCCAACTAACTTACAATGGTACTACGCTGGCAAGGACAGGCGGCACAATCGATAACACAGTTATTGGTGCTACTACTGCAAATACTGGTAAATTCACCACTTTAGAAGCCACAGGAAATGTGGACTTAGGTACTGGCTCTGCAAACTATGTAGATGTTGTTGGTGGTGCGGCTACTATTTCACCAGTTATTGCTCCAATGGGAACAGACACTAATATCTCTTTGGTATTAGACCCTAAAGGAACTGGCGCATTAAATATAGCATCAGGCTCTAAAGGTGTAAACCTTAGCAATGGTAATACTGTAACTGCTATTAATAGGTCTGCGGCTGGAAGTGGATATACATCATTCCCAACTCCAACTGTTGCAGTACCTACAACTGCTGGTGGTGTTCAAGCGGTAATTGCAGTAAACAATATGGTTTCAAGTGCCGCTACTATTGCTGGCGGTGGCACAGGATACACAGTTGGCGATGTATTAACGCTTGTTGGTGGAACTGGAACTGCTGGAACATTTACTGTATCAACTGTATCTTCAGGTGTTATTACAGCCGTAACTTCTACAACAGGAAGTGCATATACAGTCTTGCCATCTAACCCAGTATCCGTTACTGGTGGCACAGGCACAGGAGCAACGCTAACTGTAACTTATGGTATTGGTACAACATTTACTATTTCTACTGCTGGCTCAGGTTATGTAGAGCAACCAGCTATTACTTTTTCAGGTGGTGGTGGTACTGGTGCATCAGCCTATGCCGTTGTTGGTGCTGGTGCTGTATTCCGTTCACTTGGCTCTACAGGAACTCAGTCATTAGACTTTTATACACCTAGTTCTATCAATAGTGGAGTTCCAGCTTTTAGAATAAGGGATGGTGTAAATGCTGATAGTTACCCAATAGTTTCAAATACTACTGGTTCAGTTGCATTTACTACTGGTGGTGCTTCCAATGCGGCAATGTTTTTGATTGCTGGTACAGCACCAATATCTTTTCAAACTGGTGGTAGCGCAACTCAATTTAGGGCTAACCATGTTGCTTCTGCTGTAAATTATCTTCAAGCATCAGGTGGTGCGGCTGGTATTTCTCCTCATTTACTTGCGGCTGGTACAGATACCGATATACCTATGGTGTTACAACCTAAAGGTGCTGGTGCAATACAAGCGCAATTGGTTACATCAGGCTCTACTACTGGCGGTAACGCTAGAGGTGCTAATGCGGTTGATTGGCAGACTACAAGAACTGCGGCATCACAAGTTGCAAGCGGCACAGCTTCTGTTATTGGCGGTGGCTATCAAAATACATCTTCTGGAAATTACAACACTATAAGCGGTGGTCAAGGAAACATAGCAAATTCATCTTATGGTGGTGTTGGTAGTGGTGCTTCAAATACCATTGCCGCCAATTATTCTTTTATTGGTGGTGGAACAAGCAATTCAATTACTAATGGTGCTGCAAGTAATTATTCATTTATAGGCTCAGGCGTATCAAATTCTGCTCATGGTGTATATAATTTTGTTGGCGGTGGTTTTACAAATTCAGGAACAGTTGCCGCAGCAGTAACATCACAATCTGCAACCATGAATGGCACAACTGCGGTTACATTAAGTGGTTCTAACGCTAGTATTAAAGTCGGTCAATACATTGGCGGTACTTCAATAGCCTCGGATACTTATGTTGCCGCAATTAGTGGCACAAGTTTAACTTTAAGTAAAAATGCTAGCGGTTCATCCACTTCAACCTTATCTTTCTATACACCTCATGGTGTAGTAGTAGGTGGCGGTAATAACCAAGCAACAGGCTCTTACTCATTTATTGGTGGTGGTGGCGATGCTGGTACTGCGGCTAACCGAAATGCGGCATCAGCAGATTGGGCTACTGTATGTGGCGGCATTAAAAATGTGGCATCAGGAATTGGCTCATTTGTTGGTGGTGGTGGCACAGACGGAACAAACATTGGTGGAAATTTAGCTTCAGGCGTATATTCCGCTATTGTTGGTGGCTACAACCATACAGCAAGCGGTACTGGTTCTTTTGTTGGAAACGGATTTAATCATGCCGCAAATGGTTCATATTCTGCATTAATAAACGGCACAAGAGGAAACACTAGAAGTGTTCAAGGATATGTTGCTTTCCCTGCTGTTGAACCTATTGCCACAACTTCAGGATGTACACAAGCTGGTTTACTTGTATTAGGTGTTGCAACTACAGATGCTACTGCCACAGTATTAAGGTCTAACTCATCTGCCGCAAGTGGAACAAACCAAGTAATCCTACCTAATAACTCTGCTTACTTCTTTAAAGGTGAAGTGATTGCTGGTGTAACTAGCGCTGGCGATACTAAGGGCTGGACTATTGAAGGTGTAATTAAGCGTGGTGCTGGTGTAGGAACAACAGCGATTGTAGGAACTGCAACAGTTACTTCTTTATACGCTGATACTGGTGCGGCAACTTGGGCAGTAACGGCTACGGCTGACACCACCAATGGTGGATTAAAGATTACAGCAACAGGACAAGCATCAACTACTATTCGCTGGGTAGCAAAAGTAGAAACAACTGAAATGACATTCTAAGGAGAATTAAATGGCTTTAAAACTTAACCTAGAGCAAACTCAATTTGGTGTACCAGCACCTGAGGCTTATGCTCGCATTACTAACTTCTTTGGCACTAAAGACCAAATTCAAGTGCAAGTAGCTATTCATTTTAATGAAGATGCTAGGCATGGCAATATGGCTACTGTCAAAGAAAATGCTCACTATATTGCTATTGAAGATTTAAAGGGCGATATTATTCCAGCAATCTATGAAGTATTAAAGACATTCAGCGATTACGCTGGCTCAGAGGATGCTTAAATAAATAAAATATGACACAAAATAATATAAAAGAATTAGAAAACAATTTTGAAAGAGCCGTATTTTTAAAGGGTGACCCAGTTTATCCTAGAGAAGCCAGTAGATATATCTGGGCTAATGAACATCTATTAGGTAAAAATATATTAGAGATTGGTTGCTCTAGTGGTTATGGCATTCAATTTTTACCAAATGATATACATTATGTTGGTGTTGATTACGATTTAAGAATTACTCAATGTGCCTCTATGCAAGGCTGGCGAAACAATACTTTGTATGTTCATGCCGACATCAATACATTAAAACTGCAACAACATGACACTATTATTGCTTTTGAAGTCATAGAGCATCTTGATAATGGCTTAGAGATTGTAAAGAAATTACAACAGCATTGTAAAAGATTGCTGATAACTGTTCCCCACAATGAGCCAGTAGGATTTTGGGGTGAACATCATAAACTTCATGGTCTTACAGAAAAGGATTTTCCTGATTTCCACTTTGAATATATAGATGAGCATGGCAATATTTCAAGTCTATTAAGGGCTTTAGATGCTAGTAATCGCTTTAATCTAATGATCTGTAGGTGGGACAATGCCTAAAGTCTTATGTTCTGTAGCGACTAGAGGGCGGTACTTTACTACTCTACCTTTAGTTCTGCAAGCCATTATTAATCAAACCCAGTTACCAGATAAGTTGGTAATTTTTGATGATAACAATGAACCAAATGATATGCGGAAAGAAATGATTTATCAGTATTTCTTTCAAATGCTTAATATAAAGGGTGTCAAATGGGAATGGTTATATGCTGAAAAAAAAGGACAGCATCATATTCATCAACAAGCAAATAGAATGGGATTTGATTGGGTCTGGAGAGTAGATGACGATGCTATTCCAGAATCAAATGTATTGGAACAACTTTGTAGTCACATTGATACTACAGTAGGTGCTATTGGTGGATCAGTTCTTACCATGCCTAATGTATTTGATATTTCCAAATCTACAGGAAAAATAAAAGATATTGATTCAGAACCTAATATTCAATGGAGTAACATAAATGTTACTAATGAAGTTGAGCATCTGCATTGCTCATTCCTATATAGGGCTGGTATCCATGATTACAATTTAGGGCTTTCTAGAGTAGCCCACAGAGAAGAAACCTTATTTACCTATGGTATATACCAAAAGAAATATAAAGTTTTAGTTGTGCCAAATGCTATTACTTGGCATTTAAAAGCAAAAGGTGGCATAAGAAGCGAAACAAAACAGGAGATGTATGCTCATGATGAACAAATTTTTAGGAACATTGTCGGCTTATCTAATAAAACCATTGTGGTTCTTAATAGTGGTCTTGGGGATCATATTGTCTTTAGCCGTATTCTTTCAGACATTCCAAACCCTGTGGTCTTTACTTGCTACCCTGAAATAGTGCCAGGGCGATCTATAGCCGAAGCACAAGCCTTATTTGGCAATATTGACCAATATAATATCTACGGCAAGATGGATCAATGGAAATGGAAAGATAGCCTTGAGAACGCTTATAGGAAGCTCTATTTATGATTCTGATACATCCCTATGCCAAAACCCTACAAAATGGCAAGCAAAACCCTAAAAACTATCCTTACTGGAAAGAATTAATAGGATTAATTTCTGAGGAAATAATACAGATTGGTGTAAAAGGTGAAGAACAACTTGTTCCAGATTTTCGCAAGAATTTGCCAATTATTGAATTAAGACAGCTTATTAAAGATTGCCGTACTTGGATTTCAGTTGATAGCTTCTTTCAGCATCTTGCATGGAGTGAAGGCAAGCCAGGCATTGTTTTGTGGTCAGTATCTGATCCGCTAATATTTGGTCATGCTGAAAACATCAATTTGCTTAAAGATAGAGCAACTTTGACCCCTAATCAATTCCTTTGGTGGGATTTTACTGAATATAATTTAGAAGCATTTACTTCTCCAGAAGAAGTGTTAAAATGCCTGTAAATTCCAGATAAAATAAGATTGATTAATAAACCCGATTATCTGGAGTTGCTATGACTTTAAATGAGATAGACAAACAAGAATTAAAAAATCTATTTAAAGAAGTAATTTCAGAAGCCGTAGAAAGCCATCCTCTTTCAGATGATGAAGTCAAATGGGTTAGATTAGCAATAGAAGCAGAAGCTAAAAAAGCCGCATTTAGGCAAGCGGTTATTGATAAAACATTTATTGGTTTAATAAGTTCAGGTGCATTAGCTCTCGCTTATTACGCCATAGACTTTGTAAAAATTCATTGGAAATGAAACAAATGATTCATGGGGCTATGAAGTCCCGAACAATGTGGTTTTCCCTTGCATTAGCCATTTTAGGGGCTATATTTGATAACCTTTCATATATCCAGCCATTTCTTGATCCTAAGATTTATGGAATTGGGCTTATGGTTATTGCTATTTGCATCGCTATTCTTAGGGTTAATACTTATAATGCTTTGGATGAGAAATGATTGATTATGCAAAACTGGCAATTATTGGTGCTGTGTTATCTATTGCTTTTGGCTCTGGGTGGTGGTTGGGCTATTCACGATATGTTGAATATAAGAAATCAGTTGAAATTGCCGCCAAAGTACAAGAAGCCAAAGTCGAATCAATCACTAAGCAACAAGCATTAGTTACTAAATCCATTGAGAAAGAATATGAAGCTAAACTTAATCTTTTGCGCCAGTATTATGCTAATGGGGTGCGCCAGCCCAATTCCAGCGGTTTGTCCACCAATTCAGGCATCACCCCCAAGCCGTTTGATGCTCTTGCCGCCTACTCAATACTTGCTGGACAATGCGCTGAAACAACCCAGCAATTAGTCAGTTTGCAATCTTGGCTTAATGAGCAAATGGGCATTAAATGATTAACAATTTTAGTAAGTCTTTAGATAACATATTAAAGGCTGAAGGCGGTTTTTCTGCTGATCCTAAAGACCCTGGCAATCATTTACCAGATGGTCGTGCTGGCTGTACGAATATGGGTGTAACTCAGGCTGCATGGGAAGAATATTTAGGACATAAGGTTTCTATAGCCGATATGCAAGCCTTAACCAAAGAACAAGTAAATAAGTTTTATAAGAACAAATACTGGGATCGGGTGCAAGCTGATACCCTTCCAACAGGATTGGATTTTTTAGCTACAAGTTTTGCTATTAATGCTGGCGTGGGTTCTTCTGCCAAACTTATTCAAAAATGCGTTAATTCAGTTCCAGATGGAATGATAGGATCAAGAACCCTTCAAATTATTTCTGGGGTTGATCCTAAAGAACTTATTGAAAAGTTTAGTGAAGCTAAAGAACAATATTACAAAAGCCTAAAACTATTTTCCCTATACGGGCATGGTTGGCTCAATCGGGTTGCATCTGAAAAAGCTATTGCCTTGGCAATGCTTTAAAAACGATTATCTTCCAAGATGCGGCTTTTCTCTATTAGCCAATCTTTAGGTACTAAAAAGGCTTTCTTGGCAAACATATCGCCAATCCCTGTAAACATCCTATAGGTAAGCATTTTATTAAAGATCACTTGAGTGATTTCTTTAGGTGTAATGGAAAACATTACTTCACCATCGTAAAAAATCCACCAATCAGCCCCAGTTGCCATTAAAGCTGATGGTTTTCCGTTCATTTCAAACTCAATGACGATGTTACCCGTTTTACAACTCATAGGGTCATACTTTACTTCTATGCCCTTTTGAATCTCTGGAATCCAAATATCGTAATCTTTAAGGGCAGTAACAATATGAGCTTGTGGGTACTTTTTTTGAATTATCTTGAGTACCTTTTTTTCAATTTCTAACCCTCGTTCAAGATCGGCAGCAAAACTCATTTTTGTGCCTTTCTTAGTATTGCTCTAGCAAAACTGTATGGAACATTTAACTCTTGACAAGTTACTTCAGTCCACACTTGTTCTATTTCTTCATCTGTTAGGTTTAGCATACCCAAGGCATCTGCATAACCTTTTTCATATCCTTCATTCCATTCAGTTTTCATTAAAATCTTCCAATCGTTAGCCAGAATCCATAAGCAAATACAGCCAAGAATAACAATGCCCCCAAGAACGCACCAAAACCGCTGAAATCAGACGATTCAGGTCGTTCTATGGCAGTAGCATAGTCAGCATCTTTAAACGCTTCTGAAGCCGTTTTATAGGCTTTGCCTACCATTCCAAAGTTTCTTGTGCTCATCAGAACCCCCAGCCAAACATACAACCAAGAATTACACCCAAAATAATTACTCCAACCCATTCAATTAGCTTATTCATAATGGCAACTCCTCTTGTTTAGCGTTTAAAGATTGTAAAAATTTAGTTAAAACTGTTGGATCATCTTCTTTAAAGATTTTATAAAAAATATGTTTATTTGGAATCCGAACTGAATGTTCGTATGTTCTACCAGTTATTACATAACCAGAGAAAGCACGACAAGCCAGTTCTTGTTCTTCACAGATGTAGCGTTTAATGCAATTATCGCAAGGTGCTGGTTGTTCAAATACTCTGCGTATATCAATTCTGTTAGCCATGATTAAGCTACCTCTAACATTTTATCTACTAAATTAAAATCGCCAGTAATGGTGCTAAATGGAGTTGCTCTGTCTGTATCTAAACCTTCAAATCTTCTGCCAGATTTAAGTAAACCGCCATTATGTTGATAACCTAAAGCATCTGAGATTTCAAAATAACAATCGTATGTTACCCATCCAATTAATGCGCCAAACTTATCAAACAATGGAGTATGTTTAGAAAAATAATAGCTAGGCTCTTTTATAAAACCGCCATGAGCCAAAACTGCAACTGCTTCTTTAAATTTAAAAGTTTTCATTTGTTTCCCCTATGAAAAGCCCCCGAAGGGGCTGATTAATTAAGCTACTAACTTTTCTCTTTCTAAAGTTTTAAAAACATCCACAATTCTTAAAAGATCGGATGGGCTAACTTCAAGCTGTAATTCATCTTTAAAAAATTGTTGTAATTGTTGAACAGTTTTATCGCTAACAATATAACCATCATTAGTTCTAAAACCCATTGGCATAAAATTTGATTTCATTTTTAACTCCTTCACATATCCCGCTTGATTGCGGTATGTAGAAATATTAAGCCTACTTAACAATAGAAAACTTGATCTAGGTCAAGAAAATTAAAAATAATTGACAAAACTTATTAGGACAAACCCTAATCTGTATAAATTTACAGTATGTGTTTTTATACAGTATGAGCCGTATTTGATATTTATAAGGCTCAAATTATGAGCCGTAAAATTTACAAAAACCTTTATTTGTAAAGTATTAGCAACATAATTGTAAAATTTCCCGATAGGGAATAGTTGCTTAAAAATGTAGCATATATTACACAAATTTCCCGATAAGGAAACTTTACAATTAGTTATAAAAACTTTACAAATACCGACAATATGTATATTTTTTGCTGATTTTTATACATATAGGTATCAATATGTATACGCAATCAATACTTATAGGTTACAAAAATGTGTTATTAATGTCCTATTTTTGCATGATTTTTTATTGAAATTTCATGCACTTACAAGCGTTTTTAAAATAGGTGGGTGGAGCATCGTGTGAAGGAGTATGGAACTAGGGGGTAATTCCAGCCCCACCCATTGTTAGATTTTATTCTTTATCTGATAGACCCGCAATAGATGGCAAAATATAGCCCAGCCATCACTAATATCGGCTGAATCGTGAATAATAAGTCGTACTTGATTCGTATCAGCATTAATAAGCAAATTGCCACAAATAGCATCAGGCATACCAAGACCTTCACGATAAGCCGCACATTGGTAAATCCATTCATCGTATGCCTTTATTTTGTCTAAATCAGTTGTCTTGGTTTTTACATCAATAATTGCGCCTGGGAAATCTGTTAAAGGGTCTGGTGGAGCATAAAGGTCGCATTTGCCGCCATAGCGTAGCTTTTGATGAGCAAAAGATTGTTCTGCCACCCATTTATGAAGCCCTAATTCGTTATCTAGGGTTTGTTCCGTTTCATAGACATACTTGGGGTACTCTGGGATATAGACTTCATCTTCAAAGTAAGTTTCAATGATGGCATGAATGGTATTCCCTCTTTCTGCGGCTTTTCTTCCCGCTTCTTTTGAGTCAAATAACACCCTTTCAAGCCATGCTGGTTCTGGCTCATTTTCATTCCTTGGCAAAGTTAAAGCTGATAAAAGAATTTGTTGGTTTAGCCATGTTTGTAGCCCTGGCTTGGCTATTTGCCCTAATATGGTCGTAACGCTAGGGACTAAGTTTAGTTTCCTAGCATCTCTTAGCGTTGTATTGCGGATTCCTGTGCCGTCAGATTTGGTAATTGTATAGGCTGGTTCGCCTGTATCGGCGTGATACCAATGCCCAGCATCAGAGCTATGCTCACTTTTTACTAACATTACACTTCCCCCTATAAATTTGGCTATTCGCCTAAATTAAGTATTAATTCTCTTTCAACTGGATTGCTGACCTGATCGGCACATACCCGAATAGCCGTATTAAGGACTGATTTCATTCCTTCACGACTAAAAGCCATTACTGGTCTTTCATCGTCATATCCAACTTCTTCAAAAGTTCGAATTGCGGTTGAATTTATCGTATCTTTAATCGTGCTATTCATGGTATTAACCTTTCCTAAAAGGGTATTGGATCATCTTCAATGCTGTTATTAACTACACCATTACAGTTCTGCCATTCAGCAGATTCCATAATTACTTTCTTCAATCCATCTGACAGGCTTTCAAATACAGCCCTGTCATACTCTTGAAGGTTAAGATAAACAAAAGGATTCTCAATATCTGGAAATCCAGCTTTAACAACTGATGATGGAACTGGGTTTAATCCCATAATGTTGCAATAAGTTTTTCCATCTCTTTCGGTATGGGTGAGATTGAGATAAGCCCATTTGCCAAGTAAGTCTTTAAGGTTAAAACCTTTAAGTTGTGGCTCAGTTAAGCCTTTACCAGCCCAGCTTTCTAAGTCAGCCCGTAGCCCTGATTGTTGGTTTAAAGACAGCGTATAGCGTTTGGATTGCACCATAGGCTTGCCATCTTCCATTGCGTAGCCATCACCATGCAATTCAAAAGTAAACATTACTTTGCGTTGCATTTTGATTGCCCCTTGCCAAGTAACCTTTTGAGTTCCTAAATCAAGGATGCGGACTAAGCTACCAAGCACCAATCCGCTTGGGGGTAATTTGTAACTGGTATTCTGTTGAGTTTCTGCCACAATCATTTTCTCACTCCAAAAATATTATTAAATTCATTAAAAATAGCGTCTAAATGCGTTAAACAAACAGGCTTTGGATTAAAACCACAAGCGTATTTCAGCGTATCAATTTGATCTTTCGATAAAATCATGCCGCCTTCTAGCTCCATAAATATCCAATGTAAATCTTGCTCAAGTTCTGCCATATCATTGCTCATAATTTCTCCTTTTTACTCACCGAACCATTCGGTAGCAATACATTAACATAGCTTAAAAAGATGTGCAACCCCTTGCAACCACAATAGCAAAAAGTTAAGATTGCTCAAATGAACAATAAATTAACCTTCACAGACAGCCAAATAATTGACCTTTTAGGCGGTTGCACAAAAGTAGCAAAGCTATGTAATATCAGCGTTCCAGCGGTTTCTATGTGGCGCAAAAAGGGCATACCTTATGCACAATATGTATTTCTTGGGGCAAGCCTTGAAACAGCTAGTCATGGATTAATCACTAGAAAAGACCTTTTGCCTAAGACCTGGCATATCGTTTTCCCTGAGTTGATACCTAAACACGAAAAATAGATATATACTCAATTCCCTTAGATTGGCGGCTCTAACGATATCGTGGCGGTCTAAGGTTACAGCGTTACCAGTAGGGTAAGAGGATGAAACAGCGCAATGTAGGTGGCGAAGTCAGAGCCTACTCCTCGTAAGTCTGGCGGGTTATGCGATACCGATTGGTAAAGTGTATGAAGGCAACCTAGGTAGGCTAGGTTTGCTCTCCGAAAGGTAAAGATAATTAATCACTAGTAATTAATATAAGATAGAACTATGAATTACTTTATTGCCGCAATACTTCTTTATTATTTCAATGCTGGCACAGTCTGGTGGGTAGGATTTGTAAGTTTAATTTTTATAGAATTAGGATTATTAGGTTACAGAGCTTACAAAGAAGCTACTAAAAAGCCAATTTATGAAGCAACTTTAAAAGACATTGTTAAGCTGGATGGATCGCCATATACCTATGAAGATTTACAAAAGATTTGGAATCATGGTTATCAAAACGGCTTTAATAACGCCCACATGAGTAAACAATGAAAATTACAGTCAAAAAAGTTAAAGAAAATAAAGATGGTTCAGCCGATGTTGAAGTATGTTATGACAAGGCTGGACTACAGTTTTTAGTGCAACAAGGGGTAATTTGCACACTAGTAGAAGCAATCGTACAAGAAAATACAGGGGAGAAATACAATGTTTCAGACATTCTGGGAACTTTACCCAAGAAAAGTGGCAAAAAGGGCGGCAGAAAAGGCTTGGAACAAACTAAGCAAGCAAGACCAAGAAGAAGCTCTAAAAGCCCTACCTAATCACATCAAGTATTGGCAACTTAAAGACACAGATAAAGAATTCATTTGTCATGCTCAAACTTGGCTCAATCAGGGCAGATTTGAGGATGAAATTGATTTAGCACCAACAGTATCTAAAAAGCCACAGATTCCTTGGTATTCAAATGATGAAATGACATTAGCAAAGGGGCGTGAACTTGCGATTAATCCACATCCAGGAGAAACAATGGGGCAATACCGATCCCGTTTACAGGCATCAATGCACAGTCAGGCAACTAATTCTGTGGCGCAGAACATGGGGACTAGCTACCTTTCGCAAATATATAATAAAGACAAAATTTAGCCAGCAAGTGTGGGATGATTTTGCAGAGCAATATAAATTAGGTAATACAGCACAAGAGGGGGAATGGAAATGTCAGGATGGCTTATTGTTTTAACTGGTTGTATCTATGCTTACATAGCATTAGAACAAGGCTTTAAGGGTAATATCTCAATGATGGTGGTATATGGGGGATATTCTGTAAGCAATATTGGCTTATATTGGATGGCTAAATGAATAAAGTCTATTGGGGGGATTGTCGTGATGCAATGCGGCAAATGGCTAAAGATGGTATTAAAGTTCAATCTTGCATAACTAGCCCACCATATTACGGATTGCGTGATTATGGGCATGATGGACAAATTGGCAATGAACAAACACCAAAAGAATTTATAGATAATTTGGTTGAAGTTTTTGCTTGTGTATGGGATGTTCTTGAAGATAACGGCACTCTTTGGGTAAATCTTGGAGATAGTTATTACAATTACAGACCAGGTAAAGGTCAAAGGGTTGTAGCAAACTCCATAGCAAGTCAGAAAGCATCAGAATTTGAACATAGTGCAAAGCGTGGCAATAAATTAGAAGGCTATAAAGAAAAAGACCTTATGGGTATGCCTTGGCGTTTAGCTTTTGCTTTGCAAGATTTTGGATGGACATTAAGACAAGACATTATTTGGCATAAACCTAACCCTATGCCAGAATCAATGAAAGATCGTTGCACCAAAGCTCATGAATACATATTTTTGCTAACAAAACAGCCTAAGTATTATTTTGACAATGAAGCCATAAAAGACCCAGTTAAAGAAGATTGGGGAACAAGGGACAGAACAAATGGTAAATATCAAAATGAAGGAACAGGACTACAACCACATTCAGGATTAGAAAAATCATACGATATGGCTAATAAGCGTTCTGTCTGGTCAATTAATACAAAACCTTATTCTGGGGCGCATTTTGCAGTATTTCCACAAGAACTTGTTGAACCAATGATTTTGGCTGGTAGTAAAGTTGGTGATATTATTCTTGATCCTTTTTTTGGTAGTGGAACAACTGGGCAAGTTGCACAGAATTTAGGCAGAAAATGGATAGGTTGTGAATTAAATAAAGATTATGAATGTTTGCAAAATGAACGCCTAATGCAACAAGGATTGGAATTAATATGAGTAAAGACTATGATCCGAATGATGCGGTTGAATTTATCTTTAAAAAAGCTGGGGCGTATTCGGCGGCTCGGGGCAAGTTGGCAGAGGTCGAAGCCTTTAAGTCTAGTCTTAAAGCAATTAAGATGGCGCAATCGGGGGAATCTTCCCTTGGCGCACAAGAAAGAGAAGCATATAGAAGTGTTGAATATCAAGAGCTATGTAAGGCTATCGGGGTTGCAACAGAAGAAGTAGAGAAGCTAAGATGGGAAATAAGGGCGGCAGAAATGCGTTGGGAAACCTGGAGAACGCAACAAGCCACGAATAGACAAGTTGAAAGGATGTTGGGATGAAAGATTATTCAGAAGTGTATTTATTAATTAAAGCCAAACTTGCGCTTTACCATTCTTTAACCCTTAAAGGGCATTTTGATAAAGCTACTGATGTGGCTATTGAATTGGCTGATTTATCAATCAAACTGGAGCAATCAACTCTTGAGTATGTACCGCAACCCCAAACTACTTAAAGCAGTTGCAACCTTACCTTGCCAGAATTGCGGATTAGATGACGGAACAACAGTTGCCGCCCATTCAAATCAGCTTAGAGATGGCAAAGGTAGAGGACTTAAAGCCCATGATTATCGGGTTGCGACCTTGTGCTTTAAGTGCCATGCGGAACTCGATCAAGGATCGAAACTCAACAAATCCGAAAGGGTTGAGATGTGGGAGAGTGCATATCGTTCCACCATTGCAGAACTTTTTGAAAGGCATCTAATTGTCGTTAAATGATTTATTTCTCTATTTTGGAATAGTTATTATGCTTTTATTGCCCTTGGCAATATGGATAGCTTTATAACTCTAGATGATCTAGACCAAGGGATTTACCCACAAGGGTACATCGCCGCCTAAATTCTTTACCATGATGCAACCATTTATCACCCTTTTGCCTATGGAAAGAACAATGTACCATTTCATGCGCCAGGGTAGATAACATAGTCATGTAAAACGCACATCTAGCAGATGATATTGTGATGGTGTGTTCAAAGTCCCCACCCGTATCAAATTGATAAGTACCAAGGGCATCTGTATCGTACACAATTTGAAAATCCACTTCTTCTGGCAAAGGCATCTGCCATTTAGTGAATGGATAAGCGCAACTCAAACTAGCATAAGCATGGCGCACAATTTCTGGATTAAGTTTCATGCTAAATGTTTAAGTTTGGCATGAGGTATGCAAGTTCTAGTATCTGTGCAATATCCACCACAAGCCTTGCATTGATAGCGTTGATAAGCCCCAGTTGTTGTGTATCTAAAACCTTTACTGATTAAATGAGGTTTTGAACAAGTAGGACATACAAACCCATCACGATCCCTCATTATATTTTGATTTATTGGCGATTTAATCCAAGGCAGCAAGCGGTTATACAATTTTTCAAGTAATACTACATCCTGAATGTTGTAATCTTCCATTGTTTTCCAAGCCTTGCGGTCATTATTCATGCACTTAACCCACAGGATATGACCCTCATGCTCTTTCTTTTTGCCCAAACCTAATCTCTGGGCTACATAATCCAATTTATTACTAGGAAATCTAAACTGGCTTTTAACTACCCGCAGTAAATCAATTTGTTTAGACGGGGCTGGCGGGTGCATCTTATGAATAATAAATTCTTTGTTCAAGGTAGGCATATCAAATTTAGTGCCGTTGTAATGAACTACTGCATCAGCTTCTTCTAATAATCCATGTATGCCTTCTAGCATAGATTTAGAGGTACTTTTAAATGTAGAATCAAAGTAAACTTGTTTTTCCCCTAACCATTTAGCTGAATAGCATAAGGTATATGATGATTCTAATAGCTGGGATAATCCCACATTCTGTTGCCATATACCCCACACATGGGCTACATTAGGCGATGTTTCAATATCTAGTAGTAGAATCTTCACAATGTTCCCTTAAATCAATAAGTTATCAGATACTAACCTATATATATGGCATACGCAAAAAGAGTGGATTCTAACCAAGCAGATATTGTTAGAGCCTTTAAGAATATGGGTTGTTCAGTATTTGATAGCAGTCGTATGGCTGGCGGTTTTCCAGATTTAGTTATAGGAATTAATAAAATTACTTGCCTTGTTGAAATTAAATCGTCTGCTGTTGCCCGTTACACTTCAGCCCAAGAAGCCTTTATGCTTAATTGGCATGGTTCAACTGTTGCTAGAATAGATAGCGTTGATGCGGCAATACGCCTAGTTAATATGCTTAAAAAAGGTTAAAATAGATTATGCCTATCGTAAAGAAAACTGATGGATGGTATTGGGGAAAATCTGGACCATTCCCAACTAAGACTAAAGCCTTACAAATAGGTCAAGCCGCCCATGCAAACGGATTTAAGGAATCAGAAATGGATAAAAATCTTATTGGTGAATTTGTAGGAACATTGCTACATTCAGCCACCATTGTTCACTTTATGCATTTACAGACACAATCCTATTCTGTTCATAAAGCACTTCAAAAATACTATGAGAGCATTGTGGATGCCGCAGATACAGTAGCAGAATCCATACAGGGATCGGCTGGTGAGCTAATTGCTCCATATCCAGCTATGTTTGGTAATCCAGAAGTAGCCCCTTTAGATTATTTAAAATCTATTAGGGACTATGTAACAGTTGCCCGAAAAGACATATTTCCCGAATATAGCAACATTCAAAATGAAATAGATGCAGTAATGACCTTATTAGATAGCACCATATATAGGCTTACATTCCTTAAATAAGCGTTGCGCCCAAACAACACATACCAGCTGTAATAAACAAGATAAGATAGTGACAATATGCCAACAATACCTAAGCTCACTAAGTGCTTAACATTAGGATGTAGAGAAGAACGCAGTAAGTTCAATGCTTACTGTATGGGTCATGGTGGTAGAGATACATTCGATCATCGCCGATACAACACAAGCAATAAGCGTAAGGATGCTATTGAGAAATATCAAGCAATTCAATGGCGTAAGCTCAGACAGATACAATTAAGTAAGCATCCATTATGTGCTGCCTGTCTATCTGAAGGGTGCATAACCCAAGCATTGCATATAGATCATCTATTCCCCTGGTCACAGTTAGGAGAAGATGCGTTCTATATCAACATCTTTCAATCCTTATGCCATTCATGCCACAGTATTAAGACCACATTAGAACAGCGTGATATATACAGGCACTATGGCATACCTAATAAGGACTACAAGATAAGGGATTACTCAAGTGTCATGGTGCTATATGAAAGAATATAAAAGGGCTTAGGCAAGCGATTAAGGGCATTGTTGAGCCATCCTATGC
>Ga0194048_10000086_pt1 | contig 37569 bp, 38 predicted proteins | sample JunL225m_MetaG_FD_161685 | JGI IMG/M metagenome (GOLD analysis project Ga0194048, IMG submission 161685) | Anoxic zone freshwater microbial communities from boreal shield lake in IISD Experimental Lakes Area, Ontario, Canada - Jun2016-L222-5m | ecosystem: Environmental > Aquatic > Freshwater >...
GGGTGACGTTTACAACGTCGCCAACACGATGCCGAACATTTTGTATAACTTGTTAATTGGTGGCGCGTTGACCGCTGTTTTTGTACCGCAGATAATCAGAGCATCTCGAGAAAATGATCGTGGTAGCGCTTATATCTCTAGGCTTTTTACTGCAACAAGTTCCGGGCTTTTATTAATAGTTGTCGTTGCTACTTTATTAGCACCAGTATTAGTTCATCTATATGCGCCATCTTTTAGCGGTCGATCATTTGATATAACTGTTGCTTTCATGCGTTATTGCTTGCCACAAATATTCTTTTTGGGAATTTTTGCACTGCTTGGACAGATCGCTAACGCTCGAGGTGTATTTGGTCCGATGATGTGGGCCCCGATTTTAAATAATTTAATTGCGATCGCGTTATTTACCTACTTTCTGACTTCAGTTTCTGATCTGAGTTTTACCAGAATTACCGACTCCCAAATTCGCACACTCGGTCTGGGTACAACACTTGGGATAGTGGCGCAAGCTTTGATTTTGATTCCAGTCCTAAAACGGAGTGGGGTATCACTTCGACTTCGTTTTGATTGGCGTGATGCTGGATTAGGTAAGTCGCTTCGGTTAGCAAGTTGGACTTTTCTTTTCGTTTTAATTTCACAGATTGGTTATTTAATTACGGTAAATCTTGCCACTAGAACTTCCGTGACCGCGTTGGCTGAAGGTGTTACTTACGGCGTTGGATACACGCCATATAGCAATGCTTATTTAATTCTTTTATTGCCACATTCAATTATCACGATCTCGGTGGTTACAGCTTTACTTCCAAAACTTTCAGAGATGGCAATTGATAAGAGACTAGTTGAGCTCCGCGAACAAATAGTGAAAGCAATTAAATTAGTTGGAATTATTACAGTGCCTAGCGCTTTCTTCTTTCTGTTTTTCGGCCCGTTGATTGCTGAAGTTTTGTTTTTTGGAATTTCAAATGACGATGCCCGATTTGTTGGTAAGGTCTTAGCGGCTTTCGGGCTTGCTGCGATTCCATTAAGTTTAAATCTGATTGCGATTCGCGGATTAAATGCATTTGAAAACACAAAGTCTCAAGTTATTTCAAACCTGCTGATTAATGGAATTTCGATCGCGCTTTCTTTGGTTGCATTTTTTGTGTTACCAACTAAATGGATAACTGTTGGACTCGCTGGCGCTTTCACGTTGAGTTATTGGTTTGGCAGCGCATTAACTTTTAGATTGCTGGCTCGACATTCTGGAGTTATACCTAAATCTGATTATCAAAAGCTTTACTCGCTATTATCGTTAGTTTCGCTCATAATTTTTATACCACTTCGACTAATAGTTAACGTTGACTTAATTCCAGGTGGGAATATTGTTTCGTTGTTAGTTGTTATTGGTATTGCTGATCTTGCCTTTTTAGGGCTGGCTAAACTCTTTAAAATAGAAGAGGTGGCACAGACAGTGAAGTTAATTTTGCGGCGTAAGTAATTACTTTGAAACTTTCTAGATAGGGTGGGTAAGTGAGCGAATTGAAAGTGCATGATGTAGTAATCGTGGGTTCCGGTCCGGCCGGATATACCGCAGCGATTTATGCTGCTCGAGCCCAATTAAGCCCAGTTATGTACGAAGGTTCGATAACTGCCGGCGGTGCGCTTATGAACACCACTGAGGTGGAAAATTTTCCTGGTTTTGAAAATGGAATTATGGGTCCGGATTTAATGGATGCAATGCGTAAACAAGCGGCGCGTTTTGGTACCCAATTAATAACTGACGATATTGTTGAAATGAAATTAGATGGTGAAGTTAAAACTCTAAAAGATGGATCAGGGAATACTTTGCGAGCTCGCTCGGTAATTTTGGCAACGGGTTCCGCCTATAAAGAAATTGGAATTGAAAACGAAAAACGATTATCTGGTCGCGGCGTTTCGTGGTGTGCGACATGCGATGGATTTTTCTTCCGCGGTCAAGAGATTGCAGTTGTTGGCGGCGGGGATTCCGCTATGGAAGAAGCTAACTTCTTAACGCGGTTTGCTAGCAAAGTGGTTTTGATTCATCGTCGAGACACGTTCCGCGCATCAAAAATTATGGTAGAGCGCGCAGAAGCTAATCCGAAAATTGAATTTTTGTTTAATACTGAAGTAATTGATGTATTGGGCGAGGAAAAAGTTAGCGGCTTGAAGTTGCGAAATACTCTTTCGAAGGAAGAGAGTGTCCGAGATTTCACCGGTTTATTTGTTGCGATTGGTCATATTCCGCGAAGTGAATTGGTACGCGGGCAAATTACGACAAATTCTGAGGGTTATGTAGAAGTGGATGGCCGATCCACTCGCACAAACCTTAAAGGTGTATTTGCATGCGGTGATTTAGTCGATTACACATACCGTCAGGCGATTACTGCGGCGGGCTCAGGATGCCAAGCTGCCTTAGATGCGGAAAGATTCCTTGATGGACACTAGAGTTCAAATAACAATAAAAGCGATAAGAGGAGATAGTGATGTCGGAGCTTGAATCTGTAACTACTGAAAATTTTGATGAGGTTGTTTTAAATAGTGCAACGCCAGTCTTGGTTGATTTCTGGGCTGAGTGGTGTGGACCTTGTCGCGCAGTCGCTCCAATTTTGGCTGAAATATCAGCAGAGTACGGATCTAAACTTAAAATTGTGAAGTTAAATATCGATGAAGAACAATCAATCGCAATGAAGCACCAGATATCCTCAATACCAAGATTAGATGTCTTTGTTGCTGGAAAATTAGTGAAATCAATCATCGGAGCCCGACCAAAACCAGTTCTTTTGCAGGAACTTCAACAATTTATTTCCTAATTTGACGCTAATTCATTTACGCTGAAGTATGGATACTGAGCAATTAAACTCGGGGGACCGTGGTGATCTTGTTACAGTAATTACAAATACGCTGCATCGTCTTGGCTATTTAATAGCGCCAACCGAAATCTATGACAATGTTGTTTCAAATGCAGTGCAAGCATTCCAACAAGAGCGTGGTTTGACTGCGACTGGAGTCGCAAATCCGATGACACTTCGGGCGCTGGATGAAGCACGATGGAAATTGGGCGATCGAACATTATCTTTTAAGAAAAGCGAAAATGGTTCATTGGTGCGCGGAGATGATGTTGCCACTTTGCAAAGTCGTTTGATTGATATGGGATTCGATTGTGGCCGAGTAGATGGAGTTTACGGAGTTCGCACTGAAGCTTCGGTAAAAGAATTTCAGAAATCTGCTGGAGTATCTGTTGATGGAATTTGTGGTCCAGCAACCGTGATGTCGCTAATGCGATTGCTACGTACTGTTTCTGGTGGAGCGCCAACTTTGCTAAGAGATCAAGCGGTTAGGGAAAAGCGTGGTCCGGTATTGGCCGACAAAATAATTGTGCTTGACCCTAGTTGGGGTGGAAAAGACGTTGGCAGAAGTGTTAATGGATTGACTGAAGCTGAAATTGTTTTTGATGTTGCGCAACGAATTGAAGGTCGATTAATTGCGCTTGGGGTAAATGTTTTCCTAACTCGAAACGAAACTAGGTCGCCGTTAGAACCAGAGCGAATTAATTTTGCTAATGGCGTTGCATCGGATTTAGTTATTTCGATGCATGTAGACAGTTACAAAAATGAAAAGGCGCAAGGCGTTGCGACATATTTTTATGGAAGCGACCAACATGGCGTGCACTCTGTTGTTGGTGAACGATTTGCAACTTTAGTGCAACGTGAAATCTGTGCTCGTACGGATTTAAGTAATTGCAGAACTCATGCAAAGACGTGGGATATGTTGCGTTTGATAAAAGCACCAACGGTAAGAATTGATTTGGGGTATATCTCTAACCCGCACGACGCTGAACGGCTAGGCGATCCACAATTTAGAGACTTAATAGCGGAGGCTTTAGTAATTGCGATTCAACGCCTTTATCTATCTGCTGAGGACGATGCAAAAACTGGCACGCTTCGTATCGAAGATTTGCGGCGTGCTGGGATAAGAAGATAGTGATATTAATTCAGTGCGATGTGCTTTCTTGCTGTGGCAGAATAATTAAATGACGGATGTAACGCGCTTTCATACCCACGCTCCAGAAAATTTAGAGGACCGGTTTGCGCGGCGTGCAATCGGGATGCAAGCTAGTGAAATTCGCTCTCTCTTCGCGGTCGCTTCCCGTCCTGAAATTGTTTCGCTCGCTGGTGGAATGCCAAACCTTTCTGCGTTACCAATGGATATGATGGCTGGGTTAGTTGAAAAATTAATTACCGAACATGGCCAAGAAGCTTTGCAATATGGCAGCGGTCAAGGGCATCCAAAACTTCGCGAGCAAATTTGCGACGTTATGGCGCTTGAAGGAATTCGCGCAAATCCGGATGACATTATTGTGACAACCGGATCGCAACAAGCGCTTGATTTAATTTCGCGAATATTTATCGATCCAGGTGATGTAGTTTTAGCAGAAGCGCCTTCATATGTTGGTGCGCTTGGAACTTTCAAACAATATGAAGCGCAAGTGGTTCATGTCGAGTTAGATCAAGATGGAATAGTCCCGGAGTCGCTGCGAGATGCTATTAAAACAATACGTTTCTCTGGTCGAAAAATTAAGTTTTTGTATTTGATTCCTAATTATCAAAACCCATCAGGTGTACTACTCCCAGCGGATCGAAGAACTGAAATTTTAGAGATTTGCCGTAAAGAAAAAATTATGGTGGTGGAAGACAATCCTTATGGCCTACTCGGTTTCGAACGTCCTTCACCAAATGCTATGCGAGCGGAAGATTCTGAAAATGTTATTTACTTAGGGTCGTTTTCAAAGACGATTGCACCGGGACTTCGAGTTGGTTGGGCGTTAGTGCCGGCCACGTTACGGGAAAAGTTAGTAATTGCGAGCGAATCTTCGATTCTTTGTCCTTCGAACTTCACGCAAATGGCAATTTCTAGCTATTTGGCCGACCAACCATGGCGCGATCAAATCACTGCCTTTTGCAAGCTTTATAAGGTTCGCCGCGATGCGATGTTGGAGAGTTTGGATCAATATTTTCCAAAAGGTGCAACTTGGACTAAACCGCAAGGTGGTTTTTATATTTGGGTTAATTTGCCACCAGAGATTGATACCAAAGCAATGATGCCAAAGGCGATTGTTGCGAAAGTTGCTTATGTTCCCGGAACTGCGTTTTATGCTGACGGTTTAGGTTCTTGGTCGATGCGACTTTCTTATTGCCACCCAACACCAGAGCGAATACGTGAAGGAATTAAATCTTTAAGTGGTGTAGTAGAACAAGAGATGGAACGACGCGGAAATGGAATCGCGCTTAATTAATCAATTACCTCAATAATTCGATGTAAATCTTCAAGAGATCCAAATTCAATTACGATTTTCCCACGCTTTTGAGTCATTTCAATATTCACGCGCGTATCCAAAGCATCTGACAACCTAACCCCAAGTTCTTTGATTTCGGGCGAAGTCGTTGATTTATTTTTAGTCGTTGTGGTTTTAGATTTACCACCAAGTGAAATTATTTCTTCAACAGCACGAACGCTTAAACCTTCAGCGACAATTCGATTTGCAAGTTTTTCGATTTCATATTGATCAGCCAACCCAAGAAGTGCGCGAGCGTGTCCGGCCGAAATTGTTCCAGCGGCAACCCGGCGTTGTACTGATGGTGGCAAATTTAATAGACGAATTGTGTTAGAAATTAGTGGACGTGATTTTCCTAGTTTCGATGCTAACTCTTCGTGGGTGTAACCGAAATCAGTAAGCAGTTGGTTGTATGCAGCCGCTTCTTCTAGTGCATTTAATTGGCTTCGGTGAATATTTTCTAATATTGCTTCGCGGAGTAATTCATTATCGGGGGTCTGACGAATAATTACCGGAATTGAAGTTAAGCCAGCTAATTTTGCAGCACGAACCCGACGTTCTCCCATGATTAATTCATAGGTGTCTGCGCCACTTTTTCGGACTACTGGGGGTTGTAATACGCCAACTTCTTTTATTGATGCTGCTAATTCTTTTAAAGCATCTTCGTCGAAAACTGTTCGCGGTTGTTTTGGGTTTGGTTTAATTGCAGATAATAAAACTTCGTCGCGATCTGCAATTACAGTTTCACTTCCGGGAAGTTTGATTGCGGTTGGGATTAATGAATCTAAATTCCGACCAAGTCCACCTTTGCGCGCGTTCATTAACTAATCTCTTGTTGTTGAATTGGATTAACCGCACTGCCACGAACCGCGATTTCGCGAGCGACTGCCATGTATGACTGTGCGCCGATGGAAAGTGGATCGTAAGTCATAACAGTTTGACCGTATGAAGGAGCTTCTGAAATTCTAACCGCCCGCGGAATCGGAATGTCTATTAACTCTTTTGGGTAATGTGCGCGAACACTATCTGCAACATCATTTGCTAATCGAGTTCTACCATCAAACATTGTTAAAACAATTGTGGTTAATTTAATATTTTGATTTAAATGTTCTTGCACCAACGAAACTGTGTGAAGTAATAGCGCTAAACCTTCTAAAGAATAATATTCGCATTGAATTGGAATCATTAACTCTTCTGCTGCGACAAGTGCGTTAATAGTTAATAAACCTAAACTTGGTGGGCAATCAATAATTACATAATCAATTCGTTCGCCTTTGTTTGCGCGTTCTAATAAGAATGTTTGTATCGCTTTTTTTAATCTAAGTTCGCGCGCGACCATTGGAACAAGTTCTACTTCTGCGTTTGCTAACGATTGTGTTGCTGGTGCGCATTCAAGATGCGGATAGCCAACTACTTTAATTACAACTTCGCTCATTGGAAGATCGCGTGTAATTACTTCAAACATTCCTGCAACATCATCGCGAGCAATTGAAAATGCAGTACTTGCATTTCCTTGCGGATCTAAGTCGATTACTAAAGTACGAAGCCCGCCCATAGATAGGGCGGCTGCGATGTTGACCGCGGAGGTAGTTTTGCCGACCCCGCCTTTTTGGTTTGCGACGGTAAAAATCCGAGTTTTTATCGGTTTTGGCATCGGCTCTTTGAGGCGCTTGATTCCGATTACTCGCTTCTCGGAATTTGTTTCACGTGAATCAGCCACGGCGGTAGTTAACCAGCCTTTATGACCTCAGCAATGCGGCTGACGGGGAGTTCCCCGATATTTAACTCAATTATTCGTGCGGTTGCGCCTTTTGGAAGGAGCGCTTCACTCAATTCAGCCATTGCGGACTCCCCTTTGATCGCCAAAAGTGCCCCGTTGGGTCGAACTAAATGCCATGTTGCCGGGATTAACCGGGAAAGCGGCGCTACGGCGCGAGCGGTTACATAATGGAAGGGCTTGGTTAAGGAATTGGCTTTGCCGCGGTGAACGGTTACCTCTAACCCAAGCTCGGCAATGACCTCGTTGAGAAAATCAACCCGGCGTTGTAAAGGTTCGACCAATGTAATTTTTAAATCTGGTCGGGCTAGGGCGATCACGATCCCAGGGAGCCCTGCGCCGGATCCAATATCCCCAACGGTTGCGCCTTCCGTGAAAAGGGTGGTGATTGGGACGCAGTTTTCAATGTGGCGCTCCCAGACCTTTGGCCCTTCACTTGGACCAATGATTCCGCGCTCAACCGCGACGGTTTCAAGGAGTTCGGCATAACGGGTTAACTCTGGACCTTTATCAGGAAAGTAGGCCCTGGTTAAAGTTTCACGTGAAACGCTCAAGCGGGAAGGACTACCACGCAACGATCTGGGTCTTCGCCCTCAGATTCGCTACTCAAACCAGTCTTTTGAATGGTGTCGTGGATGACTTTTCGCTCAAAGGCGTTCATGGGAGCAAGTTTGACTGACTCACCAGAGGCTTTTACCTCTTCGGCGATCTTTAGCGCGAGCTCTGAAAGGTTCTCTTTCTTATTAACCCGAAAACCATCAATATCGAGCATTAAACGTGAGCGTTCTCCGGTGGCGGTTTGGACTGCTAGCCGAGTTAGCTCTTGAATTGAGTCCAATACTTCGCCCTCTCGGCCAACGAGGTGGTTTAACTCGCCGCCTTCAATCGAAAGAGTGGCGCGGTCATTCTCAATGCCGATTTCAATATCGCCATCGAGGTCGGCTATATCTAGCAAACCTTCTAGATAGTCAGCCGCAACATCGCCCTCTTCCTCAAGGCGCGCAGCTAGGGTTTTTTCACTCTTCTCTTCAACTACTTCCACAACCTCTGTTACTGCTTCGCTCTTTTTTGGGCTCATTTTCTTGCCTTTCGCTAGTTACTAAATCTGATGGGCGATTTGATAGTTTTTATACTATTTGTCGCTTTATTTACGCTTCTTCTTTTTATTGCTTCGTTTTGGTTGCTGCCGTTGGCTCTTAGGTTCTTCGAGCGCTACCCCGCCGCCGGCTATCTCTTCGGTTGGGGCAATTCCAGATTTCTTAGCTTTCTTCGCTTCTAACTCTTCATATGCCGGAGATCCAGGTGTTGGGTTTCGTTTAATTACATAGAACTGTTGGCCCCAAGTCCACAAGTTAGTTGTGGACCAATAAATTAAAACACCAACCGGAAAGTTAACTCCAGATACTGCAAATATTACTGGGAATAAATACAACATAATTTTTTGCTGTTGCAACATCATATTGTTCTGGGTCGACATCTTCGGCATTCCCTTAGTCATTAACTGACGTTGGGTTGTAAATGTTGTCGCAGACATAAATGCAATTAAAATAACTGTAACTATTTTTACAGTTGTGCTATCCGATCCTAAAAATGTTTGCGAAATTGGCGCACCGAAGAATTTTGCTGCCGCGGCAGAAACCACATCGTTTTGAGTTAGTACGCCATGTCTTTGCGGTGGATTCTTTCCGATTCCGTTTAGAACTGTAAAGAGTGCAAAAAATATTGGTGCCTGCGCAAGAATTGGAAAACAAGAGGCTAATGGATTTGTTTTATGTTCTTTGTAAAGCTTCATCATCTCTTCAGATTGTTTTTGGCGATCATCTTTGTATTTAGTTTGGATCGCTTTCATATGTGGTTGTAGCGCTGTAAGCGCACGTTGACTTTTAATTTGTTTCACAAACAGCGGGATTAAAATAATACGGATTAAAATAACTAAACCAACAATTGCGAGCGTCCAGGTAACACCACTGTCGGTGCCGAAAATTGGGCTAAGTATTTTATGAATGGCCATAATCACCGCAGACACTGCGATGTAAAGTGGATTTAAAATTGAGCCCATTAGTTAACTCCTACTGATTTCGTCGATAAATCAAGGTTTTTTACTAGGTTTTCGTGATGTGTTGTGAAAGTAAAATATTGTGGAACATAATCCACACCGCCATGGGACCAAGGATTACATCTCACAAATCGCCACATTGCTAAAGAGAGTCCTTTAATGCCAAAACTTTCAATTGCGTTAAGTGTGTAGGTTGAACAAGAAGGGTAATATTTACACCGTGGTGCGAAAGCAGGAGAGACCCACTTCTGGTATCCGGTAATTAATAAATTTAATAATTTTTTCATTTAACTTCTGCGTTCTTTTTTATTTTTTCGGCTAATTTATTAAAAAGCTGCACTGTGTCGTTTGAATAGTCTTGAGTGTTTTGAATTGCTCTAACCACAACTAAAGATTTTGTTGGGAGTAAATGGAATTGCTCGCGTGATAAGTGGCGGAGTTGTCGAGTAACTCGGTGACGTGAAACAGATCCGCCAACCGATTTAGAAACAATAAAACCGATTTTTGTTTCAGTTAAGGATGGCTCAGGTAGAACATAACCAGCAAGTGTGCGTGTAGAAGCTCTAGCCCCGGATTTAGTAGTACGAGCGAAGTCGGTGCTAGATGTGAGTCGGTTTAATGACGCAAGCACGAGTTACGCGGATGCAGAGATGCGAACGCGACCTTTGGCACGGCGAGCAGCTAAAACTGCGCGACCACCACGGGTTGCCATACGTGCACGGAAACCATGCTTCTTTGCGCGCCGACGATTGTTCGGCTGGAAGGTGCGCTTTGTCATTTCTTGCTCCTTTGATAATTTAAAACTTTAGATTTTCTGACTTTCGTCCACTCCAAGCGGGTCGAAATGCACCGACCTTTTTTGGGGCCACAGCAGGGGGTAACGGTAAAGGTCGTGGATAACTATGGTCAAACTGGGGCGTTTCGGGCGGATTTGGAATACTGGTGTGGATAACCACTTGTTTTTATTAGCTTTTTGCTCTAGTTTTCGGCTCTATCCACAGGAGCCCTCGTTATGGGTGGGTTTTGTGGGTTAATAAAGGGTAAAGGTTGGGTTTAGACCACAGCCTGTGGATAACTATGTGGATAACGGGGTTGTTTAAGTGTTGATTGCGAATCAAGGCGCTAGTAAAGACCTAACTATAGAAGTAGATCTTCAATCTCTATGGTCCGCTGTTATTGAAAAAGTTTCAATTGACGCGCCTCAACATCGTGCGTTTTTAACACTCACAAAACCACTTGGGTTAATTAAAGGCGAAGGTGGTTCAAATCTTCTACTTGCCGCGCCAAATGTTTTTGCGAAAGATGTTTTAGAGAGTCGGCTTCGAGTTGTTTTAAATGATGTTTTATCAAGCGAGACCGGCGAGCGAATTAATATCGCCGTAACTGTTGATGAGGAATTAGAGAATTTAGAACCAATACAAACACAAGTAGTTGAAATTGATTTTGATCCAGTTACACCTCGTGCAGGAACTGGGAGAACAGATTCAACCCCAAGTAAAACAAATGAGCAGTCGCAACTAAACCCAAGATATATTTTTGAGACTTTTGTTATTGGTGCATCAAATCGTTTCGCACATGCCGCGGCAGTTGCGGTGGCAGAAGCGCCAGCAAAAGCTTATAACCCGCTATTTATTTACGGTGAATCCGGATTAGGAAAAACCCACTTATTGCATGCAATTGGAGCATACGCGAAAGAGTTGTATGGCGGGCTACGAGTTCGTTATGTTTCTAGTGAAGAATTCACAAACGATTTTATTAACTCAATCCGTGACGATAAAGCTTCTGTCTTTCAACGTAGGTACCGCGACTTAGATATTTTGTTGGTTGATGATATTCAATTCTTGGAAAACAAAGAAAGAACTCAAGAAGAGTTCTTTCATACCTTCAACACTTTATATAACGCCAATAAACAAATAGTTATTTCGAGTGACCGGCCGCCGAAACAATTAACAACTTTGGAAGACCGATTACGTAGTCGGTTTGAGTGGGGTTTGATTACTGATATCCAACCACCAGAATTAGAAACTCGTATTGCGATTCTTAGAAAGAAAGCTGCGCAAGATAAATTAAATGCACCGGATGATGTTTTGGAATATATTGCGAGCAAAATTTCTACAAACATTCGCGAATTAGAAGGTGCTTTAATCCGTGTAACAGCTTTCGCTAGTTTGAATCGTCAAGGAGTTGATCTCTCCCTTGCAGAGATTGTTTTGAAAGATTTAATTCCACGAGAAGGCGGCCCGGAAATCACTGGCGCTACGATCATGGCTCAAACTGCTGCTTATTTCAGTCTTAGTGTGGAAGATTTATGTGGTTCTTCTCGTTCCAGAGTTTTAGTAAACGCCCGCCAGATTGCGATGTACCTCTGCCGTGAATTAACCGAGCTCTCGCTTCCTAAAATCGGACAAGCCTTCGGTGGTCGTGACCATACGACGGTTATGCACGCCGACCGAAAAATCCGCCAATTAATGGCTGAGCGGAGATCAATTTTTAATCAGGTTACTGAGTTAACGAACCGGATTAAACAACAAGCTCGGGGGTAACCCTGCGCACCCCCACCCTGGGGGTAACTTGTGGATAACTGTGGATAACCTCAGTTATAAAGTGTGTGGGGTAAGTGGATGTATTTTGGAGGAAGTTCTCAAAAATACTTATCCACCTCTTATCCACTGATCACCCACAAGGAAAAACGGGTTAGATATATAGGTTGACCTGCGGTTATTGAGGTTACCCACAGATATCTGGTCTGGTTACTACGAATATCTTTATATATAGAGAAAGGGTTGTGCGCGAACCACCATCGCACATTAGGTTTACATTATGAAATTCACAGTTGAAAGCAACGTTTTAGTTGAAAGCGTTAATTGGGTGTCACGGAGTCTTTCTTCCCGTCCGATTATGACTGCGCTTTTAGGAATTGTGATTGATGTTAGTAATGAAGTAACTCTTTCAGCATCTGATTTAGAAACAGCTGCAAAATCGTCATTTAACGCGGATATAAAAGAAAAAGGAAAAGTTTTAGTTCCAGGAAGATTACTAGCGGAAATCGCACGATCACTTCCAAGTAAACCAGTTTCTTTTGTTTTAGATAACAACCGAGTTCTAGTAACCGCCGGAACTGCGAAATTCACACTTCCCACTCTTCCAATAAACGAATATCCAAACCTGCCAACAATGCCAGAAAATTCAGGTTTTATTGCAAGCGATGTTTTTGCTACAGCAATCAATCAAGTAGCAATTGCCGCTGGTAAAGACGACTCACTCCCAACACTTACTGGGATACATGTTGATATTAATAAAGAAACAATCACTCTTGCTGCAACCGATAGATACCGGTTAGCGGTTCGCGAAATTCAATGGCAACCAAACAATTTAGATATCGCCACATCAGCACTTTTAAGAGCTCGAACTCTCGCAGATGCCGCGAAATCTTTAGTCGGGATAACTCAAGTTTCATTAGCAGTAGCTCCTATAACCGCAACAGAACGGTTGGTTGGTTTTGCTAGCGAAGCCAAAACTATGACATCACGGATGTTGGATGGAGCATTCCCGCCATACCGCCACCTACTTCCTAGTGAAAGTATTGCGCAAGCAACAATTGAAGTTTCCACATTCTTAGATTCGGTCCGACGAGTGGCTTTAGTTACCGATAAAACCGTTCCACTACGCCTCCGGTTTGCTGATTCAAAACTTCAACTCGAAGCTGGCGCTGGCGAAGAAGCCCAAGCAACAGAAGAGTTATCAATCATTTACAACGGTGAAGCTATTGATATTGCTTTCAACCCAACTTTCTTAATGGATGGCTTACATGCAGTCGGAACTCCGTTTGTACATATTGCATTTACTGGATCAAACAAACCAGCGGTGCTCTCTGGCAAAAACGAGAAGGATGGCCCAACAGCCGATAATTATCGGTACTTGTTAATGCCAATGCGTTACGCGTCTTAATTTTATTAAGTTAATTAACTGTGCACATCACACATCTATCTTTACAGGACTTTAGATCCTATAAAGCTTTAGAACTGCCATTAGATCCAAAACAAACCATTTTTATCGGAGATAACGGCGAAGGCAAAACTAATATCATTGAAGCGATAATGTATTTGTCATTACTTTCATCACATCGGGTATCTCAAGACGTGCCGTTAATAAAATTAGGGGCGGAGCGGGCATATATCCGAGCTAAAGTTCTACAAGATGACCGGTCCCAATTAATAGAGTTAGAAATTAATACCAACAAAACCAACCGAGCAAAAGTTAACCAAAACCCAGTAAGAAGTCAGAGAGAAATTTTAGGAATCACCCAAGCAATAGCTTTCTCACCAGAAGATCTAGATTTAGTTAGAGGTGACCCAACAGAACGCCGGGCGTTTGTTGATCAATTATTAATCCAACGAAACCCACGAATGTCTGGAGTTATTACAGATTACGAGCGGGCTTTAAAACAACGTAACGCGCTACTAAAAAGTCGAGCCTCAATCCAATCATTAGAACCATGGGATGAACATTTGATTAAATTTGGTGCTGAGTTAGTGGCTAGCCGAATTGAACTAATTGAAGCGCTAAAAACGTTTTTTATTGCAGCTTATAAAAACCTAGCCGAGAAAAAACCGGCCGGGATTTCTTATAAATCAAATATCGACAACCTTTCAAATAACCGAGAAACAAATCAAGAGTTACTTAAACTAAAACTTTTAGATGTTAGAGATCAAGAACGAGAACGAGGTATAACTTTAGTTGGGCCACACCGCGATGATGTTTTACTCTCATTAGGAGAACACCAAGTAAAAGGATACGCAAGCCATGGTGAGTCATGGTCTATCGCACTTGCACTTCGTCTATCATCTTTTCAATTACTAAAAGAGGAAGGCAATCGGCCAATTTTAATTTTAGATGATGTATTTTCTGAACTAGACGAAACACGTCGAGAGAAACTTGTGCAATTAGCGGAAGAGGCCGAACAAACATTTATAACAGTTGCGGTCGAAAGCGACTTACCTAAAAATCTAAATGGTGTTCGATATTTAGTTAAGTCTGGCACGGTTAAAAAATTATGAGTGAACCAAAACCTAAACGCGATATCGCGCGTGAATTGTTCCGCGCTTACAAAACTCAAATCCGCAAACCAAGAAAAATTGTGGAGCTTGAAGAACGTGTAAATACTTCCGACCCACAACCACTAAGTACAGTTTTTAATGAAATTATTACTAACCGGGATTGGCGCCAAGGAATAGCCGAAGGTAATTTATTCAGCGATTGGGAGAAAGTTGTTGGTGAAGATATTGCGCAACATTCAAACCCAATTACTTTGCTTGACGGAAAACTAACAATTCAAACTTCTTCAACAGCTTGGGCAACTCAACTTCGCTTAATTTCAAATGATCTTTTAAAAACACTTCAACAAAGCGCGCCAGGTGCTTTAGTTGAAGAATTAGTTGTGATCGGACCACACGCCCCATCTTGGAAACGCGGCCTTCGAACCATCCGTGGCGCAAAAGGGCCAAGAGACACTTACGGTTGATCGCCCACTAGGGAGCCTCACCCTGCGCTTAATAATCGCCCTAATCCACCATAGAAGGCTTTTTTGGGCTATCGCTCTTTCCAAAACCCACTAGGATTACGGGTGTAACCCCAGTAAAAACTGACGAGGTTTGGCTATGGCGGGTTGGAGCCCTAATCCACCTGCGCCACGAACAGCTAAGAAAGGTCTTTTAGTGCCAACCCAAGCCCCAAAGAAAGAGAACGCAAAAGCGTACGACGCCAGCGCGATCACAGTTCTTGAGGGACTCGAAGCGGTTCGTAAACGTCCCGGTATGTATATCGGCTCCACTGGAGAGCGTGGGCTCCATCATTTAGTTTATGAAATCGTAGATAACTCGGTTGATGAAGCGCTTGCTGGTTATTGCGACGAAATATCAGTAACACTTTTAGAAAATGGCGGCGTACAAGTAATCGATAACGGCCGCGGTATCCCAGTCGACATGCACCCAATCGAGAAAAAACCAGCGCTTGAAGTTGTATTAACAGTTTTACACGCCGGTGGAAAATTTGGCGACGGCGGTTATTCTGTTTCTGGCGGACTACATGGTGTTGGTGTTTCTGTTGTAAACGCGCTCAGTCAAGATTTAGAAGTCATCGTGCAACGAGATGGATTTTACTGGAACCAAAATTACAAATTAGGTGTTCCGCAAGCTCCGCTTAATAAAGGCGAAGCTACTGATAGAACCGGAACTCAAGTTACTTTCTGGCCATCCGAAGAAATCTTCGAAACAACAGATTTTTCATTTGAAACTTTATCGGCACGTTTTCGTGAAATGTCATTTTTAAATAAAGGTTTAGCGCTGTCGCTTAAGGATGAACGGTCGGGACATGTTGATGACACCGGCGAACCGTTATTTATTAAATTTAACTATCCAGGCGGTATTTCTGATTTCGTAAAACACTTAAACCTAACTAAAGGCGCAAGCCACAAATCTATTATTTCTTTCGGTGGTGAAGATACCAAACAGAAAATGTCGCTCGAAATAGCAATGCAATGGAACACTGGATTTACTGAATCGGTTTACACATTTGCCAACACAATAAATACCCAAGAAGGCGGAACCCATGAAGAAGGCTTCCGAACTTCTTTAACTTCTTTAATAAATAAATTCGGTGAAGACTGGGGTTATATCCGCAAGAAAGAAGACCGCCTCACCGGTGACGATGTTCGCGAAGGATTAACTGCAATTGTTTCAATCAAAATGGCCGAACCACAATTCGAGGGCCAAACTAAAACTAAATTAGGAAACACTGAAGTGAAATCCTTCGTACAAAAATCTGTGAACGACAATTTAGGCTCTTGGTTTGAACGGAACCCAACAGAAGGAAAAGAAATTGTCCGTAAATGTATTGATGCCGCCGCGGCTCGTGTTGCTGCGCGAAAAGCTCGAGACCTATCAAGAAGCCGTAAAGGTTTATTAGAAGGGCGCGGCATGCCCGGGAAATTAGCTGATTGCCAATGGACCGAACCGGAAAAATGTGAACTTTATATTGTTGAAGGTGATTCAGCGGGTGGTTCAACTAAAGGTGGCCGTGATTCTCGAAACCAAGCGGTTCTTCCAATCCGCGGAAAAATTCTCAACGTAGAAAAAGCACGGATCGATCGAGTTTTGCAAAACAATGAAGTGCAAGCGTTAATAACCGCACTAGGTACTGGTATTCATGAAGATTTCGATGTTGCAAAACTTCGTTATCATAAAATTATTTTAATGGCGGACGCGGACGTGGACGGACAACATATCCGTACACTTTTATTGACACTCTTATTTAGATTTATGCGCCCATTGATTGAACAAGGATTTGTTTATTTAGCGCAACCACCTCTTTATAAAATTAAATGGGGCGGGAAAGAACCAGTCCAGTATGCATTTTCTGACAAAGAACGTGACGGTCTAATAAAAATAGGAATTGATGCCGGAAAACGTTTACCTAAAGAAGATGGTATCCAACGCTTCAAAGGTTTGGGTGAAATGCCAGCTAAAGAACTTTGGGACACCACAATGGATCCAGCGCACCGCGTATTAATGCACGTAACTTTGCAAGATGCAGCAGCAGCGGATGATTTATTTTCAGTATTAATGGGCGAAGATGTAGAGCAACGACGTAACTTTATTCAACGCAACGCAAAAGATGTTCGCTTCTTAGATATTTAATAAAAAGAAACCAGGAGAATAAATTGGAAGAGCAATTACCGATTACTGATCGCGTAGAGGTTGTAGATCTACAAGTCGAGATGGCACGTTCATATCTCGATTATGCGATGAGTGTTATTGTCGGTCGCGCACTCCCAGATATCCGGGATGGTTTAAAACCAGTTCACCGCCGCGTGCTTTATGCGATGTACGACGCTGGTTATCGGCCAGATAAGGGTTACTACAAATCTTCACGCATCGTCGGTGACGTTATGGGTAATTACCACCCGCACGGAGATGGCGCGATTTATGACACTTTAGTTCGGTTAGCCCAACATTGGTCACTTCGTTATCCACTTGTTGACGGCAATGGAAACTTTGGTTCACCAGGTAATGATCCAGCTGCAGCGATGCGTTACACAGAAGCGCGTTTGGATTCACTCGCCATGGAAATCATGCGCGATATTGATGAAGACACGGTGGATTTTGTTTCCAACTACGACGGCAGATCCCAAGAACCAGTTGTACTTCCGAGCCGTTTCCCAAACTTATTAGTTAATGGTTCTGCCGGTATCGCTGTTGGTATGGCGACCAACATTCCGCCACACAATCTCCGGGAAATATGTGGCGCTGTGCAATGGGCTTTAGACAATCCAGATGCATCACCTGAAGATTCCTTAACTGCAATGCTAGGAATTGTAAAAGGGCCAGATTTCCCAACTAAAGGTTTAATTGTTGGGCGCAAAGGAATTGAAGATGCATACCGAACCGGGCGTGGTTCCATAATTATGCGTGCTGTAATTGAAGTTGAAGAAATTAACAAACGTACATGTTTAGTTGTAACCGAACTTCCTTATCAAGTTAATCCAGATAATTTAGCTTTAAAGATCGCAGAATTAGTAAAAGATGGGAAAATTAAAGGTATTGCAGATGTCCGCGACGAAGGCAATGAACGCTTAGGGCAACGATTAGTTGTAGTGCTTCGTAACGACGCGGTAGCAAAAGTGGTTATTAACAATCTTTATAAACAAACACAATTACAAGATTCGTTTGGCGCGAACATGTTGGCCCTTGTTGATGGCGTACCTAGAACTCTTAAATTAAATGAGTTTGTTCGTTATTACATTGACCACCAAATTGAAGTTATTGTTCGAAGAACTAAATACCGATTAAGCGAGAAAGAAAAACGCGCTCATATTTTGGGCGGTTATTTGAAAGCCCTGGATGCACTAGATGCAGTAATTGCATTGATTCGCGCCAGCGCTAACTCTGACGCAGCTCGCGAAGGCTTGATGAAACTTCTTGAAGTTGATGAAATCCAAGCTAATGCTATTTTGGATATGCAACTTCGTCGCCTTGCTGCTTTAGAACGACAAAAAATTATTGATGAATTTGACGGCCTCATGGCTGACATTGTTGAGTTAAATGAAATCTTAGCAAGCCCGGCAAAACAACGTTCTATTATCAAAAACGAACTTCTTGAACTTACAGAGAAGTACGGAGATGATCGTCGTACCCAAATCATCGTCGGCGACACTGACTTATCAGTAGAAGATTTAATTCCAGATCAAGATGTAGTTGTAACAATTACTCGAGGTGGGTATTCAAAACGAACTAAAGCCGATGCGTACCGAGCCCAAAAACGAGGCGGTAAAGGCGTTAAAGGCGCCTCATTAAAACAAGATGACATTGTCGAACACTTCTTTACAGCGTCAACACACGATTGGTTGCTTTTCTTAACTAACCAAGGTCGGGTTTATCGCGCAAAAGTTCACGAGTTGCCAGATGCTGGAAGAGATGCCCGCGGCCAACATGTAGCGAATTTATTAGCATTCAAACCGGATGAGACCATAGCGTCTGTAATTGGAATTAGAGATTATCAATCACTGCCACATTTAGTTATCGCAACAAGAAGCGGTGTTGTTAAGAAGAGCCCACTTGTTGAATACGACTCAAATCGCACTGGTGGACTTATCGCAATTTCATTACGGGATGGCGATGAAGTTGTATCTGCTTCCGCAATTACATCTTCCGATGAGATTTTATTAATATCACGCAAAGGAATGTCACTTCGGTTCACTGCAGATGATGAATCGCTGCGGCCAATGGGACGCTCCGCAACCGGAGTTATAGGAATGAAGTTCCGTAAAGATGATGAACTATTAACAATGGTTTCAATCCCAAAAAACTCCGATGATGCAAAACAGTATGTATTAACAGCGACAGACGGCGGTTTTGGAAAACGAACACCACTTGCTGAATATCGTTCGCAAGGTCGTGGCGGCATCGGCGTTAAAGCTGCAAAAATTGATGAAGGATCGCGCGGTATTTTAGTTGGAGCGTTAATCGTTAACGATAGTGATGAAATTCTTGCAATTACATCTAGTGGCAGCGTCATGCGAACTGAAGTTTCACAAGTGCGTGAAACTGGTCGCGACACAATGGGAGTTCGATTGGTGAACTTAAACGATGGCATAACTGTCGTTTCACTAACGAAAGTAAGCGAGGAATAACGCACTTTTGGTTGCTACCAATTGTTCGGGTAATCTTGCGCCTCGCACTGATCCAAGTCAGGGCGAAAAGTAGGGCCTATAGCTCAGCCTGGTTAGAGCGCTTCCCTGATAAGGAAGAGGTCAGTGGTTCGAGTCCACTTAGGCCCACACTCGTTAGCAACGAGGTTTCTTACGATTTGCATTTTAAAGTCTTAGGAAATAGTTTTACCGAAAGCAATTTGGGGACCTAGCTCAATTGGTAGAGCACCGCCTTTGCAAGGCGGGGGTTAGGGGTTCGATTCCCCTGGTCTCCACGTGACTAACACACCAAACTCAAAAGCAACTCTGCACACCAACAAAGGTGACATTGTTGTCGATTTATTTCCTAACCATGCGCCAAAAACTGTTGCAAACTTTGTAGAACTTGCCAGCGGCTCCCGCGAATGGGTTGATCCACGTACTGGATATAAAACTTCAGAAAAACTTTACGACGGCACAGTTTTTCATCGAGTAATTAAAGGTTTTATGATTCAAGGCGGCGATCCACTTGGCCAAGGAACTGGCGGACCTGGATATAATTTTGCTGACGAATTTCATCCAGAACTAAATTTTGATCGCCCTTATTTGTTAGCAATGGCTAATAGTGGTCCAGGAACAAATGGTTCACAATTCTTCATTACAGTCGCTGCGACTGCTTGGTTGAACCGTAAACACAGCATTTTTGGCGAAGTTACAGACGCTGCAAGCCAAGCTGTTGTGGATGCAATAGCTACCACCGCTACCGGAGCACAAGATCGACCAATTGAAGCGGTAAAAATTAATTCTGTTTCGCTAAGTTAATTATTTCTTATTTAATAACGTGAAACGGTTTGCAACAGATTCATTAACAAATTTAATTCTGGTAATAATTGCCGGCAGTTATTTATTGCAAATGATTATCCCCGGATATGAATCCGCGCTTTTACTAGCTAAAGATCCAGTTATCAATGGTGAGTACTACCGAATTCTCACAGTAGCGCTATTGCATGGTGGGCTACTTCATTTAGGATTTAACCTTTACTCGCTCCACTTGCTCGGCACACCGGTCGAAGCTTTTTTCGGCAAAGGTCGGTATCTCACAATCTTTATCGGCTCACTAATCGCAGCTTCATTAGCTTCACTAACTTTCAATCCACCATACGTGTATTCAATTGGCGCTTCCGGAGCGATCTTCGGATTATTTGGTGCACTCGCTGTTGGTGGGAAACGGATGGGTGTAGATTTCCGAAGCATTGGAACAATTGTCGCGATTAATTTCGCCCTCGGTTTTATAATGAGCGGAATTGATTGGCACGCACATTTAGGCGGCTTACTTGGCGGCGCGGCAGTTACTTGGGTTTTACAGAGAACCAGAGAGCGCTAAAAGTTATACACAGCTTTATCCACACTGTGGAGAATTACAATGGTGTAATTAATAAATAGGTATTAACGCCATTTAGTGGCGAGTGAGAAGCCCACGCCAATAAAAGCAAAACCGACCAACATATTCCAAGCACCAATATTTGGGATTGGATAGGCGGTCTGTGAGATGTAGAAGACCACAATCCAGAGCAGACCGAGAAGGAAGGCAGCGACCATAACTGGGGCTAACCAAGCTGGACTTTCTACCGGGCCGGATTCCTGCTCCAATATCTCTGCAGGGATGTAGTTATCTTTCTTCTTCTTGCGGACTTTTGATGTAGGCATAGGGTCAGATTACACCCCAATCTTTAGATTTGGGTAGCGGTAGTAGTTAGAAATAGCCAGAAAGGGTGCAAATGAAGATCTTGGTTGTAAATAACTTTGACTCATTTGTATTTAACCTAGTCGACTACCTAAAGCGTTTAGGTGCGGATTGCACGGTGTTAAACAACGATCAAATAAATATATCTGAAATCGAAAATTACAACGGAGTCTTAATTTCGCCAGGCCCTGGAACTCCAGAAGAGGCCGGAGCAAGTATCGAAGTGGTAAAGAAATGCGCAGAATTAAATAAACCACTTCTTGGTATTTGTTTAGGTCACCAAGCAATCGGTGTTGCTTTTGGTGCAACAGTAGAACACGCTCCTGAGTTATTGCACGGAAAAACTTCGCAAGTGACGCACGATAACCGCGGCGTGCTAAATCAGATAGCTTCACCACTTACTGCGACTAGATACCACTCACTCATTATTAAAAATAGCTCAATCCCAAAAGAGTTAGAAGTTACTGGAAAAAGTGAATCGGGAATTATTATGTCAATCAAACATAAAACCTTACCGATAGAGGGATTGCAATTTCATCCCGAGGCGATTTTAACTGAACACGGATATCAAATATTAGGAAACTGGCTAGTGCAATGCGGAGATCGCGATGCGCGAAAAAAATCAGAAGGTTTTAATCCGATTGTAATTAGAGGTTAATTAGTAGCTGCCCTATTAATAGTAATTGTTACGGAGCTACCAATAGTTTTTACTGAACCACCATCTGGTGCTTGCGCCAATACAATTCCGACTGGCTGAGTTGCATCAATAGCATCAACTATTTTCACCAAGAAGCCGGCTTGGATTAATAAAGTGCGGGCTTGTATCTCACTAACGCCAATCAAAGTTGGGACTTGCACGTTCCCACTTGCGATATCAAGAACTACGCCACTTCCAGCTCTAACTGTCTCTCCGGATTGCGGAGTTACCACCAATACAGTCCCAGGTACTTGTTCGGAATCAACCGGGTTTGTTCGCAAAATAACCAAACCAGATTGGACTAAAAGAATCCGCGCCTCTTCTAATGAAATACCGATTAGCCCGACTGGGACAGTGGCATCTCCTGGTCCGTCGGAAAGCGTCAAAGTAACGCTACTTCCGGAAGATACTTTAGAAGTTGCAAGTGGAAGTTGAGAAACAACTCGATCTATTGGAATTCTTGGATCGCGGGCTCTGTTTATTGTGATTGTGAAACCAACCAATAATTCGCGCGCTTGTGTTTCAGTCAAACCCACTACATTTGGCAGACCGGCGCTGAGTTTCGAATCAGTTTTGGAAAAAATTGTAAAATTCGCCACAACACCTAATCCCAATAAGACTACAGAAAGAAGCGCAGCCATTTTTAATCTCTTTGTGGGCTTTTTAATTCTTGGGATTTCTCGAGTGATTGCTTCACCGCGAGCTAAACGTTTCAAATCATCAAGCATCGCAATGGCGTTTTGATAACGATCATCTGGGCTCTTTGCTAGCGCAACTGAAATAAAGTTGTCGACCATCGAATTTAAAGTTGGTTGTAATTGTGTTGCAGGAGTAACTACACCTGAGACATGTTGGTAAGCAATTGCTACCGGTGTATCTCCAGTAAATGGTGGCTTACCAGAAATTAATTCATAAAAAAGACAGCCAACTGAATATAAATCACTACGTGAATCTGCTTGATCTCCAATTGCTTGTTCTGGCGAGAGATATTGCGCAGTTCCAACAACATTCCAAGTACTAGTCATTGTTGCGCCTACATCATCTAATGCGCGGGCAATTCCAAAATCCATCACTTTTACAGCGCCGGATTTAGTAACCATGATATTTCCTGGCTTTATATCGCGGTGAATAATGCCGTGCTGGTGTGAATAATCTAAAGCCGCCAAGATTCCTTCAGTAATTTCGATAGCTCGATCAAATGAAAGTCGATCTCCGTTATGCAAAATAGCTCGTAACGTATGGCCCTTTACGTACTCCATAACTATGTACGAAGTGTTTGCGCTTTCACCTTGCTCTTCTCCCGAGTCAAAAACCGAAACAATTCCGGGATGGTTTAAACCAGCTGCGGCTAGCGCCTCTTTCTTAAACCTCGCAATAAAGGAAGGATCGCGCGCCAAATCGCTGCGTAATATTTTTACAGCAACTTGTCTAGATAACCGCTTATCTTCAGCGATATATACATCTGCCATACCGCCCGTGCCGATCATTTCACCGAGTTCATAACGACCACCAAGTAATTTCTTATTCATTGGCAGCTCCAATAAATTTCGCGTCAAATTCAGCGCCATCTTCGCTAACTTGAGCAAGTATCACTGTCACATTATCTGGTGCGCCGTTCTGGTACGCACCATCAATTAACAAACCCACAGCATCCTCTAAGGAGTTTTTCTTAACAATATTTAAAATTTCTAAATCCGAAAGCACGCCCGAAAGTCCATCGCTACATAGTAAGTAAATATCTCCATTAACAGCTGGGTACTCAATCAGAACTGGCTGGATATTTTCATTTCCCATTAAGGCCTGGGTCAACATCGAGCGTTGCGGATGATCTGCAATCTCGTCATGGGTAATCCGGCCCTGAGTTAACAACTCTTGGACCAATGTGTGGTCAGTACTAATTTGCTCAATTTTTCCAGAACGAATGCGGTAACAACGAGAATCACCAACATGAAGTAAAGAAACGTTCTTTTCGAGAATAGCTAGTGCGGTAATAGTTGTTCCCATTCCATTTAAATCGGAATTCAATGCAGAAACGGAGGAGATTTCACTATCCATCTCATGAACCATATTCAAATACAAATCTTCTTTAGAGTCTAAATCAATTTCAGAAGTATCTAATAAGTGTTGCAATTTCGATAAAGTTTTAATGGCGGTTTTAGAAGCTACTTCTCCGCCAACATGGCCACCCATGCCGTCCGCTACCGCAATTAAATCAGTAGAGATAAAGCCCGAATCTTCATTACCTTCACGGACTAAACCAAGTTCGGATCTACCCAGAACAGGGGAGAAGAAGAATTTACGCAAAACTTTCTCCCGCTTCTATTAGTAGAGTTACATTATGGGAAGTCTTAATACGAATAGCCTAACGCGACCACTTAAAGATAGGAACTGAAGCTAGGGTTTCTAGCGTCTAACCCACCCACATGCGACCAAAAATATTTGCCCACCGCGGCGCAAGTGATGATTTTGCGGAGCAATCTTATGAAAGTTACACAGGCGCTATTTCACAGAACGCTGACGGGTTTGAATGCGATGTGCAACTTACAAGCGACAATGAAATTATCTGCTGGCACGACGACGACACCAATCGCCTGACGGATAAACAATGGTTGATCGCGAAAACGCCGATGAAGCAGATTTTAAAACTTGAAATTAAGGACGAAGGAAATACAGGCAGACCGATTACATTCTCAGAGTTATTACAAATCTCAATCGACTCTGGTCGGGATCTATTAGTAGAAACCAAACATCCGGTACCAACAAGAGGGTTAATTGAGAAAAAAGTTTTAGCAGAACTTAAAAAACGAAAACAGGATATTAAAAAAAGCGGAATAAATATAAATATAATGTCATTTTCCTATTTTGCAACTAGAAGGGTCGCACTAACTAGAAAATTCACTCCAGTATTCCTGGTAGCGCAAGCACCGCTTATAAAATATGCCCCAGCTGAAATTTATGGAGTTCATATAAAACTTTTAATTAAAAAACCAGAATTAATAGACATTTTGCATAAACGCGAGAAGAAAATCTATGTATGGACAGTGAATGAACCCGAAGATATGGAATTCTGCGCGAGGAATGGCGTTGCCGGGATCATTACAGATAATCCGGCACGAGCGAAGAATGTGCTCGGCTATTCTTAACCAATGAGTAAGTATGCCTACCTCGGTCCGGCCGGAACATTTACCGAGGCCGCGCTAAAAAAAATCACCACAACCGATGATGAATTAATTCCATGTGCAAATGTTACGGCAGCTCTAGACGCGGTAAGAAGCGGCAAGGCTGAATTGGCGTTAGTCCCAATTGAAAATTCAGTTGAAGGTGTGGTCGCTCGGACTCTTGATGAATTAGCAATCGGCGATCCACTAGTTATATTAGAAGAGACGACACTGCCGGTTACATTTTCCTTAATGGTGTTAGCTGGAAATAAAGGAAAGAAAATTAATTCAGTTGCGACACATCCACATGCAGAAGCGCAATGCCGTGCATATATTGCGAAAGAGATGCCAGGTGTTGAAGTAATAACAACCGCTTCTACCGCGGCAGCAGCAGAAGGTTTAACAACTGGTAATTACGATGCAGCAATCGCCGCTCCATTCGCAGCGTCTCATTACGGTTTGGAGATTATTTCCGATGACATTGGCGATAACACAGCAGCGGTTACTCGTTTTGTTCTAGTCGGTAAACCAGGAAAAATTCCAAAACAAACTGGGTATGACAGAACTTCGCTCGCAGCATTTATCGGTGCAGATCATGCCGGTGCTCTTCTTGAAATTCTTACTGAATTCTCGGTACGAGGAGTAAATTTAACTTTTATTCAATCTCGTCCAACTGGACGCGAACTTGGTAGTTATCACTTCATAATTGATGCCGAAGGACATATCAACGAAGAACGCGTTGGTGATGTACTTATGGGGCTGCGACGAATTTGTGAAGATGTTAGATTCTTGGGTTCATATCCGCGTGCGGATAAAATTTCTCCAACTACAACAAAATCCACAACAGATAAATCTTTTCAAAGCGCTTCGGCATGGTTGACCGAAGTTCGCCAAGGAAAAAAGATTTAATAGGTAGGCTCATAACATGATTGATCTGAAGGTACTCCGCGAAAACCCAGAGATAATGAAGAAATCTCAGAGCGCCCGTGGTGAAAACCCAGATCTAGTAGATGAAGTAATTGCTACAGACGATCTGCGACGTGCAGCTCTAACTGAATTCGAAGTACTTAGAGCGGAACAGAACACTATTTCGAAATCAGTGGCTGCATCAAAAGGCGATGAAAAGTCAGCACTACTCGAGAAAGCTAAAACTCTCTCTGTGGCGGTTAAGAACGCCGAAGCATTAAAAAACACGGCGGAAGTTAAAGCTAAAGAAACCCTTATGGGTTTATCTAATTTTATAGATCCGCTCGCGCCAGTCGGAAGCGAAGCTGATTTCAAAGTAATTGAAAAAATTGGCACACCACGAGATTTCAAAAAAGAAGGTTTCGAAGCAAAAGACCATGTTGAATTAGGAAAAATTTTAGGCGCGATAGATGTAGAACGCGGTGCAAAAGTATCTGGTTCTCGTTTCTATTATTTAACTGGCGTGGGTGCAATGTTGGAATTTGCTCTAGTTAATTATGCAATTGCAAGTGCCAACAAAAATGGATTTATTCCGGTCATTCCACCAGTACTTGTTAAACCAGCAGCAATGGAAGGAACTGGTTTTCTAGGACAAGCAGCAGAGAACGTATTCCATCTAAAAGAAGATGATTTTTATTTAGTTGGGACAAGTGAAGTCCCACTTGCTGCGTACCATATGGATGAAGTACTGGATGCAAATAAACTCCCACTTCGATATAGCGGTTACTCATCATGTTTCCGCCGCGAAGCTGGTACATACGGCAAAGATACCCGTGGCATTATCCGGGTTCATCAATTTGATAAAGTTGAAATGTTCTCATTCTGCAAACCAGAAGATGCCGAAGCGGAACATTTAAGAATTCTGCAATGGGAGAAAGATTTTCTTAACGCAATGGAAATACCATTTCGAGTAATTGATGTTGCGTCAGGAGATCTGGGTTCAAGCGCAGCACGAAAATTTGATTGCGAAGCTTGGATCCCAACTCAAGGTACTTATCGCGAAGTAACTTCAACTTCTAATTGCACTGAATTCCAAGCCCGCCGCTTAAATATTCGAATGAAAGATAACGACGGTACTAAACCAATAGCTACGCTAAATGGCACGCTAGTTGCGATTCCTCGGATGATTGTGGCAATACTTGAGAACCACCAACAGTCAGATGGTTCAGTAAGAATTCCTAAAGCGCTACAACCATTCTTAGGAACAGAGTTATTCACTCCGGTGAAAAATTGAGTGGTTTGAAAAAGAGACCCAAGTTAATAGCAACTGATTTAGATGGCACGATAGTTGCGCATTACGGTGCTATCACCGAAAGAACTATTAAAGCATTCCGGCGAGCTCACGATATGGGCGTGCACATTTATTTTGTTACTGGAAGACCACCACGTTGGATGCCTGAGATTAAAGAAGCATTCGGATTCGGAACTGGAATTTGCGGGAACGGTGCGCTGCTTTTTGATATTCAAAACCATAAAGTATTAGAAGAGTGGTTAATACCAATCGCTGCACAGATAGAAACAGTTAAACGGCTACGAAAAGTGATTCCACCCATTTCATTTGCTATTGAAACTCACGATAACTTTCATCGCGAAGTTGGATATGTTCCGAGGTGGGATGTTGGTATAGATAATAAAGGTGTAACTAAAATTGAAGAGGCAATGACTGAGCCGATGATGAAGATGTTGGCACGATGCTCTGATTACGAATTTACCTCTGACGAGATGCTAGAGATTGCAACTAAAATAGTTGGAGATTTAGTAAACGTCACACATTCAAACCCAAATGAATCCCTCTTAGAAATTTCTGCGCTTGGCGTAAGTAAAGGTGCGACACTTGCAAAAATTGCTGGGCGATTAGGTTTGACTGCCGACGATTGCGTTTCATTCGGTGACAACCCAAATGACTTCTCAATGCTCTCGTGGACAAGCAGATCTTGGGCAATGGCTGATGGACATCCGGACGCCCGGAAATATGCAAAGTCAGTTGCGTTGCCACATCAAGACGATGGCGTCGCAATAATTATTGAGGAATTACTAGAACTGCCCGCGTAATTTTGAAGAGCCTCCCTTAGAAGGTAAGTTTCTCCACGGAGGGCTCGCATAGCGGCCGAGTGCACCGGTCTTGAAAACCGGCAAACGAAAGTTTCGTGGGTTCAAATCCCACGCCCTCCGCCATTTTTTAAGTGTTATCAGTCGTGTGCTTGATTTCATAAGTAAATACGCTCAATTAACCTAGCGCTATCTTGATGAGAATAGGAAACTGGTCTCAGGGATTTTTGGGGCTGGGATGAGGAGTCGTAGCTATGGAGACTGGCGTATTTTCTCAATCGCGCGCAGCCATTAAAGAACGCACGCTTCGAACTGATCGATGGTGGTTACAGCCAGCAATTACATTTGGGGTACTTTTTAGTTTTGTAATTTATGCAACTTTCCGAGCCTTCGAAAATAAATATTATTTTGCAGAACCTTTAGTCTCGCCTTTTTATTCACCATGCCTTTCAAGTTCATGTATAGAAGGTTCTTCATTATTAGGTCAACCTTTTAATAATAAATATTTTGGTATTGGAATTTCACCATCTTTATTTATTTTGATTTTTCCACTTGGTTTCCGTATGACTTGTTATTACTACCGAAAGGCTTATTACCGAGCATTTTGGATGTCACCACCTGCCTGTGCAGTTGCAGAACCTCATTCAAAATACACTGGCGAAACTCGCGCGCCACTTATTCTGCAGAACGGTCATCGCTGGTTTTTTTATGCAGGTTTAGTTTTCAACGTACTTCTCTCTATTGACGCAGTTCTTGCATTTAAAAATGCGGAAGGCGAGTGGGGTCACATGAGCGTTGGAACTTTAGTTTTACTAAACAACGCAGTTCTACTTTGGCTTTATTCACTTTCTTGCCATACATGTCGCCACACACTTGGTGGCAGATTGCGACATTTCTCCAAGCACCCAGTGCGTTACAAGCTTTGGAGTTGGGTTTCAGTTTTAAATCATAAACACCCAACATTTGCTTGGATTTCATTATTTGGTGTGGCATTTGCTGACATTTACATTCGCGCTGTTGCATCAGGCGCCTGGACAAATTTCTACTTCTTTTAAAGAGAGCGATCATGGCTAATCTTGAGCGATATAAATACGATGTAGTTGTAATCGGTGCAGGCGGAGCTGGTCTTCGAGCTGCAGTAGAAGCGCGCGAAGCCGGCTTAAAAGTTGCGATTATTTGTAAGTCGTTATTCGGTAAAGCCCATACGGTTATGGCTGAAGGCGGCGCCGCTGCATCAATGGGTAACGTGAATTCTGGCGACAACTGGATGGTGCACTTTCGCGACACAATGCGCGGTGGAAAATTTCTAAACCATTACCGAATGGCAGAGCTACACGCTAAAGAGTCGCCAGATCGAGTTTGGGAGCTGGAGACTTGGGGTGCGTTATTCGACCGCACCAAGGAAGGAAAAATTTCACAACGTAATTTCGGTGGGCATGAATACCCGCGCCTGGCACATGTCGGTGACCGCACTGGTCTTGAATTAATTCGAACCATGCAACAGAAAATTGTTGCGCTGCAACAAAAAGATGGCCGAGACCATGGCGACATGGAAAGCCACATTAAAGTTTTTGCTGAATTAACTATTACCGAAATCATTAAAGAGAATGGAAAAGTTGCCGGAACATATGGATACTGGCGTGAATCTGGCGCTGAAGTTTTATTTGAAGCACCTGCAGTAATTATTGCAACTGGTGGCGTCGGAAAAACTTTTAAAATTACATCAAACTCTTGGGAAGGTACTGGCGATGGCCACGCACTTGCGCTTAAAGCAGGAGCTAATTTAGTTGATATGGAATTTTTGCAATTCCATCCAACTGGGATGGTTTGGCCGCCATCAGTTCGAGGAATTTTAGTTACGGAATCAGTTCGCGGCGAAGGCGGAATTCTCACTAACAATCTTGGTGAACGATTTATGTTTAAGTACATTCCGGACGTATTCAAAGATAAATATGCCGATAATGAAACAGAGGCTGATGGTTGGTATATCGATCAAGATAACAATCGTCGTCCACCAGAGTTATTACCGCGCGATGAAGTAGCACGCGCAATTAATTCTGAAGTAAAAGCCGGTCGCGGCAGCGAACACGGTGGTGTATTTCTTGATGTTTCAAAACGAATTTCAGCCGAAATAATTAAAAAGCGGCTTCCTTCGATGTGGCACCAGTTCTATGAATTAGCTGGTGTAGATATAACTAAAGAGGCGATGGAGGTTGGTCCAACCTGTCATTACGTAATGGGTGGTGTTGAAGTTGAACCAGACACCGCGGCTGCCGTTGGAGTTCCAGGTTTATTCGCTGCGGGTGAAGTTGCCGGAGGAATGCACGGTTCAAATCGACTCGGCGGTAATTCTCTCTCTGATCTTTTGGTCTTTGGTCGTCGCGCTGGAATGGGTGCATCCGAATATGTAAAGAAGAGCAGCGCTAATCCAGTTAGCGAATCTTCAATAAAAGCTGCGGCGGAAAGAATCGAAGCGCCATTTAGTCGAAGTGGTGGCGAGAATTCATATTCGCTTCATGCTGAATTACAAGAAGTAACTCATAACTTAGTCGGAATTATCCGTACCGGCGAAGAATTAAAAAATGCAATTGAAAAAATTGCCGGAATTCGTGAGCGAAGTGCGAACGTCTCAGTTAGCGGCGGCCGCAAATTTAACCCTGGCTTCCATCTTGCTTTTGATTTAGACAATATGTTGTTAGTTGCCGAAAGCACTGCGAAATCTGCAATTAAGCGAGAAGAATCTCGCGGCGGACATACTCGTGATGATTTTCCCGGCATGAACAGCAAATGGCGCCAGGTAAACCACATCTCAAGTTTTGACGGCAGCAAAGTAAGTGTGCGCGAACAAGCACTTCCTGCCATACCTAAAGAACTATTCGATCTCTTCGATGTCCATGAACTTGAGAAATACTTGACGGCCGAAGAAGTTGCGGAAGGTGGTTCCAAATAATGAGTCGCAAACTTAAACTTCGAATCTGGCGAGGCGACGCAGATAACGGTGGCTTACAAGATGTTGTTGTAGATGCCAACGAGGGTGAAGTGGTGCTCGATGTTATTCATCGCGTACAAGCCACCCAGATGGGCGATCTTGCGGTTCGATGGAATTGTAAAGCTGGTAAATGCGGATCTTGCTCTATGGAGATCAACGGAAAACCACGCCTTGCCTGTATGACCCAAGTAGCTGCTTATGGCGATGATGAAACCATCACAGTCACACCACTACGCGCATTCCCAGTCATTAAAGATTTAGTAACCGATGTTTCCTTTAATTACAAAAAAGCTATGGAAATTCCGGCGTACGAACACCCAGTAGAGCTAAAACCTGGCGAAGCACGTATGGCGCAAATCGATGTGGAACGTAGCCAAGAATTCCGCAAATGTATTGAATGCTTCCTTTGCCAAGATACTTGCCATGTAATCCGTGACCACGAAGAGAATAAGAAATCTTTCGCCGGCCCAAGATTCTTTATCCGAATTGCAGAGCTAGATATGCATCCACTTGATCGGTTACGAAACCGTAAACGTACCGCACAAGAAGAACATGGCCTAGGAATGTGCAACATTACAAAATGCTGTACTGAGGTTTGCCCAGAACATATCCGCATCACCGATAACGCGATCATTCCTATGAAGGAGAGAGTTGTAGATAATAAGTACGATCCAATTCGATGGTTGGGATCCAAGATTCGCAAACGCGAAGGCATGGAATGAAACTTGCGCTTCGTTGGGCGGGTTTAACTCTTGCAGTTTGGGTAGCAACATCCGCAATCTCCGGAGTGCATATTAAAGAAGGTGTCTGGAACTATTTTTGGATTGCAGCGCTTTTTGGTCTAATAAATACTTTCCTCGGCAGTTTAATTAAATTATTAACACTGCCCGCAGTCCTAGTTTCATTCGGGCTATTTCTTATTGTAGTTAATGCAGGAATGTTGCAACTTACTGATCGCTGGAGCGATGTATTAACTATCGATAATTTTCGGTCTGCCTTACTCGCTGCGCTGATAATTAGTTTTGTTTCTGGGTTTTCCCGAAAAATAATTAAGCAGCGCTAACATTTTAATCGATCTACTTACCGTCTCACTGGGCGGAATAATTGGTTCAGTAACAAGATGGCAAGTAATCGAAATAGTAGGCAGTTCATTGATAGGTGTATTCATAGTAAACATTCTTGGCGTATTAGTAGCCGGAGTAGCTGCTTATCGCATGAAGGCGACCGAGGCAAAACAATTATTTTGGATAACTGGGTTTGCTGGCGGCTTTACTACATTCTCTTCGCTGGCTCTGATTTCAACTGAAGAATCAATCGTTACTTCCAGTATTTATGTAACGGCAATGTTGGTAATAAGCATGTTAGTACTTACAGTACTGCGGCCAAAGGCTAAAAAATGAGATCACTGCTATTTGTTTTCGGTTCCGCAATCGGAGCGCCACTTAGATTTCTAATTGTCCGATTATTCCAATCTAAATCACAATTCTTTACCGGGGTATTAGTTGTAAATGTTATTGGTTCATTCCTACTACCAATTTTCTTAGCAAACGATCAAGCAACTGGCTCTTTTCTAGGGATGGGATTTTGTGGCGCATTTACAACATGGTCAGCGCTAGCGTTGGAGCTAGATCAAGAGTTAACTCAAGGTGAAAAGCGAAAGTTCTTGGCTAACCTCGGGTTAAACCTCTTCCTTGGATTTGGAGCTGCCGCTCTCGGAGCTAGTATTTAATAGTTAAATTATTGACTTAAGATCTCTTTAAAATTAAATTACACCAATGAAGATAGCCTCTAAATCAATACCAACCTTGCTATCCATGCTCTCTTTGCTAGTTTTTGGATTAACAACTCCAGCAATTGCGGCAACTCCTAAAGCTGGCGCAACTTGCACCAAAGCTGGACTAACCGCAACTGCAAGCGGCAAGATTTTTACTTGTATTAAATCTGGCAAGAAATTAGTTTGGGATAAAGGTGTAACAATTCCTAAACCAGCTTCAACTCCAGTTGCGCCAACACCTACTACTTCGCCAACACCTACTCCTTCACCAACACCGAGCCCGACTCAGAGTGCGACCCCAACTCCCTCTACATCAGCTAGCGCAACTCCATCAGCCGCGCCTTCACCATCACCAAGCGCTGCGGATGTTGTGACACCAAATGGTAAATGTTCCAAAGAGGGCGACATCCAACCGCTAAACGGTGGTCAGATGATTTGTAGTAGCGCTAAATGGCAACCATATGCAGGATCGGCACCATCGGGGTCTGGAACTTCAAATAATCCTTCAACTACCGTAGTAACACCCTGGGGATATTTAAGTGTCATTAATAGTGGTAATGGTCTTGGAAACGTTTCAGATGCTGCGTTAGTCCAAACCAGCACCGGAGATATCAGAGTTTATTTTAAAAATGGTAACGACTCAGGAGCCAAACTCACGGGTTTCGATAATTTTGTTCACTCGGCGATCTCTAAAGATGGTGGAAAAACCTGGACGATTGAGTCTGGCGTGCGGATGCAAGTCACATCTCCAGTTGAAGTATTACCAAAAGCTGGCGGCGGATTTCAAGCTTGGGGTTGGGGACATTCGCCTGGAAAAGATTATATGTACTACGCAGAATCTTCTGACGGATTAACCTTCACTGAAATTTCTGTTCCTGGGTTGGATGTAAATAAATGCTTAACTACAACAGGTGTTGCATTTGGTCCACTCGGTGATCCAGCCATTGTGAAGCTAGCCGATGGCACTTGGTTATTGCACGCACAAGGATTCGGTGTTGGTAACACAGGACCTAATTATGCGCGCTGGGCATGTGTTGCCACATCTCCCGATGGGAAAACCTGGACCCCTGTTCAAAGCAGGTCTTATGGCGGCACCATTGATGTTGAAACGAACCCAAATATTTATCTTAATAAAGATGGCAAAGTTGAATGGATGTGGCCTGGAGGTAGAGGTGTTGAGACAAAGATTGGCGACGGCACTACCTATGGTGAGGCAATTTCATATCCAAAAGCAGGAGATCCAGAGCGTTTAGACCTAGCCGACGGTACCGAACTCTTTGCAATGGGAGGGTTTGATGATCGCGGCGGCGGTGCGATAATTTTTGCCAAACGTGTCACTAACTCTTATGTAATTACACCTACTCCAGGCGCGCCAACGGGCGGTTCACCAAATCGCTTATTAACCTGGACCGTTAAAGGCGCATCGGCTGGTGATATCTCTGTAATGAACTTCTGCCTTAATAAAAAAGTGACAGAGATTTCTGGAGCCACCGTAACCATCACAACAAGTAATGGCGTTGTAACAGTCGTTTCAGCCGATCCAGCTAATGATCACGCCTGTGTTTACCTGCAAGTTGGCCCCGAAAAAATTATTGGCTAATTAAGTAACTTAGCCATCCAAACTTCAATTTCATCGGGATGTCTTGGTAGCCCACTACTCATTACGCGACATCCAGTTTCAGTAACAACAACATCGTCTTCGATACGAACTCCAACACCACGGAACTCAGGTGGAAATAGTTCGTCATCAGGTTGGATATAGAAACCAGGCTCAACAGTAAGAATCATTCCTGGTTCCAAAATTGCATCTGCATATTGGTCTTTACGCGCTTGCGCACAATCATGAACATCTATACCTAGGTGATGACCTGATCCATGGAACATCCATCTACGATGCAAACCATTTTCAGGTTTCAAAGATTCTTCAGGCGACATCGGTAACACGCCTAATTCAGCAGCACCTTTTGCAATCTCTTCCATACACGCAGCATGAAAATCCTTAAATTTAGCACCAGGCTTTACCGCTGCGATTCCCGCTTGTTGCGCTCGATAAACGATCATATAAATCTGCTTTTGGGCCGCGGTAAATTTGCCGGTTACTGGCAAAGTACGTGTGATATCTGCGGTGTAGTGAGATTCAACTTCAACGCCGGCATCAATCAAAATCATCTGACCTGGCTTTACATCACCATCGTTTTTAATCCAATGCAGTACGCAAGCGTGTGATCCAGCGGCAACAATGCTGTCATAACCAATGTCGTTACCTTCAAGTCGAGCACGGCCAAAGAATGCACCTTCAATTACGCGCTCGCCTCGCGGTGTTGCGGTAGCGGCTGGGAAAACTCTAACCATGTCAGAAAATCCGCGCGCAGTTGCATCGATCGCTTTCTGCATTTCATCTATTTCATATTGATCTTTAACCATTCGGCTCATTGAAAGCACATTTAAAAACTCTTCTTCACGAGCGTGAGCTGGGATTAACTTATCTATATTTGCATCTTGCTCGCGCACTACTAAAGTTTCTTTCTTATCACCTAAGAACTCAGCGATACTTTCTATTTGTACAACTTTAATACCATACATTGTCTGTGTTTCTTCTAATGTCATTCGGCGACCAACCCAGAATTCACCGTGTTTGGAATTACGATAAAACTCATCAGTGTTGCGAGGCGATCTAGGATGTATAAATAGCAGAGCATCGTGTCCAGAACCGTTTGGTTCCATAACTAGAACCGAATCTGGAACTGCGTCACTTGCTGTTATTCCAGTTAACCAAGAATAAGCAGAGTGCGCACGGAACCGGTAATCAGAATCGTTACTTCTTGCCTTTAACGATCCAGATGGAAACACTAATCGCACACCGGCAAATTTCTTGGAAAGATTTTCTCGACGAACTTTGCAAAAAGTGATTGCACGAGAGGGCGTAATTCCGGTTAGCGGTGATTCCGCCCACCCTTTTTTCATAAATTCAGTTAGCGCTTCGGGAGTTGGGATGTCGTGGGTTCGCAAACCTTTCTCCTTATCTTCAGCAGCTTGCTGTTCTGGGCTTTTATCGAAGGTAGCACTACTCATGAATGCAGGATACTTCAGCGCGCATGGCTATTGCCGTCAGATGCTGAACATAATCAGGAGATTCATTAGTAGATAGACCTGTAAACTAAGCCCACCACTTGGAGACGTCGCATAGCCCGGTCGAGTGCGCCTCACTGCTAACGAGGTATACCCCTTAAAGGTATCGGAGGTTCAAATCCTCTCGTCTCCGCCAGTAAATAGATTGGAGTTATCCGATGGCAATGTTTCGGATAGCAATTATCGGAGCTGGGCCAGCGGGATATTTCGCCGCACAAGCTTTACAAAATGCCGAAACCGAAGAACTTAAATTTTCTATCGACATGATTGAGCGTCTTCCCACACCATGGGGATTAGTAAGAAGTGGTGTTGCGCCTGATCACCCAAAAATTAAAACTGTTTCCAAAGTATTTGAAAAAATTGCAGCCGATTCTAACTTTCGTCTCTTTGCAAACGTTGAAATTGGCAGTGATATTACTGTTGCGCAATTAAAAGAGAAATATGATGCCGTCATTATTGCAACTGGCTCATCTTTAGGAAAAACCCTAGGCATACCTGGCGAAGAGCTACCTGGATTAATCTCAGCTGCAGACTTTGTGCCTTGGTATAACGCACATCCAGATTATGTGGCGGTAAATGTTCCATTGAATTGTGACACTGCGGTTGTAATTGGTGCAGGCAATGTTGCAATAGATGTTGCACGCATGTTGGCGCTCGAACCAAGTGAGTTAGATCCAACCGACACAGCAGATCATGCAATTGCAGTCTTTAAAACTAGTGCTGTGCGAGATGTTTATATCAGCGCTCGCCGCGGACCAGAGCATGCAGCTTTTACATCCCCAGAACTTCGAGAACTACCAAAGCTTGAACACACCAATGTTGTCATTAACAAAGAAGATATTGATGCTGCGATAGTTCGTGCAGGAGCAGAGCCTGAAAAAGATGTGAAAAGCAACCTGGATGCAATGCTTTTGATTGCAGAGTCACAAAAAAGTGAACATGAGCGCACCATGCGCTTTCTTTTCCAGCACACACCTAAGCAAATCCTGGGTACAGAGCGCGTTGAAGGCGTTGTGTATTCAACCCCCAACGGAGATGTCACTATTAAGTGCGGATTAGTTATTACTGCTATTGGCTATCAAGCAGCTGGTATTGATGGTGTGCCATATGAAAACGGCAAAGTTGTAAATACCGATGGTCGCGTGAATGAAAACCTCTATGTTGTTGGTTGGGCAAAGCGTGGTCCATCAGGAGTCATTGGCACTAATAAATCAGATGCAGCAGCAGTTGTTGAACTCATGATCAGTGATTTAAAAACACCTAAAGCCACTGGTGATATTTCAGAGTTGTTGACTCATCAGGTAGTTGTTAGTCAAAGTGGGTGGCAGAAGATCAATGAGGCTGAGGTGGCCGCGGGTGAGCCGCTTGGAAAGCCCCGCCAAAAGCTAGTTAAAAGGGAGGAACTGCTTAAAGCTTCTCAGAAATAATCCAGCCTTTTATTACTTCACCCATGGGTGAGAGATAAACCTTGAATCACTCTTTTATTGTTCTATTGGGTGATACCCAAGGGTGATTGGTGCGACAATTGGTATCTGAGCGGCTACCCCTGCACAAGCAAGGGCAGATTTCTCCAGGAGGCGCACAATTGCATGACAAAAGCACGCACCTGAACCTAGTTTCCAAAGCACGCGCATTTTTAACTTTTGCATTACTTACGCCATTCTTATTGGTATCAATAGTTGTTGCACCTAGTGCGAATGCAGCGATCCCAACTGCAC
>Ga0194048_10000087_pt1:0-22500 | contig 37533 bp, 36 predicted proteins | sample JunL225m_MetaG_FD_161685 | JGI IMG/M metagenome (GOLD analysis project Ga0194048, IMG submission 161685) | Anoxic zone freshwater microbial communities from boreal shield lake in IISD Experimental Lakes Area, Ontario, Canada - Jun2016-L222-5m | ecosystem: Environmental > Aquatic >...
CACGATCACGATCGCGAGCGACGAGACTGTGGGGACGTGCTTCACTTTCACGCTTCCGCTGGCAGCTTCGCCTGGCCTGTCGTGAGCTCGACCGACTGAAGCCCCCAGATCACGAACGCGGGGTTCCGTACCGGCTCGGTTGCCAGGGTGATCGTCGGCGTGAGCGCGACCAGGGCGGCGAGGCTCGCCGCGATCTCGATCCGCGCGAGCGGTGCGCCAAGGCACACGTGGATGCCGCCGCCAAAGCCGATGTGCTCGGCTGCGTTTCGCCGCCCGACGTCAAAGGTGTCGGGATCGGCGAAGACCCGAGGGTCGCGGTTGGCCGCACCGAACAGCATCGCGATCTTGCGGCCACGCGGGATCGGGACGCCTGCAACGTCGACGCCATCCTCCAGCACCCAGCGTTCGAACAGCTGAAGCGGCGGATCGAAGCGGATCATCTCCTCGAGCGCGTCTGTCGGCGAGACCTCCCCAGCGACGAGTCGACCCCACTGGCCGGGGTGGTGGAGGAGGGCGCGAATCCCGTTCCCGAGCGTGTTCACGGTGGCCTCGTGTCCCGCGTTGAGCAGGACGACCACCGTCGAGACGATCTCGTCCTCCGAGAGGCCAGCGCCGTCGACGCGTGCCGCGACGAGCGCACTGATCATGTCGTCGCGAGGCGCCCGCCGGCGCTCTGTGATCAGGGCGGCAACGTATGCCCGAAAGTCCGCGGACGCCGCATTTGCTGCCTCCGCCTGCTCCTCCGACGTGTCGAACTCGTACATCTTCACGATCGCGTGCGACCACGCGAGTAGGTCGCGGGCCCGGTCGGTCGGGACGCCGAGCAGGCGGCAGATGATCGCGATCGAGTACGGCTGCGCGAAGTCGTAGAGAAGGTCGAACCGCCCTGACGCGACGAGGGGGGCGAGCAGATCCGCAGCGAGCGTCTCTGCCGGCCCCCGGAGCGCCTCGACGCTCCGGGGAGTGAACGCGGCCGCCACGAGCTTGCGGATGCGGGTGTGCTCGGGCGGCTCGAGCCACAGCAGGCTCCAGCGCTCGGTCGCCCGGTAGGCGTCCCAGCGCGGGTCGATCGGGTCGCTGTCGAACTCGACCTCGGTGCCGACGTGGCGGAAGTTGCGTCCGAGTCGCCTGTCGCGCAGGCACGCGCGCACCTCTGCGTGACGCGTGATGAAGAACCGACCGTGGCGCTCGTCGAAGATGACCGGCGCCTGCTCGCGCAGCTCGTTCAGCGTGGGGTACGGGTCCGCCAGAAACGCTGGCGACGTCGGATCGAACGCCGCGATCACCGGCCCGCGAGCTCGTGCAGCGCGGCGACGGCGTCGTCGACGGACCAGCAGATCCGGCCGCACGACTCGATCGCGCCGGCGACGAACAGGTTGATCCCGTCGCCCGGCACACGATCGCGGCGGCGCTGCCCGCGCAGATCGGTCGCGATCCCCACGATGCCCAGATAGGTCGGGCTGCCGCCACGGACGAGCTCGGCGAACGCGCCTATCTCGGCCGCCGTGCCGTCGTCGACCATCGGGCCGTCGAGCCACGCGAGGAGGAGGTTCGCGCCGCGGAGGGCATCACCGTCGACCCGGTAGACCTCGGCGGGGGCGAGCTCGACGATCTCGCCGAACGCCTCGTGCGGGACGAAGCACTCGAAGCCCTCCGCGCGCAGCCGTGCCGCCAACAGGTCGAGCCAGGCGCGCTCGGCATCGGTGAAGAGCGGCCCCGCGACGTAGATCTTCAGCGGTCGGCCGAGGCTGGAGGGCGAGGACACGCTCGGGAGGCTAACGGGCGCCGATGAACGCGGTGAGCGTCATGCTGCCCCGCTCGCACACCGAGGTTGGCGGTGTGATCGGAACGACAGCCGATCCGCCCCCCGACGGCGAGACCCGCAGACGATAGGCGACCGGCTCGCATGCCCCGGGGGTGTGGTCGCCGACACCCGGAACATCGGGCGAGAACCTGGCTGTCAGGGCGGCCGCCTTGCCGGGGGCGAGCGTGACGAGGATCGCCGCCAGCATCCCGGGGTGGCTCACTCCAGCGTGGGTCGGAAGCGCACGCCCGTTTGGGCGAAGCAGCGTGAGCCCGGGGATCCCGGTGACGAAGCACGTGGTCATGGAGATGTTTTGGACGCGCAGCGAGTAGACGATGCTTCCTGCACCCGCGCTTCCCGGCACGACCTTGAAGGCGCCTCCGAGCTGGGTGCCAAGACAGGGCGTAGCGGGGCTCGCGCCGGCGCCCGTGGCAGTCGCCGTTGCGGCGAGGGCGAGTACCAGGACGGTGAGGAGACGCATCGCTTCTACATTCTGCCCTGTGATCGTCGATGAAGGTCGTCTCGCGGCCCAACTCCCCGCGGCATGCTCAGACGCCGGGCTTGATCCGCGCACCCTCGTCGTCTTCCTTGTCCATGCCACACGCCCGGATGGAACGACGCCGCTCGCCTACCTCCACCCCGAGGGGTTCGTGACGCCCGAGACGGTTGCCGTGTTCCGGTTCGTCGGAGCCGAGCGGGTGGCCCGTCACCGGCTCACGGCGCATCGGCTTGCGATCTGGGCGGAGATCCCCGGGGTGCCGGAGGTGGCGCTCGGTCCGATGCTCCGCCACGAGCTCGAGCACGGGAGGCGCTGGGAACGCTCCGGCACCCGGTTCTTCGAAGCCGACGAGCACCTTCGGGCCGCGGTGCGCCGCTCCGGTGGGCGCGGCTACCCCGACCTCCCGAGCGAGCGCGAGGCGAACGCCGCCTCGGGTGCTTTCGCCGCGGCGACGCTCACGCCGGGCGACGTGACCGAGGTCGCCTCGTGCGCCGAGGTCGCCCCGATACTCGCTCGCGTCGAGCCGCCGACAGACGTGGTGACCGCGACTCTCGCTCAGCTCGCCGAGCGCACCGACTGGACTCCCAGCGCAGACCCGAGCGATCGCACCGAGTACCTGGCGGACGTTCGACACGCGTGCGCCGAGTGGAGAGAGCACGACGCTCGCCTCCAGCTGGCGGTGCGTCCGCGGCTTGTGATCGAGCGGGTGCCGGTTGTGGCCCAGCGTTGAGCATCCGCTCACAGCCGCATAGTGGAGACGTGCTCGAGCAGCGGATCTACCTCGGCGACAACCTCAGCCTGCTGCCACGGCTGCCTGCCGAGGCGTTCACGCTGATCTATCTGGACCCGCCGTTCAACACGGGCCGTGAGCAGGTGCGCCGCAACGTCGTCACCGAACGCGACAGCGACGGCGACCGTGTCGGGTTTGGCGGCCATCGCTACCGCACGACCCCAACCGCGACGCTCGGCTACGCCGACAGCCACGACGACTTCATCGCCTTCATCGAGCCGCGGCTCCGTGAGGCCCACCGGCTCCTCTCGCCTGAAGGGACGCTCTACTTTCACATCGACTACCGCGAGGCGCACTACTGCAAGGTGCTCCTCGATGAGATCTTCGGCCGGGGCTGCTTCCTCAACGAGATCATCTGGGCCTACGACTACGGGGCGCGGACGAAGCGACGCTGGCCTGCGAAGCACGACACGATCCTCGTCTACGTCAAGGATCCGCGCCGGTACGTCTTCGACGCCGAGGCCGTCGATCGGGAGCCGTACATGGCTCCTGGCCTGGTCACCGCCGAGAAGGCGGCGCGCGGGAAGCTCCCAACCGACGTCTGGTGGCACACGATCGTCTCCCCGACCGGGAAGGAGAAGACCGGGTACCCGACCCAGAAGCCGCTCGGCGTTCTCCGTCGCATCGTCGCGGCGTCCTCGCGTGAGGGCGACTGGTGCCTCGACCCGTTCGCGGGGAGCGGCACCCTCGGTGCTGCGGCGCTCGAGCTCGGCCGACGGGTGATTCTCTGCGATGAGAACCCGGCGGCGGTTGAGATCATGGCCGCGAGGATCGGACTCCCCGTCGAGTCCGCCCCGGTAGCGACGGCGGCTGCACGCCGATGAGCACGCGGGCGATGTTCCTGCGACTGACGGCGTCGGTCGGGTCGCTCGCGGCTGCCGGTATCGCGGTGGCGCTCGTCGTGACGCTCGTGCGAAGCGCGCCCGGTCCCGTCGCGGCAACGGCAAGCCAGGCGGCTGCACCGGTCGCTCCCGCCGTACCGCCCGTTCCAGGCGGGCGGGTGCCGACACCCGGGAGCACGCGCTTCCCGGCGCCGCCGGCGGGTGCGTTCGTGCTCGCTCGGCAGGCCGGAACCTACGCGCTCGGGCTCGCGATCGCTCCGTATGGGGCGCAGACCCTCGTCCGGGTCTCCGTCGTCGGGCCGTCAGGTGTTGGTGCGGCTGGCCTCGATGTTCGGGTCAGGTTCGGGGTCGCGTACTTCATGCGGGCCGACCCGTGCGGGCCGGGGTGCTATCAGACTGCGGTGATTGGAATGCCAGGCTCGCCCGTGACGGTGTCGCTCGGGTCGGCGGCGTACCCGATTGATCTGCCGGCCGGCGAGCCCGAGGACGGAGCGCGACTCCTCACCGAGGCGACTGCAGCCTGGCGGGCGCTTCCCAGCCTCGCCTGGACGGAGCGGCTGGATGGGGCAACGGGGAAGGCGGTCGTGACGCGGTACCGCGCGCACTCACCTGACAGGCTCGCCTACACCGCGCAACGCGGCCCGGCCGCGATCGTCATCGGCTCGCGGCGCTGGGAGCGCTCGGGGCCAGGTGCGCGCTGGAAGCTCGCGCCGGTCGCAGCGGCACCCATTCGACAGCCGGTGCCGCCCTGGACTCGTCCGGTCGACGCGCGTGTCGTCGGTCACGGCGTCATCGCCGGTCATCGCGTCGTGATGGTGTCGTTCTTCGACGCAGCCACGCCTGCGTGGTTCCTGGCCTCGATCGACGTGGCGAGCCATCGCACGGTCGGCATCACGATGACGGCGGCGTCGCACTTCATGGTCTCGGTCTATGACGCGTTCGGTGAACCGGTCAGAGTTGTTGCACCGTAGGATGGACGGTATGAGCGAAACGCCCGAGACCGTCGAGTACGTTCCCGACCCTGAGATCCCGATCTTCGATCCACAGGTCGAGTACCTGCTGCAGGAGATCGCGGCCTCGGGCGCCGCGCCGGTCGAGACGCTGACGCCTGAGGCGGCGCGCGAGGCCTACGCGAAGACATGCAAGGAGCAGTTTGGCCCGGTCGACGAGGTTCACTCCGTCGAGGACAGGGTCATCGAGGACGTTCCTGTCCGCATCTATCGTCCGGTCGAGACGAGCGAGCCCAGCCGCGCCCTCGTCTACGTCCATGGTGGCGGGTGGGTCGTTGGCAGCATCGAGACGCACGACGGCATCACGCGCGCGCTCGCCAAGCGTGCCGGGGTCGTCGTGATCTCGATCGACTACCGCCTTGCGCCCGAGCATCCGTTCCCGACTGCTCTCGTCGACTGCTGGACGGTAGCGCGCTGGGTCTGGGAGCACGCCGAGGAGCTCGGTCTCGACCAGGAGCGAATCGGCATCGCCGGCGACAGTGCAGGTGCTGCGATCGCGAGCGCCATCGTGCGGAAGGGCCGCGAGGCGGCGACGCCGTTTGCGATGCAGGTGCTGCTCTACCCGGTGCTCAACCACGACTTCACGACGCCGTCCTGGAAGAAGTTTGCGACCGGCTGCGGTCTGACCGCCGACGCGATGAAGTGGTACTGGGAGCAGTACGCCGGTACGGCCGAGAACCTGACGGACATCGACCTTGCACCAGGCCAGCTGCGCGACATGCGGCGCCTTCCACCCACGCTGGTCGTGACGGCGGAGTACGACATCCTCCGGGATGAGGCCGAGACTTTCGCTCAGCGTCTCGATCTTGCCGGGGTTCCCACCGAGGGGTTCCGCTACGACGGCATGATCCACGGCTTCCTGCGTATGGCAGGTCGGGTCGATCGGTCGCAGCAGGCGCTCACAGAGATCGCCGAGACGATCAAGGTCGGGCTCGAGCCTGGCTGGCGCGTCAGCTTCGGCGGCTGAGCCGCCGACCGCTCAGCGACGCTTCTTGCGCTTCGCCGTCCCGCTTGGGGGACGGTTCGTCTGCTGGTAGCGCTCCTGCATCCGGCGCTGCTGCCGGTTGGCAGGCTCCGGCGCGCCACCCTGCTGCTCGGCGAGCTCCATGTACGCGCGTCGCTCGGCCGGGGTGAGCTGGTGGAGCGCCTGCTGGGCGCGGGCGGGATCGGGGTTCTTTCCGAGCCGTTCCATCTTGCGGATCGCGCTCGCGAGCTCCGGGTTCTGCTTCTCGATCATCGACCGAGACGCCTTCTCGAACATCCGGCGCATGAACGGGATCTTCGCGAGCGCCAGAACGAGCGGGCGCAGGTAGCGACCGTTCCGGAACCGCCCGAGGAACGCCATCACGCCGAAGACGACCAGCAGGCCGACCAGGATGAAGATGGGAACGTAGAGGTAGCTCACGGCGCGATCGTAGCGAGGCGTCGGTTGCGCAGGTCAGAGACCCGGCGCGCGGAGATCAGGAGCCGACGACCTTGACGAGCCAGCGGCGGTCGCGCTCGCGGTCAAGCTCGAGGAAGAGGATCCGTTGCCACTGGCCGAGCTGTAGCGCGCCGTCCGCGAGCGGGATCGACTCGCTCGCGGAGCCGAGGATCATCGACATGCAGTGAGAGTGGCCGTTGCCGATCTCCATGTCCTCCTCGCAGATGTTCTCTGTGCGGCGGTCCCAGTCGTCGTGCGCGTAGTACGTGTCGTGCGGGATGAGCCGACGCAGGAGGGCGGCGAAGTCCTCGAACATGCCGCTCTCGAACTCGTTCACGCGGACGCAGCACGTCGTGTGCGGGGAGTAGACGAGGCAGATGCCGTCGGAGATCCCCGACTCGGTCACGATCCCCCGGACCTCGTCGGTGATGTCCGTCACGTGCAGGCCGCCGCGCGTCCTGAAGTGCCGTTCGCGCTGGAAGACCTTCACGGCGAGCGATTCTAGACGACCCGTTCGTGGTCGCGCGGCAGGTGCGATACGGTCACAGCGCGGGCCCGTAGCTCAGTCTGGTTAGAGCAGGGGACTCATAATCCCTCGGTCCTTGGTTCGAATCCAAGCGGGCCCATCGTTCTTCTCCCGGGGTGGGCTCTTGCCCGGCGTCAGTTCGGGAGGTCACGGATCAGGACGAGCTCCATCGGGACGCTGAGCGCCACGACGGCGACGGCGAGCACGACGCCAAGCCGCGTCGGGAGCTTCCCGACGAGCACTGCCATCGGCAGCAGTGCGGCCTCGCCCCGCGAGTAGGTGAGGTGGCTCGTCGAGGACGGGATCAGCCACGTGCCGAGCGCCCAGAGCACGATCAGCAGGTCGGTTGGCCCCCGGGAGGCCCGTCGCAGGACGAGGTCAGCGACGACCAGGGCAAGCGCGGCGGTGACGAGGATCGTCTGGTAGCCCGGCGTCGCCCCGAGGGACAGTCCCGAGGAGGGGAGCCCGCGGATCGCATTCCAGGTCGGGCCGAGCGGGGAGCGGAAGCGGTGGTAGTAGTGCCGCTGGATCAGGAAGTACGCATTCCAGTGCCCGAGCTGCCACTGCAGGAACGCGAAGTAGAGACCGAGGGCTGCCGCGGGAATCCCGCAGACGAACGCGACGTGCTTGAGCCGGTCGCGCCACGGTGCGGTGCGACCGGTGAGGAGCAGGTAGATGAGTGCCGCGGCCGGCGCCGCGATGCCGACCGGGTAGGCAAGCACGAGCGGGATGCCGGCCACGCCCGCTGCGCGGAAGCGCCCGGTTGACGCCCGCCACAGAAAGAGGACCGTGAAGAACGACAGCATCGAGAGCGGGTAGACGCCGAAGTCGAACGACTGTCCTGGCGTGAACGCCGCGAACGCAAGGACGACGAGTGCGCGCGCGTCTGCCCGGCGGCCGAGGAACGTCGTCCAGAGAGCCACGAGCGTCGCGAGTACGAACGCCCACGAGATGACCACCCCGGCTGTGGTGAGTCCGACCCCGGCACGCGTCGCGAGGTGCACGACGAGCGGGTAGGCCGGGAACCAGCCGGCGTTCCCACACCAGAGCTCGGTGCCGGTGCAGTGCGACAGGTCGTAGCCCCGGTCGGCAATGCCGAGGTAGATGTGGCCGTCACCGTGGAGCCACGTCGCCGGGCGGAGCGACCAGCCGTCGAGCGCGCAGGTGGCGAGGATCGTCGCGACCGCAGCGCCCCACATCGCCGCCGGGAGAGCGACGCCGGTGACCCGGGCGAGCGCAGAGCTCGGCGCCGCGCTCTGGGAGCGGATCTCCGACATCAGGCGAAGAGTAGGTCGCGCTCGGCCAGCGCGGCGTCGCTCAGGTGCCGATGGTGCCGCGGATCAGCTCGAACGTGCCGACCGCGAGCCAGGCGATGCCGATGAGCGTGAGGATGTCCCGTGCGAGTCTCGACACGAACTTCTCGCGGCGGTTCATCGCTGCGCGTGGGCCCCAGATGCGCGTCAGCAGCCGCTGGGCGAGCCGCTGGCTTGCCCGCTCCCAGTTGCTTGTGAGTAGGAACGCTTCGGCGAAGAGGACGACCGAGATCGAGAGCAGGATGATCGTCCGAACCGACGAGCCGTTGAAGAGCTGGTCGATGTTGAGCACGGCGAGCACGGTCGCGGCGAGCGAGGCGATGAACCCGTAGAAGACGACGAACCCGACGATCCCGCCTGTGTTCTCCGGCTTCGGGGGTGCAGCCGGCGGTGCCGCGGCGCGGGGAGGAGCGGGCTGTGTCGGCTGGGCTGCCTTCGGGGGTGGGAGCGTCTCGAGGTTCTCGATCTTCTTCGCGAGGAGCGACCCGGCGGCGCGGACGTAACGGCCCGCCTTCGCGGCAGGATGTTCCTGGTTGGACACTTCGCGCAGCGTACCGCCGCGCCCGGTCGAAGCCTCTCGCTTTCGCTACCTTGCCCGACATGGCGAACCCATACAAGACCGGGGAACGAGTGCTCGTCTCGCGCGATGGGACCGGTGCCGAGCTCGAAGAGGGCACCGTCATCGACGCGCACGAGCTGTTGATCACCGACCAGGATCCGCGACCGATCGCCGTCGTCCTCTTTGAGGATGGCGAGCGTCGGTACATGGACGCGCGTGGCACCGACATCCGCCCGCTTCCGGTGGAGGAGGCCGATCAGGCCGCCGACGCCGACGGGGACGCGGAGCCGGACACCGCGGAGTAGCAGCGGGCGGCGCCCTCTCCGCCGACGCGGAGGGCGCCGCTACGATTCCCCGATGCACGAGACCGGAACCATGCGCGTCAAGAGCGGCCTCGCCGAGATGCTCAAAGGTGGCGTCATCATGGACGTCGTCGACGTCGAGCAGGCGAAGATCGCCGAGGACGCAGGCGCGTGTGCCGTCATGGCACTCGAGCGCGTCCCGGCTGACATCCGCCGCGACGGTGGTGTCGCCCGCATGTCCGACCCCGGGATGATCCGTGGGATCCAGGAGGCGGTGACGATCCCGGTGATGGCGAAGTGCCGGATCGGCCACTTCGCCGAGGCCCAGATTTTGCAGTCGCTCGAGATCGACTACATCGACGAGTCGGAGGTGCTGACACCCGCCGACCTCGAGCATCACGTTGACAAGTGGAACTTCACCGTGCCGTTTGTGTGTGGTGCGACGAACCTCGGCGAGGCGCTTCGGCGGATCGCCGAAGGCTCGGCGATGATCCGCACGAAGGGTGAGGCCGGGACAGGCGACATCGTCAACGCGGTCACGCACATGCGCTCCGTGTTCGGTGGGATCCGGCGTCTCGGGTCGCTGCGCAGCGAGGAGCTCTACGCCGAGGCGAAAGAGCTACGCGCGCCGCTCGAGCTCGTGCGCTTCGTGGCCGAGAACGGCCGCCTTCCGGTGGTCACGTTCACCGCCGGCGGGATCGCAACGCCGGCCGACGCGGCGCTGTGCATGCAGCTCGGCGCCGACGGCGTGTTCGTCGGTTCAGGGATCTTCAAGTCGGGCGATCCGGCCAAGCGCGCCCGTGCGATCGTCGAGGCGACGACGCACTTCATGGATCCGGACGTGCTCGCGCGCGTCTCCGAGGGGCTCGGCGAGGCGATGGTCGGTATCTCGACCCAGTCGCTCGATCCGTCGCAGCTGCTCGAAACCCGCGGCTGGTAACCCGCCGCCACGACCATCCCGCCTAGGGACTGTCCCTGCGCTCTTCGCGCTGCTACCGCAGCCCGCCGCGTTCGTGGTGGGCCTTGAAGAAGTTCTCGCTGCCTGCCGTTGCCATCGCAGCCGACGCGCTGATCTCCAGCGCGAGCGCAGCCGCGGCGACGATCTGCGCGAACCGGTAGACGTTCCCGGCCCCCGCGCAGCCGATCGACCCGAGCCAGTCGCGCGCTGACGGAAGCGTCGTGCCGCCGCCAACCGTCCCCACCTCGAGGCCGGGGAACCGGATCGAGACGTGCAGTCCGCCCTCGACAAGCCGGGCCGTCCCGTGTGCCATCGAGGACGTGCCTACCATCCCGAGGTCTTGGCCCGTCGCCGCGAAGATCGCTGCGATGACGGTCGCGGGGGTGAAGGAAACCGACTGCATCCCCGAGGCGACCGCGCCGTGTGTGCCCGCCCAGGAGAGCGCCTCCAGGTCGGCCGCGGTCGTGCGCAGCACCCGTTCGATCTGCGTGTCCGACAGGAACGCCTCGGCGATCACGGTCTTCCCGTGGCCGGAGCCGAAGAACTCGTGGGACGGCTTCTTGTCGCCGCCCATGTTCGCCTCGAGGATCGCGCGCTGCGGCTTGACGGGCGCGCGCCGCATCACGTAGCCCATGTTCAGCGCGTAGGCGTTGCGGGTCATCATGTTCGGGCCGACCGCGTCGCCGGTCGTCCACGCCCAGAGCACGTGGCACATCGGCCCGACGACGTGGGTCTTGACCTCTCGCAGCCGGGCGTGCCGGGAGAGGGTCGGGTCGTCGGACTCCTCGAGCCACCGTTGCATCACGGGCAGCTCGGCCTCGATGAACCGCGCGAGGGCGATCGCCGCGCCGGCGTCGGTGCAGACAAAGCACGATGCCCGGGTGATCCGGTCGGCGAGCACGTAGGTCGTGATCGTCCCGGCGGCTGTCGCACCGCGTGTCATCGAGAGCGTGAGGCTGCCCTCGGTGTGCGCCAGCGGGACGTACACCTCCTCGGTTGCGCGGCCGGTCTCGGCCACGCTCCCGTCGGCGGCAAGCTCGTAGGTTCCGAGGTTGATCTCGACCGGGCAGACCGACACCGGAATCACCGCAACCCCGGTCAGCGCCTCGGCGGCGCCTGCGAACGGGGCGAGGTCGATCGAGGTCGCGAGACCGTCGATGCCGACGATCTCCTGCCGGGCCCGGATCGATGCCTCGTCGTTTCTCCTCGGCCAACGCACCACGCCAGCCTAATTGGTCGCTAGATTCGTGGCAGATGACGGCGATCCTCATGGACGGCAAGGCGCTCGCCGCACGCGTTCGTGAGGCGGTCGCGGCCGACGTTCGCGCGATCGGTGAGATGGCGCTCGCAACGGTGCTCGTCGGCGCCGATCCTGCCTCCGAGGTCTACATCCGACTCAAGCACGACGCAGCGAAGGAGGTCGGGATCACGCCCGTCGACCGCCGCCTCGGCCCCGAGACGACCGAGGCCGAGCTGCTCGCCGTGCTCGCCGAGCTGAACGCGGACGACTCGATCGACGGGATCCTCGTGCAGACACCCCTTCCGCCGCAGATCGACGAGATCCGCGCGACCGACGCTGTCGCAGCGAGCAAGGACGTTGACGGCTTCCATCCCGAGAACGCGGGGCAGCTCTACCGCGGGCGCCCGACGCTCGTCCCCGCAACCGCGCTCGGCGTCATGGAGCTCCTCGACGCCTATAGCACGCAGCTCGAGGGGGTGAATGTGGTGATCGTTGGCCGCAGCGACCGGGTTGGTAAGCCGCTCATCCATCTGCTCCTTCAGCGCAACGCAACCGTCACCGTCTGTCACTCCCGCACACCCGACCTCGCGGCGCACACCCGCGGCGCCGACGTGCTGATCGCAGCGGTCGGCCGGCCCGCGCTGATCACCGCAGCGATGGTCAAGCCGGGGGCCACGGTCGTCGACGTCGGTGTCAACCGCGTCGCCTCGGGCCTTGTCGGCGACGTCGACCCTGGCGTCGTCGAGGTCGCGGGTCACCTCTCGCCGGTACCAGGCGGGGTTGGCCCGATGACGATCGCCTGCCTGCTCCAGAACGCCATGCACTGCGCGCGTCTCCGCGGCCGCTGACGGCGGTTGAAACCGGCTCCACGCTCGGTTATCGTTGCCGCCGTCGTCGCTTGACCGACGACAGTTCGGCAGTGGAATCGAGTCAAGAAGGAGCACCGACGTGGCTGTAGGCACCGTCAAGTGGTTTTCGAACGAGAAGGGCTTTGGCTTCATCGAGCGTGAGGGTGGAGACGACGTGTTCGTCCACTTCTCGGCAATCGCGATGGACGGATACACGTCGCTGACCGAGGGTCAGCGTGTGACGTTCGAGGTCGTGCAGGGCGACAAGGGCCTGCAGGCGGCGAACGTCCAGGCCGCCTAGGGTTCTTTCGGATAGCAAGCGGGCGAGGGGGCTCCGGCGGGGCCCCTTTCGCATCTCACGGGCTCCCCTGTGGTCGGTGAGCCGGAAACTGCGAGGATGAAGCCATGGCGATCTCGAGAGAAGAGGTTCTGCACGTCGCACGTCTCGCGCGCCTCGAGCTGACCGAGGAGGAGGTGGGGCGCTTCCAGGAGCAGCTCTCCGCGATCCTCGAGGCGGTCTCGAAGGTCTCCGAGCTCGACCTCACCGATGTTCCGGCGACGTCGCATCCGCTCCAGATCGCAAACGCCTGGGCCGAGGACGTGCCGCACACCTCGCTCACGCTCGACGAGGCATTCGCGAACGCCCCCGACCGTGACGGCGACTACTTCCGGGTTCCCCCGGCCTGACGATGGGCGCGCACGGAATCGACACGCTCCGTCTCTCTGCCGAGGATGCGCTCGGGCTCCTCGAGCGCGGCGAGGCGACCTCACGCGAGCTCTGGGAGGCCTACCGGGCAGCGATCGACGCCCAGAACCCTGAGCTGAACGCCTTCCTCACCCTCGTCGACGAGCCCGAGGGCGACGGCATCCCGATCGCGATCAAGGACGTCATCTCGACAAAGGGGATCCGCACCACGGCCGGCTCGAAGATCCTCGAGCCGTACGTTCCCGTCTTCGACGCGACGGTCGCTGCGCGCTGCAAGGCGGCGTCGATGCCGTGTCTTGGCAAGACGAACACCGACGAGTTCGCGATGGGCTCGTCCACCGAGAACTCCGCGTACGGCCCGACGCACAACCCGTGGGATCTCGACCGCGTTCCGGGCGGCTCCGGCGGCGGCTCGGCAGCCGCGGTCGCCGCAGGGCTCGCGCCGTGGGCGCTCGGCTCCGACACGGGCGGCTCGATCAAGCTTCCCTCCGCGTTCTGCGGCAACGTCGGCCTGCGCCCGACCTACGGGACGGTGTCGCGCTACGGCGTCGTCGCGTTCGCCTCGAGCCTCGACCAGGTCGGGCCGGTCACGCGCAACGTGCGGGACAACGCGCTGCTCTATCGGATCATCAGCGGCCGCGACGTCCACGACTCGACGACGGTCGACGTCCCGCCGGTGCTCTTGCCGGAGAGCGAGGATCTGAAGGGCCTGCGGATCGGTCTGCCGCGCCAGCTGAACGACCTCGACGGGATCGAGCCGGGTGTGAAGGCCGCGGTCGCCTCGGCGATCGCCCTTGCCGAGTCGCTCGGCGCCGAGATCGACGAGTGTGAGTTGCCGCTCTCGGTCGACTACGGGCTGCCGTGTTACTACCTGATCGCCCCGGCGGAGGCCTCGGCGAATCTCGCCCGCTTCGACGGTGTTCGCTATGGCGCTCGCAGCGACGGCCCCGACTTCCGCGAGATGGTGATGCGCACCCGGCACGACTTTCTCGGCGACGAGTCGAAGCGCCGGATCATGATCGGCACCTACGCGCTCTCGTCCGGGTACTACGACGCCTACTACGGCACCGCTCAGAAGGTGCGGACAGTGATCAAGCGCGAGCACGACGCGCTCTTCGAGAAGTTCGACCTGCTGATCTCACCGACGTGCGCGACGACCGCGTTCCGGCTGGGGGAGAAGTCCGCCGACCCGCTTGCGATGTACCTCACCGACGTGCTGACGATCCCGTCGAACATGGCCGGGCTGCCGGGGCTCTCGATCCCGTGCGGGCTCTCGGATGGTCTGCCGGTCGGCCTGCAGCTTGTCGGGCCGCAGTTCTCAGAGAACCTCCTCTACCGGGCAGGTCACGCCCTGGAGGGCGCCATCGGCTTCGATCCCGTCCCGGGCAGGCTCGCATGAGCGGCGAGACCGGCGTGACGTGGGAGCCCGTGATCGGGCTCGAGATCCACGTCCAGCTGAAGACCGAGACGAAGATGTTCTGCCGCTGCAAGAACGGCGCGGGCGGCGAGCCGAACTCGCAGACCTGTCCGGTGTGTCTCGCGTTCCCCGGGGCGCTGCCGGTGCCGAACCGCCGGGCGATCGAGGAGACCGTCAAGCTCGGCCTCGCGCTCGGCTGCACGATCGCCGACCGGGCCGTCTTCCACCGCAAGAACTACTTCTACCCTGACCTGTCGAAGGCCTACCAGATCTCCCAGTACGACGAGCCTCTCTGCTCGGGCGGGTCGCTGCTTGTCCCGACCGCCGACGGCGACATCGTGATCGGCATCACGCGTGCCCACCTCGAGGAGGATGCGGCGAAGAACGTTCACGTCGCTGCGTCAGGTCGTCTCCACGGTGCGACGGCGACGCTTGTCGACTTCAATCGCGGCGGCTCTGCGCTGCTTGAGATCGTGACCGAGCCCGACATCCACAGCTCCGAGGTGGCCAAGCGCTTCCTGCAGTTGCTGCGCCAGACGGTCGTCGAGCTTGGTCTCTCCGACGCGGAACTCGAGAAGGGGTCGATGCGTTTCGACGTGAACGTCTCCGTCCGTCCCGCCGGGACGACAGAGCTGCGCACCCGCACCGAGCTGAAGAACATGAACTCGTTCAACTTCGCCGCGAAGGGGATAGAGAAGGAGATCACCCGCCAGGTAGCGATCTACGAGTCCGGCGGTGTCGTCGTGCAGGAGACGCTCCACTTCGATCCGGGCAACGAGGAGTCGCCGCCGACCCGTTCCAAGGAGGAGGCGCAGGACTACCGCTACTTCCCGGAGCCTGATCTTGTGCCGATCTACCCGCCGCTCGAGCTCGTCGAGCAGCTGCGCCAGCAGATCGGCGAGCTGCCGAGCGCCCGTATCGGACGGATCGCAGACACGCTGTCGTTCTACGACGCCGACGTGCTCGTCACCGGCAGCCTCGACCGCCTCTGGTCGGCGGTCGTCGAGGCGGGCGCGGACGCCAAGGAGACGGCAAACGTGCTTGCAAACGCATTCGTTGCCGCCGGAATCGACCCGGCCGCCGTCGACGCACGCGAGCTCGCGAAGCTCGTCTCGGCCCGCTCCGAGATCCCGCGGGCGGTCTTCGACGAGGCGCTCACGCACCTTGGCGACCCCGGGTTCAGTGCCGATCCGTACGTCGCGCAGAAGGCGGTGAGCGACGTGTCGGAGCTCGATCCGGTGATCGAGGCGGTCATCGCTGCGAACCCCGGTCAGGCCGAGCAGTTCCGCGGCGGCAAGGAGGGTCTCCTCGGATTCTTCGTCGGTCAGGTGATGAAGGAGACCCGCGGCAAGGCCGATCCCCGCGTTGTGAGTGACCGCGTGCGCTCGAAGCTCGCCGGCTGACCTCTCTGGCGGTTCGCCAGCCGTCGCGACTGCCCCTCCGGCTAGCCTGGGTGTATGGAGAAGCAGTACCTGTTCACGCCCGGCCCGACACCGGTGCCGCCCGAGGTGCTCGCCGCAATGGCGGAGCCGATGGTGCACCATCGCGGCGCCGACTTCCAGGTGATCTACAAGCGCTGCCTCGTGCGGCTGCAGGAGGTCTTCCGGACGCAGAGTCAGGTGCTCCTCTTCTCGGCCTCCGGGACAGGCGCGCTCGACTCCGCCGTCACGAACCTGCTTGCTCCCGGCGATCGCGTCGCAGCTGTCGTCGCGGGCGCGTTCGGTGAGCGCTGGACGAAGATCACGGGCCACTACGGCCTCGACACCCAGCGGATCGACTACGCGTGGGGCGAGAAGCCGGTGCCGTCCGAGATTGCCGCTGCGGTCGCCGAGAGCGGCGCAAAGGTTCTGCTCTGCACGCAGTCCGAGACGTCAACAGGCGTCGTCGCCGACGTTCAGGCGATCAAGGCAGCTGTTGGCAAGGATGTCACGGTCGTCGTCGATGCCGTCTCCTCGCTTGGCGCGGTCGCGCTTGAGACCGACGCCTGGGGTATCGACGTTGTCGTCTCCGGCTCGCAGAAGGCGCTCATGTGCCCGCCCGGACTTGCGATGACGAGCGTCGCCGATCACCTCTGGGACAAGCTGCCGCCGTCCCGCAGCTTCTACTTCGACTGGCGCGCGACCCACAAGGCGCAGGAGGCGTTTGACGCTGCCTTCACGCCGGCCGTCTCGCTGATCAAGGGGCTCGATGTCGCTCTCGGGATGCTCCTCGACGACGGTCTCGACGCGGCGTTCGACCGCCACATGCGGCTTGGCCGCGCAGCCCGTGCCGGCATCAAGGCGATGGGTCTTGAGCTCTTCTCGCCCGACGACGACTCCTCTGCGGTGGTCACCGCCGTCAACTGCCCCGAGGGCATCGACGGCACGGAGCTGCTGCGGCACCTGCGCAAGCATCACGGTGTCACGCTCGCGCCGGGTCAGGGTGCCTACAAGGGCAAGATCTTCCGCATCGGCCACATCGGCTGGTTCGACATCTTCGATATCTCGGCGGCGCTTGCAGCGATCGAGCTCTCGCTCACCGCCATGGGTGCGAAGATCGAGCGTGGCGTCGCGATGACCGCGGCCTTCGCTGCCTACGAAGAGCGCTCCGCGGCCTGATTCGCCGTGTGGCCCGAGCCGGTCGAACGGGTCGCGGCGCACCTTCGAACGCTGGCGGTTCCGGCGACGATCCAGGAGTTCCCGGACGGCACCCCGACCGCACGTGATGCCGCCCGCGAGGTCGGCTGCCGCCTCGAGCAGATCGTCAAGTCGCTCGTGTTCGTCTCACACGGACGGTTCATCCTCGCGCTCGTCCCCGGTGACCGACGCGCCGACGAGTCGCGGGTGGCGGCCGTCGTAGGCCTCGCGGACCTCCGTGTCGCAACGGCCGATGAGGTGATGACGGCAACCGGGTTCCAACCCGGCGCTGTCGCGCCATTCCCGTGCCCGGCCGTGACAGCCGTCGTGATGGAGCGAGCCCTGTTACGTGTCCCGCGCGTCTGGATCGGCGCCGGCTCACCGTTCCACATGGCGGAGGTGGCGCCGAGCGATCTGCAACGGCTCACCTCGGCCACGGTTGCCGGCCTCAGCGTGAGTCGCGACGGCCGGATCGACTGACGCCGCCCCCAACCGCCGATCCGACCACCCGCCGCTAGGATCTCCCGCAAGCGACCCCGAAGGAGGCCAGGGTGCAAGCCACCGAGAAGATCTGGATGAACGGCGAACTCGTCGACTGGGACGACGCGCGAATCCACGTTGGCGCCCATGGTCTGCACTACGGAACCGGCGTATTTGAAGGCGTCCGCTGCTATGACACCCCTCAGGGGCCCGCGGTGTTTCGACTCACCGACCACATGGCGCGCCTGCACACGTCGGCGCGCCTGATCTACATGGACGTCCCGTACTCGGTCGACGAGCTACGTGCCGCGACCAACGAGTTGCTCGAGGCAAACGACATGCGCGAGTGCTACATCCGCCCGATCGCCTTCTACGGCTTCGGCGAGCTCGGTGTGTCGGCGAAGGGCAACCCGGTCGAGACGGTGATCATGTGCTGGCCGTGGGGCACGTACCTGGGTGACGACGCGGTCAAGAACGGGATCCGCACGAAGATCTCCAGCTGGCAGCGCATGCCGCCGAACGTGGTGCCTCACGCGGCGAAGGCCTCCGGCGTCTATCTCAACTCGATGCTTGCCGTCACCGAGGCGCGGAACGCCGGCTACGACGAGGCGATCCTGCTCACACCAGAAGGCACCGTTGCAGACGGGCCGGGCGAGACGATCTTCACCGTCGCAAACGGGAAGGTCTACACCCCCGACCTCTCCGCCGGGATCCTCCACGGGATCACGCGCGACTCGATCATCCAGATCGCCCAGGCCCTCGGGTACGAGGTGATCGAGAAGACGCTGATCCGCTCCGACCTCTATCTCGCCGACGAGGTATTCATGTGCGGCACCGCCGCCGAGGTGACGCCGCTTGCCTCCGTCGACGACCATCAGATCGGCGTCGGGCCCGTCACGCGCGAGATTCAGCAGGCCTACCTCGACACCGTGCGTGGGGTGAGCGACCGCTGGGCACAGTGGCGCGAGCTCGTCCCGAGCATGACGCACACCGCGTGAGCAGCGCGGCGGCGCGCCGGATCAACCTCTCGGCGCCCTGGATCGACGAACGCGACGAGGAGCTCGTCCTCGAGGTGCTCCGCTCCGGTTGGCTCTCGCTCGGGCCGACCGGGCCACGGTTTGAAGCGCTCCTCGCCGAGGCCGCAGGCGCGCCGTACTGCGCCGCCGTCTCGTCCGGCACCTCCGGTCTGCACCTCTGCATGATCACGGCCGGCGTCGGGCCTGGCGACGAGGTCATCACCTCGCCGTACTCGTTCGTCGCCTCTGCGAACTGCGCGATCTACGAGGGCGCCACACCCGTCTTCGCCGACATCGATCCGAGAACACTCAACCTCGACCCGGCCGCTGTCGAGGCGGCGATCACGCCCAGGACGAAGGCCGTCGTCGCCGTCGACATCTACGGGTACCCCTGTGAGATCGACGAGCTGCGCGCAATCTGCGACCGGCACGGCCTCGCGCTCGTCGAGGACGCCTGCGAGGCGCTCGGCGCGACGTACAAGGGCAAGCCGATCGGCTCGCACGGCCACCCGGCGGTCTGGGCGTTCTACCCCAACAAGCAGATCACGACCGGCGAAGGCGGCGCAGTCACCACCGGGTCGAAGGACGAGTGGGACATGCTCGTCTCGCTGCGAAACCAGGGCCGCCTCGAGACATCGAGCTGGCTCCAGCACGGTCGGCTCGGCTTCAACTACCGGATGGACGACATCTCGGCCGCGCTTGGCATCGGCCAGCTCGAGAAGCTCGACCGGATCCTCGCCGCCCGTCGTGAGGTCGCCGCCCGCTACGACGATCTCCTCGCGGATGTCGATGTCGAGACGCCGCTCGCCGACGATGCAGACCACGTGCGCTCCTGGTTCGTCTACGTCGTGAAGGTGCCGCAGGGCGTCGACCGCGACGCGACCATCGGCCGTCTCGGCGCCGAAGGGATTGCCGCCGCGCCGTACCTTCCGTCGATCCACCTGCAGAGCTACATGCGCGATCGGTACGGCTTCTCTGAAGGGCTCTGCCCGATCAGCGAGGACGCAAGCGCCCGCACGATGGCGATCCCGTTCCACGCACGGCTGGCGCGCGAGGATCAGGAACAGGTCGTCGACACGCTCCGTCGCGTGCTCGAAACCGCCTGACCCGACCTGCGGCTGTGCTCGACGGCGGGTTCTGCGCACGCGGCGTGGCCTCAACGACGTTCGGCTTCTCTGCCCGTGCCGGGGCATCCGTGCGAGGGGCTCGGGGTGAGCGGAAGCCTCGACGGCGCGCCGCTCGATCAGGGCCTGTTCGCGCTTGACGCGCGCAAGGGCGCCGTGGATGTCGCGGTCGGTACGCGCTCGGCCTCACCAAGGCATTCGACCAGCCGTGGCGCTAGGGCCTCGCCGGGTCGCTGTTCCTCAGCCGGCCTTTCCGGCCCGCACCGTCGTGAGGACGAACGGCAGATCGGCTCCGGCTGCAACCCCCGGGCGCGGCGTCTGTGCGACAACCCGGCCCAACCGCGGCCCGACGATCCGAACACCGACGCGCACGCCGATCGCTGCAAGCTTGGCCCGCGCGTCAGCGACGCGCAGCCCGACAAGCTTCGGCGTGACGCCGTGCGTCGCCTTCGGCAGGACGAGCGTGACCTTGTCGTACGCCGACAACGTGCCGTTGCGCGGGATCTGCGCAAGGACGACGCCGACGCGCTGGCCCGACTTCGCCGGGCGGTAGACGATCTGCGTCTGGAGCGGCTGGAGCGCGAGCCGCGAGGTTGCGGCGGCCAGCGTCTCGCCGCGAACGTCGGGCACGTCGACCTCGTTGTGCTTGCAGTCGGCGGCGGCGGTCGGGATCGCCCCGGCGAAGAACTGCACCGAGAGGGCGGCCTTGCAGTTGCCGTTGTCGCGCGTGAGCAAGTTGCCCGTGCGGTTCACGACCGTGGCGGGCGACGACCCCGGGATCGCGGCGGGTGGAAATGAGTCGGGCAGGAACTTCTCGTACGCGATCGCCTTCTCCATCAGCGTCTTCCAGATCAGTGCTGGATAGGAGCCTCCGGTCACGGCGTGCCCGTGGAACTCGGTCAGCATCGGCTTCAACCCGTCGGGGTACCCCACCCAGACGGCCGCCACCAGATCGGGTGTGTAGCCGACAAACCAGGCGTCGCCGTAGTTCTCGGTTGTGCCGGTCTTGCCGGCGACGGCCTGGCCGGCGATCTGCGCCGCCCTCCCGGTGCCGTAGCTCACGACCCCCTGGAGCATCTGGTTCTCCATCGCCGTGAGCTCCGGCGATAGCTCCCGCCGCTGGACCGGCATGTTGTCGAGCGTGCGGCCGCCGCTGTCGGTGATGCTGCGGATCGCAAGCGCCTGGTTGCCGAAGAGCGAGCCGTCGATGCGGCTGCCGCCGTCGGCAAACGAGCCGTACGCCCGCGCCATCTCGAGCGGGGTCGCAGGCTCCGCGCCGAGGCCGATCGCGAAGTGCGGCTGGAGGGGCGTGGTGATGCCGAGGGCGGCGGCCACCTCGGCGACCTTCGGCGGCCCGACAACGCTCGTCAGTTGGGCAAAGACCGTGTTGTCCGAGTACGCGATTGCCTTGGAGAGATCGATCGGGCCGAGGTACTCACCCTCGTAGTTGTTGACGTACCAGAGCCGCCCGCCTGTATCGATCGTCACCTTGTGCGAGTCGAGGGTGGTCGCGGGGGAGATGCCCGCCCGGAGCGCCGCGGCCAGGACGAACGGCTTGAACGCCGACCCCGGCTGACGCTCTCCCTGCGTCGCAAGGTTGAACTGGCTGCGGTGGTAGTTGCGGCCGCCGACCATCGCGAGCACCGCACCGGTGTGGGCGTTCATGACCACGAGCGCCGCCGTCGGCCCGACCGAGGCGGGCAGCACCTTCTCGACGGTGTCGCGGGCGATCTTCTGCATGCCGAGGTCGATCGTCGTCGTCACCTTGAGCCCGCCGCCAAACACCTTCCCCGCCGGGTAGCGGCTCAGCAGCTGGTTTGTCACGTAGTTCGCGAAGTACGGCGCAGCCTGGCTCTGCGTTGCGGGGAGTCGAACCGAGCCGGGCTTCGGCATCGGGGCTGCGGCAAAGCGGCGGTACTGCTTCGCGTCGAGATAGTGCTGCTGGAGCATCTGGCGCAGCACGAAGTTGCGTCGCTGCCGCGCGATCGTCGGGTGGGCGACGGGGTCGTAGAGGCTCGGATTCTGAGGAATGCCGGCGAGCAGCGCAGCCTCGGCCGGGGTCACTGCGGCGGTGCTCGCGCTGTGTCCGAAGTAGACGCGGCAGGCCTGCTCGACACCGTAGGCGCCGCTTCCGAAGTAGATCGTGTTCAGGTAAGCCGTCAGGATCCGGTCCTTCGACCAGCGCTGCTCGAGCTGCCACGCGAGCGCCGCCTCGCGCAGCTTGCGCGTGAGCGTCGGCGCGTTGCCGTTGATCGCGTTCTTGACGAACTGCTGCGTGATCGTCGATCCGCCCTGGACGTTCGCGCTCGAGGTGATATCGGTCCAGAGGGCCCGTGCGATGCCATGCACGTCGATGCCGCGGTGCTCGTAGAAGCGCTTGTCCTCGGCGGCGACCATCGCGTTCTTCAGCCAGGGAGAGATCGCGTTGGCCGGTACGACGACGCGCGCCTGTGAGCCACGGAGGATCTCGAGGATCGAATGGCCGTCGGCCGCGTAGACGTAGGTGTTCGCCTGCTGGCGCGACTCCGCGCGCGCCGGGTCGAGCGCCGGGATCTGTGCCGCGACCGACGTCAGCAGCCCGAAGAGGAATGCCGAGAGCCCAAGGAGCCCGAGCACCGCCAGCAGGGCGGCGAGTCGCACCTTCCGGATGCGCCAACGCTTCGGCGCATGCGGTCTTCGAAACACCGACAAGGCGCCCGCTAGTCTAGCCCGCGTGACGATCGCCGACCTCACCCGTAACGCCGTCGAGGTGCTCCCAGCCGGGGGACTCGAAGCGAAGCTCAAGCTCGGCCGCCCACTCCGAGTCAAGCTCGGGATCGACGTCACCTCGCCCGACATCCACGTCGGCCGTGCGATCCCCCTGCAGCGCATGCGCGCCTTCCAGGACGCCGGCCATATCGGCGTGCTGATCATCGGCGACTACACGACCCGGATCGGCGACCCCTCCGGACGCTCGGCCGAACGGCCGATTCTCACCGATGAGGAGATCGACGCGAACGCGCGGACGTACCTGGAGCAGGCGATGGTC
>Ga0194048_10000087_pt1:27500-37533 | contig 37533 bp, 36 predicted proteins | sample JunL225m_MetaG_FD_161685 | JGI IMG/M metagenome (GOLD analysis project Ga0194048, IMG submission 161685) | Anoxic zone freshwater microbial communities from boreal shield lake in IISD Experimental Lakes Area, Ontario, Canada - Jun2016-L222-5m | ecosystem: Environmental > Aquatic >...
AAGGTCACGAGGAGAGGTTAGTCTTCGGACGAAGCTTTGAATCCAAGCCCCGGTAAACGGCGGCGGTAACTATAACCGTCCTAAGGTAGCGAAATTCCTTGTCGGGTAAGTTCCGACCTGCACGAATGGAGTAACGACTTGGGCGCTGTCTCTTCGAGGGATCCGGTGAAAATGTAGTCTCGGTGAAGATGCCGAGTACCCGTGGTTGGACGGAAAGACCCCGTGAACCTTTACTATAGCTAGATGTTGGAGTTCGGGATTTGCTGTCCAGGATAGGTGGGAGGCTATGAAGCAGGGGCGTCAGCTCTTGTGGAGCCATCCTTGGGATACCACCCTTCGTGTTCTGGGCTTCTAACCCGCTGCCGTAATCCGGGGCGGGAACAGCATCTGGTGGGTAGTTTGACTGGGGCGGTCGCCTCCTAAAATGTAACGGAGGCGCGCAAAGGTTCCCTCAGCACGGTTGGAAATCGTGCGCAGAGCGCAAAGGCATAAGGGAGCTTGACTGCGAGAGAGACATCTCGAGCAGGGACGAAAGTCGGCCTTAGTGATCCGGCGGTAACTAGTGGACGTGCCGTCGCTCAACGGATAAAAGGTACTCCGGGGATAACAGGCTTATCCTTCCCAAGCGTCCATAGCGACGGAAGGGTTTGGCACCTCGATGTCGGCTCGTCGCATCCTGGGGGTGTAGCCGCTCCCAAGGGTTGGGCTGTTCGCCCATTAAAGCGGTACGCGAGCTGGGTTCAGAACGTCGTGAGACAGTTCGGTCCCTATCCACCATGGGCGTTGGAGACTTGAGGGGAGTCGTCTCTAGTACGAGAGGACCGAGACGAACGGACCTCTGGTGTATCAGTCGTCGTGCCAACGGCGCTGCTGATTAGCCACGTCTGGATGGGATAACCGCTGAAAGCATCTAAGCGGGAAGCCCACCTCGAGATGAGGTCTCCCATCTCCTAGAGAGAGTAAGAGCCGTGGAAGACCACCACGTTGATAGGCGGGCCGTGCACGCACAGCAATGTGTTTAGCGGACCCGTACTAATTGCTCGAGGTCTTGATTTAGAACTCACCACAGCTGCTATGGAGTTTTGAGGGTGACGCGCACCGTCCGGTGCAGCGCACGAACCTCACAAATTGGGCGGTCATAGCGGCGGGGAAACACCTCTTCCCATTCCGAACAGAGAAGTTAAGCCTGCTAGCGCCGATGGTACTCGGGGCGAAAGCCCCCGGGAGAGTAGGACGCCGCCCATTACTTTCAGCGAGGCCGGACGCAAGTCCGGCCTCGCTGCTTTTGTATGGTCCCGTTTTCGCCGGCTCGGCTTGCGTCAGGCCGCGCGGAGCTTCTTGCGCCAACCCGGGTCAAGATCCCGCAGCCGGCGCACGCGCTCCCCGACCGGCGGGTGCGTCGAGAAGAGCGCCGCGATCCCGACCTCGGCGAACGGGTTTGTCGTGTACAGCGGCTCCGTCGCCGGGCTCCCCTCGAAGGGCACGAGCTCCATCGCCTGTTCCAGGCGCACGAACGCATCGGCGAGACCGTGCGGGGAGTCGCAGAGCGAGGCGGCAAACCGATCAGCCTCGAACTCCCGCTTTGCAGAAAGACAGAGATGCACGAACGACGCGCAGACGGGCCCGATCACGAACAGCACGCCACGCTGGAACCAGCCGGCGGCCCGCGAGCTCTCGAGGCATGCCGCCGCGAGGATCACCACGACCGTCTGCAACAGGGTGTCCCGCCGACGTAGGTGAGCGATCTCGTGCGCAACGACTCCGTCGAGCTCCGCAGGCGAGATCACTCCAAGGAGGCCGCTCGAGACGGCAAGGGCCGATCCTCCCAGCCCGCCGCGACCGGCGCTGAGCGCCCGGGGATACCCCCCGGGGAGCAGGTAGAGCCGTGGCGGAACGACGCCTGCGCGACCCGCTATCGCGGCCACCGTCGCGTGAAGCGTTGGTGCCTCACCCGGCAGCAGCTCGCGACCACCGACGAGACCCATCGCGATGCGATCGGCGTACCAGTAGAGCGCGGCGCCGAGGAGCACCACGGAGCCGAGAAAGAGCACTCCAAGCCGCGCGCCACCCAGGCGCCACCCCGCATAGCCCGCTGCCGCGGCGGGTGCCGCCAGGAGCAGCCAGACCTTCAGCAGGTTGCGGACGGCCGCGACCCGAAGGCGCACAGCCGCCTACACCTCTTCGTCGCGCTCGTCCGGCTCGTCTTCGGCGAGACCACTCGGAGGCCAGTCCGGCTCCGGTGCGTCGCAGCGGCTCGAACAGTGGAGTGACGCGATGTTCTGCAACGGGATGAGGATGTGACCGTTCAGCTCGATGTGCGCGACGTCCTCGACGTAGCAGTACGCGGTCAGGACGCCGTCCTGGTACTCGCCACCGAAGAGCGCGATCTCGACCTGCTCACCCTTGTACTTGTTGGTGTAGTCCTCCACTGTCGTCTCAGTCTATCGACCGGAACTGTCCATCCTCGACGACGATCCCGGCAAGGCTCCCGTTTCGTGGCCCAGGGCGGGTCTGGCGGTACTCCACGAGCGCGAGACTCGCGGCGTGCGCCAGCAGCGCGCGGATCACACCGCCATGGATGACACACAGGATCGTCTCGCCAGGGTGCGCGTTCGTGATGCGCGTGACGGCGGCGACGATGCGCGCGCTCATCGCGGCATGCGTCTCACCCTGGAGCCAGCCGTCGCCGCCTGCGCTGTGCCGAGCCCAGGCGTCGGGAAAGCGTTCTTCGATCTCCTCCGTGGTCAGGCCCTGCCATTCGCCGACGTTGATCTCGCGCAGCGTCGGATCAGTCACGAGGCGGAGCCCGATGGCTCGTGCGGCGATCTCTGCCGTCTCGCGTGCGCGGGCGAGATCGCTCGAGTAGACCGCCACGACCCCTCTGCTCGCAACGAGCTCTGCCAGCGCCGCCGCCTGCCGTCGTCCCTCGTCGCTGAGTGGCGGATCGGCGTGGCCCTGCCAGCGATGCTCGGCGTTCCACGTCGACTGGCCGTGCCTGGCGATGAGGACGGTCGTCACGGCGTCTAGGCTAGTGCCATGGATCTCGGCCTTCGCGACAAGGTGTGCCTTGTGACGGGTTCGACCCGGGGCATTGGTCTTGAGATCGCGCGCCAGCTCCGCGAAGAGGGCGCCGTCATCGTCACGTCCGGTCGCGGCGACGCCGGGATCGGCGACCTGCACGTCGCCGCCGACTTCGTGCAGCCCGGCGAGCCGGAGCGGCTCGTCGAAGCGACGCTCGCACAGTTCGGCCGCATCGACTGCCTCGTGAACAACGTCGGTTGGGCGGAGATCCACCGTTTCGATGAGCTGACCGAGGAGATCTGGGACCGCTCGTTCCAGCTCAACCTGATGAGCGCCGTTCGTGCCACGCGCGCAACCCTGCCCGGGATGCGCGAACGCCAGGAGGGGGCGATCGTGAACATCTCGTCGACCGCAGCCAAACGGCCCTCGGCCGGGATGCCCGAGTACTCCGTCATGAAGGCGGCGATGCTCTCGTTCTCACGGCTCGTCGCCGACCTCTATGCCAAGGACGGCATCCGCTGCAACGCCGTTGCACCCGGGCCGACGGCGACCGACGCCTGGCTCGCCGACGGCGGCCTCGCCGATCAGCAGGGGACGCGCGCCGAGATCCTCGCGAAGGTCGGCGCCGGTCGGCCGCTCGGGCGCCTCGCTCTGCCCGAGGAGATCGCCGCTGTGGCCGTGTTCCTCTGCTCCGAGCGCGCGAGCTACGTCACCGGCGCCGCCTGGAGCGCCGACGGCGGCACCGTCCCGATCATCATCTAGAGGCTCTAGCCGGGACGGCCGAGGTCGATCCAGCAGCGGCCGAACAGGCTTCTGATCACGCCGGTCGGGGCGATCCGGCAGTCGAACGGCTCTGTTGCCGTGCCGAGGTACTGCCACACGCCGCCGACCCGCCGGTAGAGGATCGCGCCGTCGTTCAGGCAGCGATCGGGATGCGGCCCGACGAGCTGCAGCCGCACGAGCGCGTAGCGCGTATCGACCGTCGAGATGGCGGGAAAGATGCGGAGGCAGGAGGCGGGCTGCCCGAGGAACGTGCGTACCCGGTGCGTGAGCGACGCGCGCTCCTCTGCGGTGGGCTGCCGAGTCGCGACCGGACCAGAGAACGGAATCAGGCGTGAGCCGCCCGCCGTCATCGCGACGTGCTGCACCACCCAGCCCTTCTTCTCGTGCAGCACGAAGACGTACTCCTGCCAGAGCAGCTTCGTGCCCGCGAGCACCTGCACGTTCGCCTCGGCGGTATCGCCGCTGACCTTGAGATTCACCGTCTGGACAGTCACCGCACGTCCCCACCACGCAGGCGATGCGTAGTGGAAATACGTCTGCGGCGAGGCCTCGATGGCCGCCTCGACGACGCCCGAGCTCGAGCTGCCGCAGCCCGACACGCAGGCACCGATAACGAGGAGGAAGGCGACAAGCCGGCGGCGCACGCCCGCAGTGTCGCAGCGATCGATCCGTGCCGTCGTGATCGAGCCTCTACTCTGGAACGGTGACCGATCGAGACCAGGACGTCGCCCGCAGGTTCGCCGCGAGGATCCGTGAGCAGGAGACCGCGCGTCTCTCCGATCTCGCGATTCGCTCGTACGAGACACGCGGCCGGCTTCGGCCGGAGGATGAGTGCACGATCCGCACACCGTTTCAGCGCGATCGCGACCGGATCGTCCACTCCAAGCCGTTTCGTCGGCTGAAGGGGAAGACGCAGGTCTTCATCGACCCCGCCGGCGACCACTACCGCACGCGCATGACCCACACGCTCGAGACCACCGGCATCGCACGCGTCGTCGCCCGGGCTCTCCGGCTGAACGAGGATCTCGTCGAGGCGATCGGCCTCGGCCACGACACCGGGCACACCCCGTTCGGGCACGCAGGCGAGGAGGCGCTCAACGCGGCGCTCGCCGAGCGCTTCGACGGCCGCTTCCGCCACAACGAGCAGTCGCTTCGGATCGCCGAACGCCTGAACCTCGCTCATGAGGTGCGCGACGGCATCCTCACGCACACCGGCGACCAGATGCCGGCCACGCTCGAGGGCAAGATCGTTCGGATCGTCGACCGCGTCGCCTACATCAATCACGACATCGACGATGCGATCCGCTACGGGATCCTTGAGGACGGAGATCTGCCCCGTGCCGAGATCGACATCCTCGGAGCGAGCGCCTCGGCCCGCATCGACACCCTCGTCCACGACCTGATCGAGACTTCGGCGCGTGCCGACGACATCGCTCAGAGCGACGAGATCGGGGCGGCGATGCTGTCTCTACGGAGCTTCATGTTCGAGCACGTCTATCTGGGGCCGGTCACCCGTCCCGAGCATGAGCGGGCTCGCGAGACGGTTCGCCGGATCTTCACGGTGCTCGCCGATCGTGGCGACAGTGCCGACGAGATCACCGAGTTCATCGCCGGAATGACCGATCGCTTCGCACTCGAATACGCTGCGCAGCTCTAAGGGGCGATGACCGAGTGCCGAGGATCAAGGATGCAAGCATCGAGGCGGTTCGGCAGAACGCCGACTTCGTTGCCGTTGTCGAGGAGCGGACGGCACTTCGCAAGGCTGGCGCTCGGCTGACGGGCCGCTGCCCGTTTCACGAGGAGCGCACGCCGAGCTTCTCGGTGAACCCGGTCGAGAAGCTCTACCACTGCTTTGGCTGTGGCGTCGGCGGAGACATGATCAAGTTCGTCCGAGAGACGCAGGGGCTCGACTTCACCGACGCCGTCGAGTGGCTCGCTGAAAGGTTCCGTATCCCGATCGAGTACGAGGAGTCCGACCCGGGTGACGACGCGCGTCGCAACAGGCGCCGTCGGCTGTACGAGCTACTCGACCAGGCGGCGACGTTCTACGAGCGCTACCTGTGGGACTCGCAGGCCGGCTCGCTTGCCCGCGACTACCTCGCCGGCCGCGGTCTGCGCGAGGAGGTCTGCCGCGAGTTTCGGCTGGGGCTCGCGCTCGGCGGAACGACGCTCGCGCGCAAGGCGGCCGAGAAGGGGTTCACCCAGGATGAGCTGCGCGCAGCCGGGCTCACCCGTCAGAACGGCGGCGACTACTTTCAACGGCGCCTCCTGTTTCCGCTTGCCGATGCCCGCGGCCGGGTGCTCGGCTTCCAGGCACGCCGACTCCACGACGATGATCCGCTCAAGGCGAAGTACGTCAACACCGCCGAGTCCGAGCTGTTCCACAAGGGCTCCGTCGTGTACGGGCTTGACCGCTCCCGGGCCGCTATCGCCAAGACCGACCACGCAGTGGTCGTCGAAGGGAACACCGATGTGATCGCGCTGCGGCAGGCGGGCTTCGAGCCGGTCGTCGCCTGCATGGGCACGGCGCTCACCGAGCAGCAGCTCCGCGAGCTCGGGCGTCTGAGCAAGCGGATCTCGCTTGCCTTCGACGGCGATGCCGCGGGCGAGTCGGCGACGCTGCGAGGGATGGAGCTCGCCGTCGCCCAGGGATTCGACGTCAAGGTTGTCGCGCTGCCGCCCGGGATCGATCCTGCCGACGACCCGGCAGGATTCGAGAAGCAGCTCGAGTTCGCCACGCCGTACGTGCTCTACCGAACCCGTGTCGAGGCCGAGCGGGCGGTCGATCGTGAGGCCGGACGCCTCGCTGTCAAGACGTTCCTCGACAGCGTCCCGGAGTCGCTCCACCGTCAGGCCGCTTGGCGCTGGGCAAACGACCACTTCGGGACGTCGATCCCGATCCGGGGAGGGGGAACGGCGAGCGCAGCCGCGCCGCCGTCGCCACGCGTTGCGCACGCCGCCGACCGGCTCGAGCGCAACGCGCTTGCCGGCGTGATCGCCCACGCGTCGCTGCGCCCGCTCCTCGCAGCGCTCCCAGTGGAGCACTTCCACGACGAGGCGCTCCGCGCTGTTCGCGCGCATCTCGTCGACGGCGTGCAGCTCGAGGGCGAGGCGCTTGACGTCCTCGCCGAGCTTGATGCGCGGTCGCAGACGGAGGGAATCGACAAGGACACCGCCGAGGAGCTGCTCCTTCGGCTCCGCGAGCGCGAGCTCCTCGCCGAGCTGAAGAACGCCGATCTCGACGCCCGAATGCGTGAGCTGCGCGAGGCACTCGACCGCATTCACGAGGCGCTCGCCGCGCTCGGCGAGCGTGGCTCGACCCCAGGCTGAATCCGCCGAGCGGCTCCGCGCCGCGCCGCCAGCCCTGTGGCAGCGCGCAATTCCTGCGCACCCATAGACCTGGGACACGAAATGCGTCATGCTGCGCCTGTGCAGTCACGCTTTGTCTCGGTGTTCGTGGCCTTGCTCCTCGTACCGAGTGCGCTCGCGGCGGCGGGTCCGCAGAGTGCCGTGAAGTCGTTGCTCGGATCGACGGTCGACAACAGCCGGATGGCGGACAACTACTTCGCCGAGGGCCCGACGAGGATCGCTTCGCCGATCGCCGCGGCGGCGCACCATGTTGTGGCAACGGTCGTTGTGCCCGTGGACGGGCCCGACGCCGAGGACGGCATCGCCTTCTGGGTCTTCCCGACAGCGGCCGACGCGCAGGCCGCGCTCGGCGCGGCCGGAGCCGTCGTTCCCGGTATTCACAGCAAGGCCGTCGGCAGGGTGCCGGGCGTTGCGGGGCGGACAGTGCTGCTCGCCGGGGCGACCAGCAGCGCGAACTTGCTCTACGAGTCGGTTACGAACACCGTCACGGTTGCCGCAGCCGTCAGCGGAACCGTCGTCGTCATCGGCTACGTGCGGGCGACCGATGGAAGCTCGCACTCGAAGCCGGCTGTTGCGTTCCTGAAGGCGGGGCTTGCATATTCGAGCGCCGCGTTGCCGTCCTCGAGGTAGGAGCTGTCCGGCCGCTACGCGGTGCGGAGTACCCTGACGAGAGCGTCCTAGAGTCGGGAGGGTTCGCCGATGCGCCACCGTTTCTTCACTGCGTTCGCCGTCGCCGTCGCCGTCGCCGGCGTCATCGCCACCGCGGCTCTGACCGGAGCGGGGTCAGCCGGAACCTCTTCGCCGACGGTCACGCGCGGCACCGACGCGCGCCTCTGCCCGTTTCCGATCGAGATCACCGTGCGCGGCGTGGCGGCTGGCGCGGCGGCTCCGACGACCGCCTTCGGCCTGCTCTTCGTCGGCCCGAGCACGGTCACGATTCGCAACACCCGTAGCGGGCGTACGGCGGTCATCAACGCCCCGGGAACGTTCGGCGAGAGACGGACGACGGGTACGGTCAGCTTTGCTGGGCGACGGGTGTGGTTCCGCCCCAATCTGATCCCGTTTCTCGTGACGGCGGGCAGGGACGCTATCAGCGGCCCGAGCTTCGTCCTGTCGCCTGGTTCGGCCAGAGCACACGCGGTCGACCCCTGTGCGCTCGTCGCGGATACGAAGCCGAGCACGCAGCCGAGGGTCACTCCGGCTCCATGGGCTCTGCCGCGTTACGCACTGAGCCAGCTGGCCGCGGCCGGACTGACTCCGCTCGTCGGCAATCTCGTCGAGCACGACCACGTGCATCTCGATATCACGGTCAACGGGAAGAAGGTCGCCGTGCCCGGTGGTCTCGGCCTCGCCGAGCCGACTGACGACGGCCCCTGCCCCGACACGAAGACGGCGCCGGTCGCGGACTGCGTCGCCGGGCACTTCTTTGCCGCCGCGGTGGCGAACTCGCCACTCCACACCCACAGCGGAAGTGGCGTCATCCACGTCGAGTCCGACCGAGCACGGGCGTTCACGCTCGGGCAGGTGTTCGCCGAGTGGGGTGTCCGCCTCGACCACGGCTGCATCGGCGGCTACTGCACGGACGGACGCAGGGAGCTTCGCGTCTACCTGAACGGCCGGCGTGTCTCGGGCGATCCCGCGCTGATCAAGCTCGTCGACCATGCCGAGATCGCGATCGTCTACGGCGGCGTCGGGGCCTTCTCGAAGATCCCGTCGACGTTCCGTGGCGGCACCTGGCCGGGGCCGGGCTGCGGACAGCAGGGCGAGGCGTCGTGCCTCACAGGCGCAAGGAGCTAGGCGGCGAGCGCCGCGCTGGCGCTCAGCGCACGACGATCGGGTAACGCTTCGCACCCTTGTGCGACGTGATGTACCAGGTGCCCTTCGTCAGGGTCAGCGAGACGGAGCGCTTCCCCTTGAACGGGACGCCGGTAACCGTGACCATCGAGTGGTTCGTCTTGATGATCGAGAAGCCACCGGCGGCGCTCTGGTCGTCGACCGACACGATGTAGCGCCCGTGGAGCAGCTTTGACGCGGTCTTCCCCTTGAACGACAGGGCTGGCTCGCCCTTGGCAGTCACGGTGCCGCTGAGGCCGCCGCGGAGAACGACGACGTTCGTTCCGACGATGTCCTTGTTCCCGCCCTTCTTCTTCGAGATCGCGCCCGTCCAGGCCACCTTCGTCGGGGCCGTTCCGAGCACGTCGCCTGACGTCTTGATCGTATGAACCACGTTCGGAAAGTCCGAGTTGCTCCAGATGTAGGTGGAGTTCGGCTGCAGCGTGATGATGTACTCCATGAACCAGTCCTCGCCCTGACCGAGGTTGTCGCGGATGAGCTGTCCGGGGCCGGAGAACAGCCAGTACGGCACCCACGTGCAGCCGCCCGGGCCCGTGAGGATGATCTCGTAGATGCCAGCGGGGATCACCGTCGGCGCACCGCTTGTCGTTCCGGCGGGCGTCCCGTCGGGGAGCGTGACCGTGATCTGGCTGTTGACACCGAAGTCGACGGTGAGCTGCAGCGTGACCGAGGTTCGGGCCTGCGCAGCCGCCGACGTCAGCAGGCACACGACCGCGAGCGCGCAGGGAACAAGCGGTCGCAGGCCTCGCTTGGACACAACTCGAGGGTACCAGGGCCGATGCAAATTTCTCTAATCAGCCTCGTACTATTGCTCTCCGGCCAACGGAACTGGCAGAGTATGGCGTGGCTACGCGTGCGCGGAGACTGTTTCGTGCGCGTGGGGTCAGGTATGTCATGACATGTCCAACAGCAGTACTCCGATTGGAGGGGGAATGGCGAGCAAGTTGAAGATCAAGGTGAACGGTCTCACGCATGGTGTGACCGCGAGCCTCGATACGCCGCTCCT
>Ga0194048_10000088_pt1 | contig 37504 bp, 40 predicted proteins | sample JunL225m_MetaG_FD_161685 | JGI IMG/M metagenome (GOLD analysis project Ga0194048, IMG submission 161685) | Anoxic zone freshwater microbial communities from boreal shield lake in IISD Experimental Lakes Area, Ontario, Canada - Jun2016-L222-5m | ecosystem: Environmental > Aquatic > Freshwater >...
GGGTGTTGGGGCGGCGGCTACTGGGGGTACGGGAACGTCGGGAGTTGACGTTGGCTCTGGGGTTGGTACCGGCGTAGGAGTCGGCTCGGGTGCCGTCTGGGAGGATTTTGTTTTCCAATCGGCAGGAGTAATCGAGGGAGCCGTTTCGTCACCAGACAAAGCCAAGGAGCCATCATTCTTTTCGCCGAACTTCTTGGCGTCAAACCCAGGTCCACGAATAATCGACCGCTCCCCTGGATACACAAGGTCTCGTTGCGGGTGAGGGATAAGACCCGAAACGCGAACATCAACAGCTCCGCCACTAGAGGATCCTGTTACCTTTGTGAAAATCAAACCAACATTTTCGCCTGAACCCCCATAAAGGCCGTAGTGACTTGGAGCGCCCAGGCCAGACTTCGGGTCAATGTAGTACAGCTTTTCAAGAGCCTTCCCGTTGCCGGTCTTGTATGTCATGCGAATAACTCGGCCGGTTGGGAGTTCCGGGTAGGTCCTGGCTCCCGGCGGAACTTTGATTTGCTTTACCTTATATGGGACTGCGGCGTCCTGTTCAAAGCCGCGGTAGTACAGCTCGGAAGCGATCTCCTCTATTGTGAGAAGAGTCTTGCGGTTAGTTCTCTGAACAAGAAGAAAGGGAACGTCGGGAAGGATGACTTCAATTTTTGTTGGTCTTCCCCAATTTTTGAAATCCCAATCAAGAACCTTTTTAGCGTCATCGGGGCTAATCTTGCGCTGCAAACCATTCCAGTCTGGAGTATCCATCAATTGCGAGGTCTCTCGTACTGGAACGTCAACAGCAACAGTCGGCTTGTCCGAAACAATTGGCTTACTGGGGGGTGTTGGCTCGGGCGTTGGTGCTGGCAAAGATCCGGGTCCCCTATTGTCTCTTGCAATACCGAAATCCCCGTTGGCATCGGGGAAATTGTAGGAAGACCCGCCACCATTCCCCAAATCCTCCCCGGCGTCCCGAATCCTCCACCCCTTATCGACACCACCATAACTAAGCTGCGTCATTCTGGATTTACCGTTTGCCCCAGGGCCACCGATGTATACGTGTACTACTTCTTTGTCCGTTGTAACTCTAATAATCGAATAAGCAGGAAGGCTAGGAATGCTAAGAATGCCTCCCTTGAGAAGGGGTACGTTTGTGGCATTAGCGCCACCACCAATTGTGCGCTTATACAGTTCGGAAGCAATAGCACGGATACTTAGCGTAGTTCCATTTGCGCCACGAAATGGTTTAGACGCATCAAGAACTTCGACACGCGAAGGTTTGCCGAGAATCCCTACGCCTTGGAAAAATCTTTGAACTTTTTTGGCTGAAACCATTTCTGGTTTCCCTTCCCACTTAAAATCCTCCACTCCCACATTGGCACCTGGCGCGACAGGTACTTTGGGAGTTGGCACGGTTGGCTCAACAATTGGTTCCGGCTTTACAACGGGTGTTGGGGTATCGGCAATCTTAAGCGGATCCTTGCCAAACGCTTCATCAAGGAACGGATTAACACGACCATTTACAATGACGGGTAGATTCGGCATGCCCTCTGCGTCAACTAATTGTTCTGGACTGACAGAATCAACCAACTTAAGGTATTCACCCATATCTAGCTTTACGTCGCCAGGGCGAAGACCGCGAGTAATTGGAGTAGAAATCTCAATAGCCTTTGCCACAATCTGGTCATATTCGGCTTTTGTGAGAGTTGCCTCAAAATCAATCCCGTCAAGAATTGCGTTGATTGTGTCGTTGCGAAGAATGGCGACGGCACTAAAAGGAATGGGCGAATCCTCAAATCCGGGTATCACAAGATTGTATAACCAGGCACTAGTCAACGATCGAAAAGCCCTTTGCCGGTCAGACTCTGAAACCTTATTTTTAATTGAGTTGCGGCCTTTTGCGACAAGGCTTCTTATTGTTGTCGTCGGGCCTGGGGGAAGCATGAACAAAACTTCTTCGCCAGAAGGAAGCTTGATTTTATCTACCGTTGCCTTTGTGGAAACTTTGACGCGTGGCGGAAGCTCTGGTCCAAATACTGTGACGGGCTTAGGGCCTTCGCCTAGGATCTGACTAACGCCAGGAGCGGGCTCAAGCGCCTTGCGTCGACCACCACTACCGTAAGGAACCAGTGGGTCTTCGCTTCGAGGACCCTTAAGGCTTTCGACGTAAGCAAGCTCGTCTTTAATTGTCTGGATTTTGGGTGGGATAAGAGTCTCGGCGGTGGTTGCAACTTTGCCGCTACGCAACTCGTTATCTACTGTCCAGCGTGTCATGTCGTACAAACGTTGTTTAGTTACATCCTCGGTAACGCCGAGCTTGTGGAGGATGCTTTGGTTTGTTAGCTCGATCGTTGCGGCGTGACTGCGTACGCTTTGTCCTTCCAGAATACGAATGAGTCCTCGGCGTGGCTCGTCGAGGAGGCGAAGAACTTTGGTGGCATCAACAGTTTCAAGAGCGTGAAGTTCGGCAATGGCGGCTTTGAGGTGGCGCTCGTTTTCGGAGCCGGGAAGAATAGTTGTTTCGTTGCCTTGGAGGTCAAAGACTTTGCCGGGAACCAGTTCGCCGTCAGCGCCAACCGTGGGTAGGCTGCGTTCGTACATTCCGGCCAGCATTGATGGACTTGTCTTTACTCGCTTGCCGTCAATGATTACCTCGGGCGCAACAGCAAGCTCGAAGATAAGGCGCTTGCGTACCTTGTCGCTAATGCCCAGCAGACTTTTTTCAAAGCCGGATGTGACTTGGCGTGCTGCTACTTGTGCGTTGTGGAGGGCGCGTCCTGTTGCTTCATTTGATGCGCGGTTTTGTGTTTTAATGCGGTACTTTTCTGCGCGCTTGGCAAGGAAACTAGAAGTCTTAGAAAGCGTTTCACCTTCTTTTAGAACTGGTGGTGCGTACTCAAGCAGTGCCTTCTTACCGGCAGCAAGGGTTTGGTTGAAGATGTTTTGGCGAACTGGACCAACAATTGTTGGCTTTGTAAAGCCGGGGTTTGTATAGGCAAGTTGCTCGATCTTAGGTACGCCGGCAACTTTCTGGCCAAGCTTCGTCTTGGACAAAACTTTCTGCGTAACCTTTAGTTTGCCGACGGTGCTAAGTGTCTTGCCGGCAACACCGAGTCCTTCAACGGCAGTCATGGCTGTGCTGATCGGATTCTTCTTTGCGTACTGGTAGATGTAGGGAAGGTCGCCAGACGCGCCGGCCTTCATCAGCTTCAAATAATCCGAAGCGGTCTGGCTTGCCATTTGCTTCAGAGGATCAAAGTTACCCCTGGCTACTTCGCCACCAAGCATCACAGCAGCAACAGGCAGGGTCGCATACGATCGGGTTTCGTTACCGACTCCTCGAGCCCAGTCGCGCAACTCTTGTTCCACGGTTCCGGCAGGGCTCGTTAGGGAGAGCTCAAGGATTCGCTCGTCTGTCAGCTTTGCGTAATCCTGGTTCTTCCATCCGTTACGAATCGAGTCTTTAATGAGTCGCTTGCGTGTTACGTCGGGGTAAGGTCCAAGGATGTTGCCACCGTATTGTTTGATGATGTCTTTGCCGGAGCCAGCATTGTCTTGTTCGGCAGCGACGTATTCGACGGCGGAGCGGGGCAGAGAGTTGATGTCTGCTCGCGGCGTTTTTGATCCAGAGATTTGGGCTACGGATTGTGCAACGTAGTACGGGTCGGTGATGTCATTGGTTTTGACTAGACCAAACGTAGGCAAAGCTTCGTCGGGTTTGAGGCCAAGAATCTTACGCGCCTTGTCTGGGTTTGTTTTGGACAGGCGTTGAATCATCAACGATGCGCCACCACCGCCCCGATTGATTTGGCTACGCAGCGCCTTGGGATCAATAAACGTGTTCTCGGCGCTAGTGCCAAGACCCTTAGCTTGCTGGACTAGCTTGCCGTAACCTGGGATTGTTTCTTGTTTGGCGCGCTCGGTGGCAACTTGGTCAGCCATGAAAGACTTAATTGCGTCTTGATAGTTCTTTGCCGCGCCAGGAATAGACTGGATCTTGATGCGTTCTTGGCGATTGGCATCCGCCGTGACGGCAGGGAGAATGTTCCGAAAGAATGCTTCTCGCCCCTTGCCGAGAGCAGCGGCGCGCTTCTTTGGATCACTCGACTTTAGGCCAGGATAATAGTATCCGGCACCACCACCACCAACATCAATCTTACGGCCAGACAATAGCGTGACGCTCTTGGGTGCGCGCATCCGCATCTGCTGGCGACGCTCAAGGAGGGAAAGCTTGGTTCCCTTGGCCTTGATTGTGGAGCGGTACGGACGCAGCGAGTAGAGAGCTCGGGCAGCCTCAAAGTCGGTACCTGGAGTTACCGATACTTTTTGTGGGATTCGGGACAGAGCCATTCGACTCCTACGAAGCTAGTTGCATCTCGGGTTGCGAGTTAACCCAAGCCCTAGCCGTGGCCGTTGTGTAACCCGGAACGTTCGCAACAATCCACGGTACCATTGCCTTAAGTACCTGGGCGCGATTGTACTTCGGAGTCGATACCTTAGCGCCGCTTGGGTTGGGCTTGGCGTCGCCTTGCGGAACAACGTCAGCGCGTTGCAACTCGGGACCAAACTCGTTAGCCGCAGCTTGTTGTACTGCTTCCCAATCGCCTGGATACCATTTGCGTACAATGATTCCCTTTGCGGGATCCCGGACGGTTACAACGTGACCCATTGTTTGGTCGACGCTTTGAGTCTTTGATCCGAGAAGATCCTTGATGGTCTGATGTGCTTGAGCCAAATACGCGCTTGGTTTAGCGTTGGTTTTGTCGAGGCGTTGTTGTGCTTGCTCAAGCTTCTTGTATTGAATGTCGGTAGTGACTTGGAACCTAGCGTTTTGAGCCTCAATGCTGGCAGCCGCAATATCCTTCTTAGTGCCAAGCGTTTCACGCGTAAGGTCAGACTGCTCTCGAGCTGTAGACTTATCAACCTGGCGCTTGTACATCTCATTAAGGCGGTCGGCGAGCATTGTGCGGCGATCGTCAGCGCGTTTACTGAGTAGGTCGCGTGTCGTCTGGTTAATCTTATTCTCAACACCAGCAACAGTTGCTTGATTCTCAAGAAGCGGTGTTGATGCTTGCATGATCTGTGCGCCCTGTGTACCAGCGTAAACATTGCCACCAGTCATACCAGCCGTGTTACCAGCAAGAGCGCCAAGGGCGGCAGCAAGATTCTTCTGAAGGCTTTCGCCAGAGGCTTGTACGCCGGCACCAACGTTCTTTGCGCCCTCAAGCTGACGAGCGCCAGAGTCGGTGATGGAGGATTCGGGGGTTAGTGTTTGGTCAACGTAGTTGACGGCGGCGGTGCGTTGCTGTTTGGGGGTTAGAAACTTCGAGCCGTAAAGCGGATCGTTCTTCTCGTAGCCGCGCGTTGTGGCGGGGGTTGTGGTCGAGCCGGCGGCTGGTGTTGATGCCGAGCTTGATGCTGCGGGGGTTACTTTACGCGTTGAGATCCACTTGGAACCGTTCCATTGCTGATGCCAGTTGCCGCTTACGCGCTTGTCTCCTTTTTGGAGATCCTTTTTCCAAGATGCCGCCGCCATGGTAGTAGTCTACTTTACCTTTGGCTTTACGGTAATCCACTCTTTGCCGTTCCAACGATGCGTTTTGCCGCCCCACTTCTTTGTTTCACCAATCTTAAAGACCTTGTCTCCCTTGGGAGTAGTCGAAGGCGTAGCCTCAGAAGGCGCTGTGGATCCCGTAGAGGGCGCTGTAGAGCCCGCAGAGGGCGCTGTGGCAGCCGGCGGAGCGACATACCCATAAGCCTCTGGGTTTGCCAGCATCTTGTCCAGGGCGTCCTTAAGGGCGTTAGAACGCGTCTGCTGAACGTCAGCGATTCCGCCACCAAGCGTACCGCGCACAAGATCCGTATAACCAAGAGCGTTACCAGTAGTAGCACGCTCAGATTCGCTTTGGCTTTGACCGCCACCAGTAGTGCCGCCGGCTCGTTGCTGCTCAAGCAGATCGGCTCGCGCCTGCTTTTGCTTAAGAATCATATTACCGAGGGCTGTGCCGACAAGGTTTGTGTCGCCGCCAGCAGTATTGGGATTAACTTGGAAGTCGAGGTAATTCTTGCCAGTTACGGTCGCGCCACTAACATTACCCATCGGAGCGAGCTTGAGTGTGTACTTCGACCAGTCAATTACCTTGTTTGGGTCGCCACCGAGGAGTGTGTTTGGGTCGATGACTTGACCATTCTCGTCAGCGAGTCCCATGCCGGTTTTGGCATATAGAGCCTTTAGCGCGGCGGCGGCACTATTGTTGGCTGCGCCCATGCCGAGCTCGGGATTGTTGTTTAGCTGGTTTTGGACGAAGTCGGCGGCGCTGGTGCCGGATGGTGGTGGTGTATCTGGTGTTGTTGTTGCGGCTGCGCCCTCGAGGGCTGTTGTGTCTTCGGGTGTTGTGTTCTGGCTTGTTGCCGTGTCGCCAATGCCCTTAGCTTCGCCAACTCCATGAGCGTTTGTTTCACGCGAAACACTACCGGAAGGCTTGGGTGCTACCTCGGCAACATACTTACCATCCCGATAGTGAATATTCCAAGGAACACCAGATCCACCAACAAACGATGCGACTACGGAACCTTCTTTAATGCCGACCTTAGAGTTTCCAATGGAGGCTTGCTGCTTTTTAATTGCGTTAGAAATCGCCGCCTGGTCAACGCCCGTGAGATCAACCTTGCTTGGCATCGAAACTTTTACGCCACCAACATTACGCGGCTGAACAACCCCGCGAAACGGAGCTCCCTTGTCTTGAGCCGCTCCGGCCACTGTGGGAGCCGCGCCACTAGCTGCGGGAGCTGCACCATTTCCGGCACCACCGCCGCCAGCACTGACAGTGGGCCGAGGAGCTGGGGGATTCTTACCATCACCCGGCTTCTTTGTATCAACAATCTTGGGCTTCTTTGGATTCGGCGAATTTTGCGTATTGCCAGTTCCACCATTTGGAAGCGGAACGCTGGCCGGCTTCGAAGCTGTCGCTCCGCCTACGCCACCCCTGAATGCGCCACCCGACGATGCGGGACTCTTCGCGGCGGTAGCGGTACCGGAACCACCAACGCCGCCCTTAAACGTGCCGTAGGGCGCGCCACCAGGAGCTGGACGACCAGGCTGCGGCTTCTGCCCAGGAACAGCAGCGTAGCCTTGTGTCGGTCCGGTTACTTGGGCGTCGCGTGTCTGCTGGTCTTTTGCGGTCTGAGTAGTATTTGCCCGCTCGCGTTGTTTTACTGGAATTGGAGCATTGGGGTTAGAAGGCGTAAGAAACTTGCCGAACGCTTCTGTATTTTTTCCTCGCTGTTGCTTAATCGCTTCGTTTGTATTGCTTAAAAAACCACCAACAGCATCAACGGCATTCCCAATGGCGTTAGCCGTCTTGGTCGAACCACTAACACGCGGAGCGGTTGGAGTGACGGTTATTTTGCCCTGGCCGGTACGATTGTTGCCGCGAGGGTCTGCCGCTCGAGGAGCAGCCGTAGACGGTGCGGCCTTAGCTGGAACGGCAGGCTTGGTTGTGACTTGGGCGCTGTGCATTGGAGCGCCGCCTGTGCCGCTCGGCAATGGGATTCCCGCCGGCTTTGGTGCCACGGGCTTTGGTGCGGCCGGCTTTGGGGCTTGAGCTACGGGTTTAGAGGGGCGCGCCACATCAGAATCATACTATACCTAAACAGCTACGTCTTAATAATGTAGTTAGCGACAACACTAGGTTGAGTGTTTTCTCCAATACCCGCAAACGTGCTTTGGTTTATTGCCGTTTGTGCCTGGTTTGTGGCGGTCTGGGCTTGGTTAGTCGCTGTTTGTGCTTGGTTAGTTGCCGTACTTGAAATAACAGCCATTCTGCTGCCAGCTTCAATAAGGCCCGGTGCGTCAGTACCGCCAGCAACACCAGAAAAAATAGTATTACGATCAAACGTATAATGGCTGTGTGCGTCTTGCAGGTGGTTATGCGAGTTTTGCAGGTGGTTATGCGAGTCTTGCAGGTGGTTATGCGAGTTTTGCGTATGAGTATGCGACTCGGTACGCTCATCACCAAAAAACTGACCCCGAATACGAGTCGTTAACGCAGTACCACCCGAAATAACACCAGACCCCGTTGCGCCCTGTTTTCCGCCAGTACCGGCACCGACGAGAATACGCCCAGCCATATTAGGCACATTAAAGGAAACCCCTAAAGTTCCGCCGTACGTCACGCCAAGAACCGCATACAGCGTTGGGTACAAATCAACCGTATACAAAGAACCGTCACACAACAACCAACCAGTAGGAGCGGCAGCGCCAGCAAATGCTTGAAGCGAACCCGAGGGCGAACCTGGAGTCATCCAGGCGGTTCCATTCCAAAAATAAACTTGTTGAGTGTCGGACTCGAAAATCATCTGCCCAACAACAGGACTCGGCGGACGACTCGTGGACCTGCAAGTAATTGCGTTGGTGCTAAGGCTTTTAAATGTATCGAGGGCGTTGTTGAATAAGACCGATCGCGCAAGCTCGCCACTGCCGCTGAGGGCGGATCGGGATTCTTCTATGGTGAGAGAGGATTCCACGACGTTCTACATCCTACTACGGGACGACACTCATCGCGTTTGTGTTGATACTTGTCGAGTCGGGAGTGATCCCATCACCAAGACGCCCCATGCGGAGCTGGTTAGTGGCAGTAACAATCTCAAATAGTGTCCAGGACGGAGTTCCGACCGTGCCAACGTCGCCGTCTGTGAGGACAATTGATACGGCTTGCGAGTTCATGTTTGTGTCGAACCGCTTAGTAAACGCCTGGTTCTGGCCAGCTAGGGCAGTGGGACGCGCAACGACACCAAGACTGTCGGTTCCAAACGTGTACCGATTAACCCTCGTCCAAGCGTTGTCGGGGTTCGTGCCGAGCACATACGAAGCCGTCAGGTACGAGTTGGCGATCGTTTCGTCTTGGATTGAGGTAAGGAGTTGTGTGTGTCTAAATCTTCGCATCAACGCGGGATCGCCTTCGGTGTATGCTCGAGTTTGAATGCGAGCTGTAACGCGCTGATTGTTTACGTCAACAATGCCGGAAGTGCCAATTCCAGTTAGTACGTCTGTTCCATCCAAATACGATATATCGAGAGTAAATCCTGTGTATTCGTTTGGGTAGATGGTGTCCATTCGCAATAGTTGTGGGTTCTTGCAAACGGTCGTGTCGGTGTACTTGCCGATGGCATAGACGCGGTTACTGAGCGGGTCCGGGTCGTTGACGCTCATGGAGAATGGGAGGCTTTCGGCGTTTGGCGCGTTTGTTCGTGTCCAAGCATAATTGTTTGACAAGTCGCAAAAAAATGTTCCGCCAAGTTCTTCAGAGAAGATGCTGGTTGATAGGGCGTAGATTTTGCCTTCGATAATTGCGGATCCGCCAATTGTGGCTCCATTGTTCATCCCGTTTCGCCATAGGCGCTTGATCTTGTTTTCGGTGATGTTGGTGAACGTGTTGCCGTCGGTTAGGTAGATTCCGTCGAAAGCGGCAAAGATGACGCCGTTTGGTGTGAGCTGGACACTGTTGGCAGCAATGCAGCCAATCGAGGAAGAGAGGACACGGACGGAGTAATTTGCTGTTGTTGTGTCTGTCGTGATTGTGCCGAGTGTGCCGCTGACAATGCTGATGCCGGTATCGCCGAGGACGATTAGCGTGTTGGGTCCAATTGAGACCGTTGCTACTACGGTATTCATGTTGGCAAACGTCTGATAGTTGCGTCGCGGCCAACCGCCTTTTAGGAATGGGACAAGGCCGTCGGACGCGGTTACGGGACTATCGCTTGGGGCGTTTAATAGCGTTGACCAGTAAATACGATTAGCTTTACCCGTTGTCAAAAGCGATGTTGTTTGGACGTTGCCTAGGATAATTCTATCCTGGTGAACGCTAATGCAACCAGCAGCTAGTGGTGTTTCTACTGTTCCACTCTCGAGGCGTGTGCCAAATACTCTTCCGTTAGATCGCGTCGTTCCCGCCGTGGAGACCATGGCGAGTGTTGGGGTTGGGTCTACTCTTGCGCTCGTTGTAGTAAGTACTTCTTTGATGCGTCCAACATAATCGGCAGTTGCGTTGTTGGCGTAAATGTAGTCTCCGACAACGACGGTTTGTGGTGTTGCCCAGTTGACTGTGTCATTGTTAGCAACAGTTGTGACTGCGCCGATGTTGGTGGGGCTAATGTTTGATGTTGGAAGTTGGCCTCCGCCGGCTGATACAAAAGGCGATTGTGTTCCGACTGCAAGTGGGCTAGTTGCTGTGATTGGGAAGATGCAATGTCCACTCCACGAAACTGGCGTTCCTGGAGCTCCGGTAACTGCGGTTACATACGTATCTATGAACGTACCTGGAATTAAGAGTACTTGTCCGTCTTGGCATTCAAACGACGACATTCTTACCGTGTTAGCAACAGTGTGGGCAACATATCCTCGATTTGTTCCATTAGCATTTTTAACGGCCCCTAAGCTTGTGATGACTTCGCCGGACGTGGCTGTTGTGTGCCTGGCGTTTCCGTAGCGTTTCTTTAGCTGTCCCGTCTTGGTAATAAACACATTCCGAGCCTCGTAGACAAAGCCTTCGGGGAGCAGGTAGGCGGGTTGGTCTTGTGACATTCCCTTGGAGAAGTCGTTGTGGCTTTTCCAGGATAGACGGCTAGTCATTGTTAGTAACTCCAGCGCGTATCACGATCGTTACGATGTGGAAGTACTCGTTGGCTGCGTGGATAACCAGAGGCTATGCGTGTTGTGACGTTTCCTTGGCGGCGTCCAAGCCATTGTTTAAACTTGAGGACTCCGGCGTCATACTTTTGTTCGTACGATGAGGCCAGGTTGTCGTCTTCTCCGACGGCTTGGATAAGTCGTAACGCTGCTCCAAGCGAGATAAGGTAGTGCCATTGCGACGGAATTGCTACTGGCGTATCCGTTCCGGCACTCATGTCTACTGGGGCTGATGCAATCCAAATTGTAAGAGCGTCGCCTGTTTGTTGACATACGGGATAGATTTGAAGTTTTGTGTTTGCGCCCGTGCCAATAACTGTGTACTTGCGAATAAATCCTGTTGGTTGTGCGGCGTTAAGGTTGAGGATTTCTTCGAATGTGGCGGGCTCGAGGACTTGGTTGAGTGTATCTCCGACGGCTGTGTAGAGGACGTACATGATTACGACGGAGTCGCTTGTTGTGATTGGAACGGATGTGTCGCCGGCTGTTAGCGTGAACGTTGTTGATGTTGGCTTTGATTGCGTGTTGACGACGATTTCTTTGTAGACATCATTGATAAACGCTGCGGCCTCGGTCGCGTCCGCTTCCATCGACATGTTTTGTACGCGGTTGGTTAGCTGGGTAAATGTTGCCATTAGTCGTTGATGATGTCTTCCAGGGGTCGTGGTGCGTGTTCGTCGAGTCCCCTATAGGATAACGCAAACATCTCACCATTGACTTGTGTTGTACATGTTGGGCAAAGATTCCTGCTAATAAGCGAAATAACTTCGTCTTTAGATCGTAGGCCCGACCATTCGTGAGCAAACTTTTTCCAGATAGACAAGTTTTTAATCTCGGGCGCAGCGGGAAATACGCTTAGGCATTCGGTGCAGACCAGGCCGAGGCGCATTCGTTCCGCGTCCTCGACCTGGTTTGGTCCGTAGACATGCCATTTGATGACGCGTTGTGGTTCGCCAGAGTAGAAATCTAGTGTTTCTTCGGCGTGTGCTGCGATGTGACGCCGCCAGTTTTCTACAACTTTGGCCATTACTTCACCGTTACAGTCAGGCTTTGCTTCTCAGCATCAGCATCGGCTTCGTCAACAAGGAGCTTCTCGATTGCGTCAACGACTGGTTTGCGGTCCTTGTGGGACTTCTCGTATGCCAAGACAAGGTTTGGATCAAAGCCGCCGCCTTGGATCATGTCGATGATGACGGATTCGATTGGCTTGTTGGCCTTTGCTCGAGTCTTGTCGTATCCTGGCCATGGTGCTGGGATCTGCGCCTTCTCGACGAGGACGTACCAGACGTTGTTGTCTGCGTTTGTAGCTAGTGCTTCTTCTGCAATGGCACGATCGTCAAGGTTCTCGATCCATTCGGAGTCGTAGAGACTCAACTGGTACTCGGGACGCGACGCTTCCGTAATGCCTGTGATGCGACCGACTCCGTCGCGGAGGGGTACTGCGCGTTGGTATGGCGTTGCACCGAACACGTTCGGGACGGTGTGTCCACTGGCGTCGACGCGATCCGGGTCGGTGCGTGTCGATGGTGTGCCGGACCAGTGCAGCATCGCTGCGTACGCTTCGTCTGGTGGGACGATTCCGTGTCGGAACGAGCAGAGAAGAAGCGGTTTTCCAACTGTTTTTGGAATGAGGTTGCCGCCGACTTGTTCGAAGATTTCGTGGGACTCTTCGTTCCTGGCAATCAGTGTGTAGTTTGCACTACGGCTTACATATCGCAAGAGTTTGCTCCTGGTTGAAAGTGGGGGTCCCCGGAAAGCCTCTGGGCGGTGAGGCTTTCCGGGGGAGGGGAGGGGATAGTGCTCCGCCCAAATTGTTGGCTAGTAGCCAGTCACGCCCTTGAGAATGGCGTGGTTTTGCTCGTTACCAAGTTGGAACGAGTACTCGGTCAGGTACTCCTGCTTTGTCGAGTCCTCGTCGTTTGCTTGGCGACCCGGCAACAGCTTCGTCGAGCGGAGAGGACGCATCTCTACGTCGTCCATGTCGACCAAGACACCCCAACCGCCGACCTGGTTGGATGTTGTCGAGAAGTCGTACCAATCTCGCTTCTCCGAGATTTGCACGGTTGCACCGCTTGCGGCGCGGTATGTGGACAACGAAACGCCGTAGTCCTTAACGCCCGAGCCTGTGTCGTTGGGAGCGAGCTTGCCCAACGGGAAGGACGAGAGGGCGCTAACCAGCAACGGCGATGCGAAGAGCACCTTGTTGCGGGAACCGTAACGGAACGCGCCACGCATGAACGTTTCAAACGCTGATTGCGTGAGCGTACCGGCACTTGCCGTGATGTTCGAAGACACGAAGTCGACGATGCCACCAGCGTAGCCGACGGGTGTCGAACCACTGGTGTCGAGGTCGCGCTGACCGAAGAACAGTGTGTTCTCGATTTGACGCTTGTGCTCGATCATCTTCTTCTTGGCTTCGTACTCGGGCTCCTTGCCGCCGTACAGGTCCGACTCGATCAGTGTGTTCGTGAAGCCGAACGGATCGCGTTGGATTTGGCAGTAGTTATACTGGCCAACCTGCTTGGTGGACTTGATGGTGCCGAGGGTGGCACCTTCTGCGGAGGCGTTGCCGATCTTAATCACATCCGTGAGGTCTGTGATGATAGCGGCGGCAACTGCACCGATCGAGCGAACGATGGTGAGTGTGTCTGTCGAGATCGAGGAGACCTTGACGTTCTCACCATTGCTCATGCGGAGAACGTCGCCTGCGCGGAAGTAAGATCCCGTGCCGGTTGCAACGATGCATGTTGTTGCAATCGCTGTGACGTTGCCGCCGTTGTTCAGGGTTGTAAGGCGTGGCATCAATTGGTCTTGAAGCCATTCGACCTTTTGGCTCTTCGCGGGACGCGAGGAGACCTTTTGGAGCATGGTTACGAGGGGTGCCTCGTCCGGCTCCAGTTGTTTGATGACGTTGTCCATGTCAATGACGCGACGATTCGACAGAATCACGTTGTCATCCACGGCGCCAGTCAGAACTGTAACTGCCATGATTAGTTCTTCTTTCTTGGGGGGGTGGGTTTGAGTCCTGGTGTGATTCCGCTAAATGCTTGTCGAGTCGGTTGTCGCCCTGGTGCGGCCTAAGCGTTCAAGATCATTTGTTGGATTTGTTCGTCGTAAGACGCGTCGTCCCCTGGTGTGACAGTGCTTCGCGTTTGTGTTGCGATTTGCTGTCGGTACTCTGGGTCTTCGTACTGAACTTGGTTTGCGAGCGAGTCCTGATACTCGCGCCACTTGATGATACCAACGATTGCGTTCAAACCCTCAGCGAGGGCTTGTGGATCGTCGAGAGCGTTGTCGGGGAAGAAGCTTCGTAGGTCGCGTGTGTTGACGAAATCTGCGACTTGTGGGGCGTATTCGTCAAAGTCCGGCACACTTGTGCGAATGTTGTCGATTGCGGATTGGAGGATTTGGTTCTGGTGTTGTTCCATGATTGGCTCGTATGTTTGAGACAGGTTTTGTTGTTGTTGTTCAATCATCGAGTTCATCTGGTACATGCTGGCTTCCCATGGGGCTTGTTCCCACCAGTTCTGCCAGACGGCGTTTACGAGCTCGGCGGGGATAACGTGCTGGTTCTGAATTGTCCATGTTGCGGCTTCGCCGGGGCTTGTTGCTGCCCATTGGACTAGCTCGTCTTCGTTGCCGGGTGTGTTGCCGAATTGGGGTTGGAATGTTGTTTCCGGCTCGGGCTGGTATTCTTGTTGGATCTCGTTTTGGCGCTGATGGAATTGGCGCTCGAGCTCTTGGTAGGACGCGGCAAGGTCTTCTACGTTTTGGAACTTGCCGAGAATGAGAGAGTCTTCTTCTGCGACTTGGTTCAAGTCGAACGTGTCGTCTTGCGGGATGGTTCCCTCGTCGTCTTGCCAAGTTTCGTCGTCTTCCGAGTTCTGGTCTTGGATTGCCTGGGTGATAAGGTCTTCTTCGCTCATTTGTCTTGCATCCTCTTATGGGGTGTTTTTAGTACAAGCTCAATGCCACGGATCTCTCCGGTGATTGAGAAGTACTCTGGTTCCGTGCATGTTCCGCTAAGTAGTCGGCGGATACGCTTGTCGCGTTCTTCGTCTAGGACTTCTTCCACGGCAACCCATACTGGGTGCGAGACAATGTTGGATAGGTCGATAGACATGATGGTTGCTTATTGGCCGACTCCCCCGGCCCCACCGAATGCTGGTGGCGGCGGTGGGCCAGGCGTCATAACTGCCTGTTGGTCCGGTGCTGCTCCAGCATCTGGTGGGGTTGTCGGGGTCGTGGGTGCGTTTGGATCTCCCCCACCAGGAAGGGGGGGTCCTGCACTTGGTGCTTGGGGTTGTTTCGAGAAGTACTTCGACGGTTCTTCGTCGAACGCTTCTGTTACGTCCTCAAGGATGCGGTCTACGTTTAGGGTAATGCCTGCTTGTTGCAGGAGGGCGTAGTTGTTAAGGAAGAAGTTGCTCTTCGTAAGGGCTTCGGCGCGCTTCTCTTGTCGGATAAGGCTTTCCGAGGCGTCTTCGATGTTGTATTCGTATTGGCCTTGGATTTCTGCGGCGTTGAATGCTTTCCATTCGTATTCTCCCGCATGCGTGTCGATGCGGATTGCTACGTTCTGTGGGAGGAGTTGCTGGTTTAGGGATACCCATTGGCTTCCTGCTCGGCGTAGTGCGTAATTGAATTGTTCTCGCATGAGCATCATTCGCTTGGTGGCCATGTTTTGAATAATGCTGATGCCTGTTGCTGTTGTCTGGTCAATTTGCGTGTCGGACGCTCCGCTTAGGTACGACACGGCTCCCGAGAGGTTAGTCAGGTCGCCTTTGAGCATCTCTTCGGCTTGGATGGATGGTTGGATAATGTTTGTGGCCGGCGTCCAGGGTTGGATCTCGCTTGGTCGTACGCGGAGGATTGCTCCTGGGAATAGGCGGAGGTCTTGGTTTTCTGTGTTGGGGTCAACAAAAACTGCGGCGTTTGACATGAAGCGCGTGTTGTCGAGGCGATGGTTTTGCATTTCCCAGAGGGCGGCTTGGATGTCGGCAATGAGCTCGACAATGCCTTTGCCTTCGAGCTTGAACATTTGTGGGACTGGGCTGGCTGTGACAAATGGGAATTGTCCGTGCCAGAATGGGCTGCATTCGTCGCGGATAACTACTTGCCGGTTGGCTACGACGGTGAGGCGAATCTCGTTGCCTTTGCGGTGCCACCATTCAATTACTTCAACGCGGCCTTTGGATTTGGTTGGTTCGTATCCTTGGGGGGCGCTGCCGGACGTTACGTCTTTGAGGTTTTCGTATACGCCACTGAGCTTGAGGCTGTCAAGTGTTTCGTATGTGCGAAAGAAAACGTAGGCGGCGTCGTCGAGGCTTGTGGCTGCTCCATCCCACCAGAAATCTTTCATGTCGATCGGAACAAATCCTGGTTGTTGTAGAACGGGTGCTTTGGTATCGGACTCTTGTTGGACTACGCCACCAAGCGTTTTAGTAAATTGACGCGTCTTAGTTGTGCGCCACTCCTCGAGCCATGGGATTTTGGCTGCTGTTACGCCTCGGACAAGTCCTTGCTTGATAAAGGTGCGGAGTTGCCGGCCATACTCAATCTTGTTGCGTTGCTGGTTTAGTACAGCCTCAAGGATCTTTGCACCATCAGCATCCTTGGGTTGGACGGGAATGACTTTGGCTCGAGGTTGGGCATCAACAACACTCGACTCGATAAGTTCAACGATCTGCAATGCGTAAGGTGGGTGCAAGTCGGATTGCCACTGGCCCTCAAGGGCGCGCTGAAGTTTGGCGTTATATGCGTCGTCACACTTCCGGTAGTGCTCGACGCGCTTTTCGTGGTGTTTATACGCTGACGAGTTACAGCGAATAAACTTTTCGATTAGCTCTTTGGGGTCGCCTTCAATCACAGGGATCAGTATAGGGCAACGATAGCGGTAGCCGTAGTGCCTGTGCTGTAAATGCGTGATGCGCGAATGGTGTGATTAATGCCGGTTTGCAAATAAAGCGTTACGGCAACTGTGTCGCCCGAAAGAATGACTTTTACGGTTGTCGGGCTGGCAACGGCGTAAACGTTTAGGGCTCGAGGAATCTCGGTAACGTCGACGGTGTCGCTTGTTGTGATTGTTACCGCTCGAGTGTACGGAGCGGTTGTCGAATTGTCGGCTTGTGCAAAGTTGTTAATAGGCATTACATACCTCCGTATGTGTTTTGTTGCGTAGGATCAGACGATGCCGTTTGTGCGTCTGGTCCGGTTACGGGGGATCCTTGGGAAAGGGGTTGCGAGATTGCGGCTGCGCCGGCCGGATTATACGTTGGCAGCATTGTCAGGAGCTTTGTGACTTGATCGCGCATCTGTTGTTGGATTGCGGCGAGCTGACTATCTTGTTGTGTTGCCAATGCGGAAACTTGGGGGGCAATTAGTCCAGCCGGACTTTGCGCTCCACCAGGTGCGGGTGGGACGGGAGGCATTCCCATCATTCCTCCGCCCATTGGGGGAGGGGGTGGCATCATTGGCATGGGTGGCAATTAGTCTTGCCGTCCTGCAAACTCGCGCTTGAGAGCGTCGAGGATGCCGAGGTGCTTTTGTGTTGCTGTTCCAATGCGGCCAGGGTTTGGCTTAAGGCGCAAGGGCATGCCTGTTGTTGGCGTCGGGCCGGGCATTGTGGTCGGGGGTCGTTGCATCACGATTTTAGAGTCCGATTGGTCCGACTACTCCACTGCCGGGCGTTGGTGTTCCAATGCGGGGCGGCATCTTCTTCTTTGGGATGAATCCGCCTGTTGGCTTGTATGGCAGAGGGGCAATGCCGCCCGCGCTTGACCCAGGATTCATCGGCCCGCCAGGCTTCATTGTTCCAGGATTCATCGGCCTGCCATGTTTTACCGAGCCGGAAGGGGGCATAAATCCGCCTGTTGGTCCCATGCCTCCTTGGCCGGGCTTTGTGATCTTTGCTGGCATCGGCTTTGCTGCGCCAAGCTGGTTCTTAAGACCATCTTGAATCTGGGTTGTTACACGATCGGGGTTTGGCATACGATCACGCATGGGGGGCATAAATCCTCCAGTTGGTCCCATGCCCCCTTGACCGGGACCACCAGTTTTAGCTTGTTTTTGAGCTTGAACTTGTGCCATTTCCGAAGCGCGGTCTGGAGAAGATTGTTTGTTGCCAACCATTTGCCCAATTGTTCCCTGGCCAACCATCGGGCGCTGGCCGTGAGGGGGCATAAATCCTCCAGTTGGTCCCATGCCTCCTCGGCCGGGCTTTGGACGCGGCTTCTTTGTGCCGCCCATGGGCATTGCTTGTGCGGGATCGTTCGGCATCATTGGCATTAGGATTTTCCAGCCTTCTTTTCGGCAGCGCGCATCTTTGCGCCCTCGGCCTTTTCGTGGGCCTTACCGTGCTTGGCAGACTCGTTGTGTTTTGTTGCCTTCTTACCAACAACAGGACTCTTGCTCTTCATGTACGCAGCTAGTGCGGATGGGAGTGTGCGTTTCTTTGGTGTTGTTGGCATGTGTGTAGTGTACGTTATTTATTTGTATTTAGGAAACATTTTAGTTCGATGCCATGATGATCCAGTTTGTACCATCACCGACAAGAATTGCAAACTTACCAGCAGTAGCAGCAAGAATCGCGGTTGATGCGGCACCACCAACAAGTGGAACAACATTGGCGGAAGCCGACGTAACGGTAGCAGCGGTAGTATTTTTAACTAGAATTTCGCGTCCAGCCGTAGCCGCACCAAGAGTTAATACGGCAACAGCTGTACAAATAACCCAAGTTGTCGTTGCCGTAACCGTAAGGTTAATTGCGGTAGAAACTGGGGCAGTTCGTTGCAAGTATCCGGTCAATACAGCATTTGTGGCCGTAACAGTGCCGGCGGTAAAGTTGCCGCTTGCGTCGCGCTTAACAATGGCTGATGCGGTATTTGCATCAGTTGCGGTTGTCCATGTTGGTGCAAGTGTTGTACCGGCACTTGTAACAACTTGTCCAGCTGTACCATTGGCAAGAAGCGCAGTAGTGTCAACTGCTGTCTGATAAGGAATGCTGCCCCCTAAACCACCGACGATATTAGTGGCTTTAGTAGCAGTTCCGGTAAGAGCAGAAGTGATTGTTCCGGCAGTAAAGTTGCCACTGGCATCCCGAGCAACAATTGCACTAGCAGTATTTGCACTAGTCGCGGTCGTTGCACTGTTAGAAACTTTTAGTGCCGTAGCAATAGTGGCAAGTTTGCTATCTGGCAATGACGTAATGGTTGTAGCATTACCTACACTAGTAACATCACCAGTAAGATTGGCATTAGTTGTAACTGTGGAAGCATTGCCAGTAGTGCTACCAGAAGAACCACTTACGTTACCTGTAATGTTTGCAGTAATTGTTCCTGCCGAAAAGTTGCCTGAAGCATCACGAGCAACAATCGCAGATGCAGTATTAGCATTAGTAGCTGTAGTTGCACTATTGGAAACTTTTAGTGCTGTAGAAATGGTGGATAGTTTTGAGTCGGTAATGCTGCCAGCAAGCATAAGGTTTGTAACGGTTCCAGTATCTCCAACAGTTACAACAGCAATCCAAGAAGTTCCGTTATACGTTAAGAATTTGTCAGTGTCATTTTCGTAGATTGTTTGACCATCAAATGGTGTTGCCGGCCTAGTAGTTGATGCACAAACAATAACATTGCCAAATCCTTGCCACGTATTACCACCCGTAGCGTTTGTATAAACAAACAATTCTTTAAGCGTCGAGTCGTAAACAAGATCGCCAATTGTTGGTGTAAGAGCAGTACGTTGCGCTGTTGTGAGGTTTTGAATGCGAGCGTTAATATCAATGATGTCACTGACAACTCCATTCCAGGAAGCGCTTGCTAGCTTGGTATTGGCAGCTTGAGTGGCTGGGGCGACGTACGTCATTGCGTATAGAATACACCATGTTGGGCTTGTGAAACTATTTTAGAGCCGAAGCCCGGTTTCGAACCGGGAACCTCTCGCTTACAAGGCGAGTGCTCTTCCGTTGAGCTACTTCGGCTAGTTTGGTCGTGGTGCTCGACGCGAGATGGTGTTGGTTGCGTTGTTGCGTCGGGGTGGTGCTAGTACTTGTGGTCTGGAGTAGTTTTCTGTCCAGACGGCGACGCAGCCGGCGGCGGCTAGGACGCGATCGTCGTGGCATCCGTTGTCTGCTTGTTCTCTGCCACGTTTGTTGTAGACGAAGGTTCGCATTTCGTCGAGGAGTGTTTCGGAGTTGAGGAGGTTGGGGTGGTCTCGGAGGTGTTCTTGTAGTGCGGTGAGCATGCGGACGCGGCTTGGTCCAGTGGTGAGCCAGCCGTAGGTCGTGTCGAGGTCGGGTCTTGTTGAGTCGATTCGGCGTGGCCTGTAGAGGTTGGGGTAGTTGATGCTTTTTGCGAGGTGGATAATTACGGCTTGTCCTGGTCCGTTGCGTTCGATTGCGACTACGGCTCGGTTGTACCAGTAGCCGAGCCTAGCTAGGTCATCTGCGTATTGGTCGAGGTCTGCTCTATAGTGAAGTTCTGCGACGATTTCTGCACTTTCGGCGTCCATTACCATCGCGCAAGAGTAGTCGCTGCCCGAGTCGGCTCCATTCCTGGCTACGCGTTCGTTGTAGTCGTCGGATCGTACGCTGCCGGCTACGTCGGCAAAGACGATGTAGCGATGGTTTTCTTCTCGAGATTTCCAGACTTTGAGTGCGCCTGTGGTGTCTTGCTCGAGTGTGAGTTGTCCGCCTTGGTAGGGGGCTCCAACGAGCCGGCCTCGGTAGAGGGGTTCTTTGGTTTGGAAGCGGTCGAGGAAGTTGAAGTATTGGCGTCCTGTTGTTTCGGCGAACTCGCCGAGTACGCGGATCTTGTAGGCGCTTGAGTCTTCGCCCCATTGGATTTTCGCGTCTGCTACCCATTCTTTGGTGACTAGGGCTCGAGATACGTTGGCTGGTACTTGTTCGCCTGTGAATGCGGGTGTGTCGAATGCGCTGACATGGATGCGGTGCCAGCCGGATTCTGGTTTGAATGCTCGGTAGAATGTGCCGCTTGTTTTGGTTGGGTTGCCGATGAGGAGCATTCGTGCTCCTTCTGCGGTCATGTATCCCATCGAGGCTTCGTAGATTGATTCGTCTACACCACTGGCTTCGTCGACTACAAGTAGGAGGCGGTCGTGGTGGTGGCCTTGGAATCGTTCTGGTGTGTCGGTTGAGAGTCCCATGGCGACCCAGTTCTTGTCGACCTCGAGCATCGTCTTGTAGATAGTGCCGAAGCCGCCTTCGATTTGGGCGTGGCGTTGGGCAATTTCGCGCCAGAGAAGTTGTTCGACCTGCGACCATGTCGGTGCGGTGGTGATTACGCGACATGGCCCTTCCGTCATGAAGTCGAGGACGACACATGCGGCGATGGCTGTTTTGCCGATGCCGTGGCTTGAGCGTACGGCTACTCGTTTGTGTTTGCGTACGGCGTGTAGGATCTCTGCTTGTTTGCTCCAGGGGTGGAATCCAAAAAGATTTTTGGCTTTCCATACCGGATCGAGCATAAGTTTGCGAATCTCGAGGGCAGACTCGTCAATGTTGTCTGGGTCAAGAGTCTGTGGTTTTGTCTTTTTCGTCATCGACGATTACTAGCTCTGCTTCTATTTGTTGGACTTTTTCTGCTGGGATGCGCGCAATGAGCTCTAGGGTCATTGGTTGGTCTGGTGCTTGGAGTTGGATTTCCTGGTTCTTGTGGTATCCGAAGCTGCGCTCGAGGACCCACGATGCGGCTTTCCAGTCTTCTTGGCTGGATTCCATGACTTTTCCGAGGAGGTTGTCGTGTGCCGAGTTCCTGGCGAGTGTCACTTGTACGTACAAATCGTTGAAGAGTTTGTAGCGTTCAGGTTCGTCGCGTCCTAGTTGCATCCAGCGCCTAAAATTTTTGGCGTCTACAAGGCAGGCTTCGGAGATGCGGGGGATGCTAGCTCCGGTGCGCGCTATTTTGACGGCTTTTTCGATGAGTCCTTCTGAGAACTCGAGGGGGATGTGGTCTGGGCGTGGAACGAGGTTCATGGTTCTAGTTTAGCGCGTAGCGATCGTACCCATGCTGCTGCGGGGTCTCCACCGAGTAGCATCCAGGCAACGCTGCCTGGTGTTTCTTCTGTCTCGAGTCCCCACTTCCGGTCCCGATCTTTCTGATGAGTGTCAAACAAGACGAGCATGCGACGTAGCGTCTTCGACGACAAGGGTCGTCCTTCTGCGATGCGCTTAGCTAGATAGACTGGGTATGTTCCGTAGCCAATCATCATTGTTGATGCTGTTGCTATGCCCGTAATTGCAACTCTTCGAGCTTCGGCTGGGGCAATCCAACTACCCTTGCCGTGTTCTTGTTTGTGTTTGCGTGCGAGAATTGTTTTTTGTTGTTTGCGTTGTCCGTTACTCATAGTACGAGTATGACAACCAGGTCGGACGCTAGTTATAGGAAGGGGGAATTACAAGTCCCGAGTTTTGTCCTTTTTCGTTCTGATTAAAGTATTTTTTAAAAGGAGCTAAACCGCCGGCTCTACTAATTTGTTTTGGAGATGGTGTAAATGACCAGGATTTTTGTTTTCCTGGGACCCATGATCCGCCAGGATTTGTAGTTGTCGAGTATTTTGATTCATTACTAAACGTAGGATGATTCGGCTTTTTAAACTCGTCAGATAAATGACCAGATTTTGTAATGCTTTGAGGGTCTTTTAGCCAAGCTCCACGCAAATCATAATTTTTAGTGTCGTTAATTCTGCCGGCAAGTGTTGCAGCAATACGATATCTAGTTTCCTGAGCTGGAGAAAGATGAGTGTCGTACATACAAGAATTATAGCGAGAGTCGGATACGCGTGTCCGACGCATCAAGTAGACTGTTCTTAACCCGCTTCACAAGCGGAGTTCGCCCGTCAGAGGGGCTTCGGCGCAGCCTGCAAAAAGAAAACCACCCGTAGTTGGGGGAGGAGGCGGCTGCGCGCCTCGCCATTCAAGTGACTCGAGGCAACAATAGACACGCCTAGCCATGGCAGTCACTGCGGAGAACAGTTACCACTTCTCGGACGGAGGAGGGCATTCAGAGAACCGCGTGGTTCAAGCTCGATGATGATGAGTATGAATAGTCCCTCGAAGAGCAACCACAAGAACATCCCTTACAGGAACAAGCAAAACCACCATCATCACCCCACCACTACCAAAGTATCCGCATACAGATACAAACACAGCACCATCATCGCCGAAGAATCAACGCTATACACACAAAACGTGAACAACACAACGCAGATAACCCCCCCACCTAACAACACACAACCAAACAGACAACACCACACGGAAACACCACCCACACCACAACCAGTGGGTTCCCCGTGACGGAACGGCGTGGCTGTCGTTGGGGGGGTTGCCGCGTTGGTGGGTGACGGGGGTCGATGCCGGCGTCGGGTCGGGGCGCAGAGTCCAGCTCCTTCGCCATCGCCGGCCGTCGAGGCTGCTCGGCAGGGCATCGCGCGGGAAGGGGAACACGCGACCGTGCGTGCTCGGTGGTGGTGCTGTCTGGCTGGTGGTTGTTGTTGTCCGTTCGGTCAGGTACACTTGGTGCTCGGGCTATCCTGCCCGTCGGTCATCGGAGGTTGTCAGATGTCTAGTGTCATCGAGCGCTACCAGTACCACCAAGATCCGGGTCATGGTTGGGTCGAGGTTCCCCTCGAAGATTGCGTAGGGCATCGGGTGTCGTCCTACTCCTACTGGGGCTACGGCTCGGACGGTTGTCTCGTCGCGTACCTCGAAGAAGATCTCGACGCGGTCACGGTGCTGGGGAGTCAGGTCGTCGAGGTAGACGGCAGGGCTTACGCTGCCCGTCCTCGAACGTGCGTCGAGTTGCGCTACGTCCTCGAACCGGTACAGCACCCCAAGGACTGTTTCATCCGGGGCTTGGAGCGGTTCCCCGCTGCCGCGTCTAACGGGTTCGACATCGAGCAGGTCTTTGCTGTCGAGTCGAGTCTCGCGGCGGATATCGACGCGGCGCGGAAGCGCAACGCGGCGCACCTTGTCCTAGTCCAGGCGCTGCGCTCGGACATCGAGGCGGCGCTAGAGTCGAGCACCCAGGGCGAGCCGCTTGGGGGAGTTTGCTCGGAGTGCGAAGGCTCGGGGAGTGTCGTCGCAGAGATCGACCCTCGACAATGCTCTTGCTGCGACGGCTCGGGGCTAGCGTCGTGATCGCCGACGCCTACGCTCGCACCGCGTCCTTCGAGGAGGTCACCTACCTCGCGGGGCGCGGGTCGATCCCTGCCGGTCTCGAAGTCGTCGAGCGGCTCGGGTTCGAGGAGTGTCGCCGCCAGTACGGTGCGCCGTTGGGCGCTCGGGACTGGGCGGGGTCGTGGTTCGAGCCGCCGCGTCAGAGCGGCTGCCAATGGATCGACACCGACTACTACCCGTGGTGGTCGGTGGTGATCCCGCCAGCGGGTCACGGTGGCGGTTGGGATATGTCGAACGCCGACTAGGCGCACCGGACGCGCTGGCAGGTCGCCAGAGCATCGCCCCGGTTCGAGTCCGGGCGCGTCCCTCCCGCCATCCGGCGGGGAGTAGATAGGAGATTCACAATGAGTAGCACGACACCCCGGATCGACCGCGACGCGCTTGCCGCCATGATCGAGCGCGCCTGCCTCACCATCGAGTCGACCCCGATCCCCGCCGAACTTCGCGCCTCGGGCGACGGTGGGGGATTCAACGACGCCGAAGTCCTCGCCCTTTGGATTGGCGCGGGACTTGCCAGTCAGGTCGGCATGGCGTTGGCGCTCGACCCGTCGCCGTACGTTATCGGATTCCCGCCGAAGAATGACGACGATGACGCCGCTACGCCTGACCTGTACGCGGTACGCGCAGAGTGCCAGACCGCTGCGCTGTACGTTGGCACCGAATCCGACTGCTGCGAGTGGGCTAGGCAGGCAGAGGAGCAGAGCGGCAACGAAGTCAGCCTAGTCGTGGATACCGCCACCGACGACGAACGGGCAGACTGGTACAACATGGAAGGCGTATCAATCAACCGCGAAGAAGCCGCCCCCGCCGTCGACCTTCGAGACTAGACCCGCCGCCGCGCCCCGCTGGGGGGATATCCGGGCATCGACGCTCGGCGCGGCACTCCACCACGAAAGGAACAGCACCATGAAACTCGTTTTATCCATCGACCTAGCGCCCGGCATCGACCCCGACGACGTTGTGACAGCGCTAAACGCTGACGTTCTCTGCCGACTTGAGGACGACGACCACGCCATTATCGGCTGGGAGTGGAAGTACCCGGCGGAATGGCTTCTGGCGCTCCGCGCCGCCGCCGACGAGGTACCGCCGTGCGCCTGACCACCGAAACGCGCCGCAACGTACGCGCCACACTCGCCGCGATCGACCGGCACTACCCGGCGACCGGGCGCAGCTCCCTCCTGACTCTCGAGAATCCCAAGACCCTGAAAGATTCGAGCGCCTACCTGACTGCCGTCATGCATTTAGCGCCGGCAGCGTCGAGCGGCGCGAATGTCTGCGCGTGGTCGGTAAAGACTTGTGTTACCGGATGCCTGACCTACGCCGGGCGGGGCGGGATCCAGCTCGACTCTAGCAACTGGAACAAGATACAGGCAGCCAGGATTCGCCGGACGGCGCGCCTACTCTTGCATCCTGACGCGTTCCATTATGACCTCCTTACCGAGATTGCGACGCTGAAGCGACGCGCTGACCGGGACGGCAGGACACTAGCGGTACGACTGAATGGCACCTCTGATATCGCTTGGCATAAGACAGACGCGGATCTAGTCGACGCTATCCGCACAATGGGCGTGACGATGTATGAATACACAAAGCGCCCGACCCCGGCAGGCTATACCGATGCGGGAATCGACGTGACCTACTCATACCCGGGCGGCGAAGGTATCGCGGCGCGTCGCTTCCTAGAGGCAGGGCATCGCGTCGCTGTTGTGTTCGCCGGTAAGGTTCTGCCTGCCGAATGGGTAGCGCCGTGGGGCGACGCGCTCCCTGTGATCGACGGCGACGCGCATGACCACCGATTCCTCGAGCCGGGCGGCGTTGTCGTCGGACTTCGGGCGAAGGGAAGGTTACGCGGCGCGACCGGGTCGCGGCTTGGGTTTGTGCAGGTAGCGTGACGCGTTCCCCCGTCCGATGGTGGACTAGCCGGGCATCGACGCTCGGCGGGGGAGTCCAGCCGCTACTGGCTGGCAGTAACAAAGGGGATAGAATGACTAGCGCGACTGACAAGGAACGCATCATGCAAAAGCTGGTTTTATCCATCGACCTAGCGCCCGGCGTAGACGGTGAAACCGTCGTGACTCACCTAAACGCGCTTGCAGTCCTCGACGAACTGCAAGAGGACTACCACTACATCACCGATTGGTCGTGGACGTACCCGCCCGGCGACCCTGACGCCGCCGACGAGGTACCGCCATGCGCCTGACAACCAAGACTTGGGCGGTGACGATGGTGTGGAGCAACGGAACGGAGACCGTGACGGTTCACGGGCTGACCGGCTGGGAAGCTCTGATAGTGGGACAGGAGCGCATCATCGAAACCGTAATGAGTGGTGAGGCTGCCGTCACTGACGAGCAGCGCGACCAGTTCGCCCACGACCGCAACAAGTACCGCGAGACTGGCACGGGTTACGACCTGTACGCACGGGAGGTGACGGCATGAGTGCCAACGCGCTCCGCGTCCTCGACATGCTGCGCGAAGAAGAGATGAAGGCGTACAACGCCATGCTCAAGGTCGATAACTTTGCACCCGACCGCGAGACACTGATTGCCAACGCCAACTACCAGACCACCAAGCGCCTGTACGCAAAGGCTCGAGTACTCCTGACAGGAAACCAGCATGAAAGCCGCAACACAACGATGGCACCGGATGAAAGCCGCAACACAACGACGGCGGCGCCGAATGAAAGCTAGAACACAATCCGGCGCAGTCGTCGAAGGTAAAGCGATTACCCGCTGCACCATCCATATCGGGGAAACCTGCGTGGAATGCGGAAAGGCTTGCGACTTCGGCACGGGACTATTCGTGAATCGGATACCCGCCGAACTGCCAGCCCAGGAATACGGGACAACGCTAGACGGGTACCTCTGCGCCGAATGCCAACTCGAAGTGTGCGTACTGTGCCTCGAGAAAGTCCTCGACTGGTCGATGGATCCAGAGCGTGGCGTAGTGTGCGACGACTGCGGGAAGGCGGCATGACGCTACACCTAATCGTGCCAGCAGACGGAGAGACAACGCTATCCAGCGACGCGCTCGAACTACACGACTACCAGCGCATCGTCGGCGGATGGATCGAGCACGTTCACCTGCCCGGTCGTAACGTGATCGCCGTAGTAAACGAGGAGGGCGCATACCAGAACGCGCCATACAATCCTCGAGCGTCCGTCATCGCGTCGGCTTGCCTCGGCAGGCACCAACCCCTTGTCGGCACCGTCGTATTTGTCGGGTCGGACTACGACAAAGACAACGAGGTGGATCTACCGGAAGCGTTCCTGCTCGAGTTCATGCTGACAACGTAACGACGCGCCCCGCCCTGCCGATCGACTGGCAGGGCGGGGCTTTTTTATTTGTCGAGCGGCAGCGGATCGAACATCACGATCTGATCGACGGCGACCCACTCGCCCGTCGGAGACTTGTACCCTCCCGCCTCCTTGACCTTAGCCTTCCAGTCCTTGTACGACACACGCGCCGTCTTACCCTCGGCACAGTCCAGGTCGCAGAACTTCTTGTCACCAAGCTCGAGCCACACGACGTTCAGCATTGCCTCGCAGAAGTCGCAGTACTTGACTGCCTGGATGCGTGACCCGCCCACTATTCGGTCGTAGTGCGAGCGGAGATACCCCTCGCCTTCGCGCTTTGCCGTGTCGATGTAGACGTTGCGTTTCCATGACCGCCACGATGCCGGGTTAGTGATCGCCTCGCCACGCTTGATTGCCTTGTCGTACGCTTCGTCGACTAGAGCAATGAGCGTGTCCGTGACCATCTTCTGTCTCCGTTCCTTCAGTTCTTGTTCGGTATGAAGGGAGACTTGATCCATCAGTCTTGTTGTTGTTGTGTTGTATTATGGGCGAACATCATCGAGTAGATCCACAAGTCGAGGATCTCGTCACGCGCCTCGACCATGAGCTCTTCGGGTGTCATCGTCAGCCACTTGCCATTGTGAATGGCTGCGCCCTTCTCGAACTTCTCTTTGAGTTGAGTCTCGAACGTGTCGTCGATCATCAGCGCAGCGAGGGTGCGGTTGAATGAGTCGAGGGCAACGATGGGTGCCGACAGGATGTAGTCGGACAGTGCAGACCACTGTTCCTGTGTGGTTGGTACTTCCTGGGTCATTAGAGTCCAGCCTTTCGGATGCTGTCGAGGTGTTGTTCTTGTTGGATTGCCATGCCGGCGTACGCGATGCATGCGGCGTCGGCAATGTCTTGGTTCTTGATGCGGGATGCGGGGAATGTGCTTGTTGCCCAGTCCCATACGGGTTCTTTGCCTCTGCCCTTGATGCCGCAGCGTGACCGCCACGTTGCAGGCATGATTGTTTCCGGGTAGACGGGTGTCGCGTTGGCTGCCCGGTCGTGCGCGAACGTAGCACAAGCGGCAAGGACGGAGCCGACTACCTTTGCGTGGTTGACCGAGCCGCGCCTTGACACTCCCATGTATGCGTCCTCGACGAAGATTCCAGTAATGGATTCTCGAATTGTCTGGATGCACAGGTAGTCGCTGATTGTGTCGAAGCGTTGGGCGTGGTCAACCATTGGCTCGTCCTTGTTGACAGTCTCGAAGTAGAGAACGTCAATGATCTTCGCCTTGGTGGACATGTGTACGACTGCGACGCGTTTGCCGGACGCGTCAATGCCAATGACTCCCATCAGAAGGGAACGTCAGAGTCGACGGTGGATGTGGACTCGGGCGCAGGGGTAGCTGTCCTCGAGAGGGACGACTCCTGGTTGTTGCTGGCTGCGCGGTTCGGTACTTCGATGCGGTCCGAGAGAACTTCGATCTTCGTTTTCTTCACGCCGTCCTTCTCCCACTCGGACTGGGACAGGCGACCCTGGACGTAGACGCGCTCGCCCTTCTTGCCGTCCTGACCGAAGCGTTCTGCCTTGTCACCGAACGCGACAACGTCGATAAAGACTGGGTCGTCGATCCATTCGTCGCCGTTCTTCTTGCGGTTGTTGACAGCGAGGCGTCCGTTGGCGATCTGGAGTCCACTCGCGGTGGCTCGCATCTCAACGTCGCGGGTTAGGTTCCCGCTGATGATGACTGTGTTCATTTGTCCTCCTTCATTCCTAGCGCGATTGACGCTAGGTCTTGTGGGTTGTTGGCTCCGCACGATATGTCGAGCAGAGCAACATGGTATTTCCATGCGCGTCTTGCGACGATGCAGCATGGTGCGTTCTTGTTGTCCTTGTTGCCTTGGACCATGTGGTCGAGGGTGTCGTTGATGATGAATGGGAATGCAGCATCAACTGCTTCCTGGGCAATGCATCCGTTGCAGCCACAGTACGCGTCGTTGGATAGGTCTTTCATGGCGTCTTCGTATTCGCCACCGGTAATGCCGAAGTCGTTTGGCTGGTCGCCTACATGCTCAAAGTTCTGGTAGAAGTAGACGATGTCTGCTGTTTCCAGACGATCGACAACAGCTTTGACTGCATTGCTTAGGTCGAGTTCCACCGTTACCTACCCCGCTAGTGTTCCACGGGGATCATATCGAGGATCGTGCGGGTTGGATGCGGCTACGCCGCCGCGACTGTCGTCCTCTCGGCACAGTACGCAGAGGTCTCCGAAGAACGAGTCGACCTCGTTTAGTTCGGCTCCACACACCGCGCAAGAGTATCGCTCCCATAGCACAGCGAGCCAAGGTACTTGCTCGATGATTGCCATGGCAGCGTCGTTGCCGAGCATCCAGCCGGGTTGTTCGACGGAGTCGCCGACTACTACTTCTGCAAGGATGTCGCGTAGCTTTTTCATAGCGCCTTCAGTGCGTAGGCAATCACAATGAGGGCTGCGATTGCAATGATGTTGGACAGGTCAAACATCTAATCCTCCTCGGGTATTGGCGTGTCGACGGCGACTGCTGTTCGGGATCGGCGACCGTAGTCGCATACGTCGTAGTATCCACACCATCGTTCGCTGCACTTCCATGTTCCCCTTCCTGTTGGTGGGAACACCCCTGCCGCTTCGACTGCCAGTAGGATTGTTGCCTGGTCGGCGGCAGACTTCATTGTTTCCTTGTTGCGAGCAATCGCCGCTTCGTGGCTCGGCTCTCGCACGAATACGTTGGAGAACTTGGCGATTGTTTTCTTGTAGCCAATGTCGAGCGTACGCCAGCCACGCGTGAGGGGACTAAGTCCATCCTCGATTGCAATGGCTGCTTGGTACAGGGCAAGTTGCTGGTCTACTGTTGCCTTCTCTGGCGTGTAAGAAGAACGCCCAGCCATGCTCGCCTTGTTGTCGGTAACGACGATACTACCGTCGTCCGCCCGTTCGACCATATCGACGTAGCCAAGCAAGTCAATATCGCCCAGGAGTTCGACTCGTACCTCTCTCTGTACGCTGATAGGGTTGATCGTCGGCGCGACATCTGTAACGTAGAGCTCGGCGGCGCTTGCCAACCTGTCGCGTGTCGCGTCTTGGTCGATGTCAGAGAAGTCATACTCAAGCGTAACGCCATGCTTACTTTCGGTTGGTGGATTGTCGAAGCGTCGAGTGATTAGTTCCTGTGCCTCCTCGACGCTAGTGTCGATGCTGCCGATCTTGTTGTCCATGACTAGCCGAGTGAGGCTGTCCCAGGCTGTGCCGACATGCATGCGTCCGGCGACTGGGGTGGTGATGCCTTCAATGTACCGGTATCCCCACGCTCGTAGGCAGCCGGCGTCGCCGAGGGCTGACTTGAGTTGGGAGTGGGAGAAGTGTCGGCGTTCTTCGGTCACGATGTTTGCTCCTCGAGCCACGCGGTAAGGGTTTGGTTCTCCATGTTGTAGCCCGACTTGGTAAGGGTGTCGGCGATCTTTGCGATCGTCGTCTGACCTGTGATGCCGAGGGACTCTTTGATCTGCTTCTTCTGGTCGGCAGTCAACGCGCCAAGCTCGTCGAGTAGTGGGTTAACGATGCTCTTGGGTGCCGGTGCGCTCATTGGCTCGTCCCATTTACCTCGAGCCCACAAGCCGCCACAGATACCGAAGCGCAATGCTCCGTTACGGATCGCATCACCGATCAGTTCTTTGAGTGTGTCGCCGTAGCCTTTAGCGCCGGGGCGCTCGATCGTTCCCACGGCTGGGATAGTTCTCCCACAAACCGTCATCAAGACCCACATGGCGCGCGGGTTGCCAGACTCGTCACACTCAAGGTAGGGTGTGCCGTGTTCAGTGAGGCCCATTGGCTCCCACTCCCAGTACGGGTCGATGTCAATCAGCATGCGCGTGACGGTTGCGTGGTCAACGTAGTCGAGCTCGAGGCCGGAGCCGCGCTTGATCTTGGAGATCAGCTTCTTCTCGGGATCCCAGTACTTGGTGACTGCGAGGTTGAGTTGTTCTGTTTGGTACGTGAAGCGAGGCGTGTCCATCTGTGGTTCTCCTGGTGTCTTGTTGACAAACTCGGTGTAGAACGGATCGTCGTTGTTGTGGTGTGGTCCTTCGCACTCATGCCATGCGCGTAGGGTTTCCGTTGCAAGGTCGGGGACTGTCAGCCAGCCCTCCTTGGAAGAGACAAGCATCAGCGTGTCACGATCCGTAGACGTTCAACGCGTGACCGCTTCTTCGGTGTGAAGTCCGGGTCGAGACCGAGCAGTGCATCACTCGACAAGCCGAGTACGCGTGACAAGACAATCAAGTCGCTCGCCCTCGGTGTGCGATCGCCGCGTTCCCAACGCCCAACGGTTTCCTTCGATACGCCACACCGAATCGCTAGATCCGCCTGTGGCATACCACTTCTTATGCGTGCCTCTCGGAGACACTCCCCTATGTTGTTGTCCATAGAGCCATAGTACACTACCCGTCGGACGGATGGTGTGCCAGTATGGTTGACTGCGGGACTAGGAGTCGAACCTAGATTCGTGGATTCAAAGTCCACTGTCCTGCCTTTAGACGATCCCGCACCGGAAAAGCAAAGAGCGAGGGGGGACTATGCCCCGCCTCGCTCTGTTGTCAGAAGTTTACGGAGGAGTCCGTCTACCTCATGCAGCTTCTGATCGCACGACTCGACTCTTAGTACTGCGTTATCTTCTCTGGCTTTGAGTACGAGTCTGATTGCTTTGCGAACCTGGTCTAGCTCTTCGGAGCCCACGAGCCCTGGCTCGTTCCGTATCCGACCGCGGCTGCGATGATGACGGGAATCGAAGCGATGACTTCAGCCGGCAGGTCGAGGTTCAGTACGCCCGTGAGCAGGTACACAATCAGTACGCTGAGTGCGCCGCCGACTGTGGCGTTGCGGATCTTGGGGTTGAGATTCATGTGTCCTCCTAGGACTACAGGATGATGCGGTATTCCGCCCGTGCCGACTGGATTGTACCAGCGGCGGCGGCGCGGCTTCCCGCTTGGGTGGGGGTGATCTGAATAACTGGTGGTCCAAGTACACGATCGGTTTTCTTCTTGAAGCCGCGTGTCTCTTCCCATGTGGTGTGGGCTTCGTCGCCCTGGTGTGTGTCGACGCGTCCAACCTTGTACGTTCCCGTGTGTGCAACGATGCGGTTCCATTCGCGTACGCTGTTGGGTCCGATGCGTAGGCTGGGTAGGATGTTTGCGACTCGATCGTGAGAGTGTCCTCGCAAGACAACATCAGCATCAGACTCTGCCAGGTCTAGTTCCATCTGGTTGAGTTTGGAGCCGGAGCGGCGTCCGCCTTGCCAGCCATGGGCAAGGTCGAAGACTGTCGAGAACTCGGATCCGGCAGCGCCAGACGATGCGCGGTTCCAGTTGATGCGAAGGAATCCGTTGTATGCCATGTATGGGACTTGGAGTGCGCCAGCAATTTCGCTGCCGATCTCCCGGTCGGTGTGCTTTCGGATGGTGCGCTCATGGTTGCCGGACAGCCACACCCAGATTTTCTTTCGGACTGGCATGAAGAGCTCGAGGGCGTGGTCGACGACTTCGCCTGGTACGCCGCCCTCTTCGAATGCTGCTTGCAGGTATCGTTGTGTCCACATGCCAGCGGCGAAGCGTGGGTCTCGGTGTGTGATGCAGTCACCGACGTCGCCCATGAAGATGATGCGAGCGTCGGGGTCTTCGTCGATCTGGTCGATGTGCTTCTTGAGTAGCTTCTCGTTTGTGTCTACCGCACCGAGGTGGGTATCTCCAATTGGCCAGACGTTGAATGTTTGTCCGGTTCGGTAGCCTTCTGTTTTGCGTACGACTCTCATACTTTTGTTACCTCCACAAACATGTTGATGCTGTTGTTGGTATGCCACTTACGATGAACGCCTTCACCCGTTGTGTCGCCCGTGTTACCTTCGACGGTCTGGATAGGCGTCATAATTGTTCGCTTGACTAGGCCGTAGTCCTTCTCGATGAATCCGATGTGGTCGGGTACGTTGTCTCCGTCCCAGTCAAAGAGAACTACGGTGCCTGGTTGTACTCGGAGTGCGCGAGTAATTCGTACCGCGGGGCGACAATAGATTTGCAGACCCTTTTGGGCTGCGTCTTTCCACGATGGGCAGTACCGCCAATTGAAGAGATTGCCTGTGCGTAGGTCGTAGCCGGCAAGGAGGAACATGAAGGTTACGAAGTCGGCGCACCATGGCTCTCGGTCAACGTAGCCGTTAAGGTTTTGCTTGAGCGTGTCGATGAGCTTGCCGCGGTTCGGTGTCTCTTCGAGTGTGCCGATCCAAGCTTGTGCGTGCTTGAGGGCTTGGGCTCCTGGACGGCCGGCGACGAGCTCGAGGTTGTGGAGCGTGACGGGATCGAAGCGTCCCGTCGATGGGATCTTCTGGTGCTCTTGGTACGAGCGGAGAAGTGTGCGAGCATGCTTGCCAATCACTGGGGTGTATGCTCGAAACCCCTTCGGAATCGGGATGCCTAGGATTCGGCATGCAAGTTTTAGCTTGTATTTTCGTGTGGTGTTTTGCATGTATATATTGTATCTAGCGAGCCAGATACGAGAGTCCAGCAATAACACCAACAACAATCAGTGCAGTAGCAACACCAGTGACAAGGCGACCGAGGGCTCGTAGTGTTGCCATGTCTTTCTCGAGGTTGCCCATCTTTTCTTCAATGCGAGTGACGCGTTCTTCCAACGATTCAAACCTTTTGTCGAGGTACCGTTCTAGTCTATCTACTTCTGCGTCACTCATCGGTATCTCCGAATGCCAAGAAGGTCGGAGGCACTGGAGAGCTTAGATATCTTGACAACATCACCTGTCTGTGGGGCTTGGATAAAGTTTCCGTTGCCTAGATAAATGCCAACGTGGCCGGGTCCACTTGAGGTGGGGTGGAAGAATACGAGGTCGCCGGCCTGGGCATTGTTCGCTGTGATCTTCATGCCGGCGTTGAACTGGGCTCCGCTGACTCGGGGGATGGTGATGCCGAGCTTGGCGTAGGCAAAGCTTGTTAGTCCCGAGCAGTCAAAGCCAACAGTGTTCGCGCCCTGCTCGATTCCCCGCGTTGGTCCACTCGAAGACCCGCCACCCCAAGAGTATGGAACGCCAAGCTCGGAGATTGCGGCTCGAGCAATGGCGCGTCCCGTCGCGTCGCCACGCCCAATGGCGACACTGCCAGGATTGATTGTAGTGGCGTTGACTAGGTTCTTACCACCATCCGCTATTGCCATGCCGACGTTACGTACGCTTGGCAGGTCGACACCAGGGTCGGCTCGGATGTGAGCATCAATGATTGGGATGTACATTTTGACGCGACCAATTTTGCCGAGACTATTTAGCGCGCCGCGCAACACGTCGGCTGTCTGGGTTCCTGCTGTTGGTGTTGTTGGTGTTGTTGGTAGTCGCATCAGTTACCTTTCGCTCTGTTGCGAATAAGGTTTTGCATGTAAGAGTCGAGCTTGGCTTTTGCGACTGGACCCTGTGCGTCAATAACAGCGGGTGAAACTCCAACCGATTTGAGAAGCTTAATCCATAGTGTATTGTCGATCGTGGATGGTTCCAAACCTCGAGCAACCTTGTACGTTTTCTTTTGTGGATTGAAGAAAGAGCTTGTTGGTGTCTGGTCGGATTGGCGCAAGAAAGATACGGGAAGAAGGTTTTCAAGTTCTCGGGCGACAAAGTTTGCGTACGGCTTATTGATACCGACTTCGACTTTTTTGCCTGTCGCGGGGTCAATAACATTTTTGCTACCGCCCGGCGCTGCGACCATACCCAAAACAATTTCTGCGCCGGTTTGAAGTATGGGACTAGAGATCTGAACAAAAGCGTTGAGGGCGGATCCGCCACCCTGGCCGATCGGCATGAAGTCGGCAACCTGGGATGCCGTAGCAAACGGGTTAAGACTCGAGGTACGAATGCCACCGATAACGCGTTGCTTACCGTACCGCGTATTGCGCTCGTCTTCCCATAGTGGTAGTAGGTCTTGCATCCAGTCGGGCCATACACCATTCTCCTTCTGGTATTCCTCGCCCATTTTGGCGAGAGTGCCGAGCATTGCGCTGCGCCCTGGATAGTCGTATGGCATCGTGATGAATGTAAGGCGCAGGATATGCCGGTACCACTGGTTAAATGGTACGGCAATGGCAGCGGCGCGCTCAAACGATCCGCCGTGCCGATACGATCCGAGCCAGTCTTCTGCGCGTTGAAGGGCGGCTTGTTGGATTCTAATGATTTCGGGACTGCCACTGGTTCCGTTGAGTGCGGCATTAACTAGGGCTTCTGCGTCGTCGTTCATCTTCCGCATGTTTGCCAGAAACTTCTTGCCCTTTACCTTATTGGCGTTTGTCATAAGGCCGTCGATGTAGAGTGTTGCTCGAGCAAGGTCCTCGGACAAGATGTTGCCGCGCTGCATCAGTGACATCCAAGTCCTAAGGTAACGAACAGGAGGAGCGAATAGCCTTAGCTTGCCTTGCAGCTTGCCCTCAAGGGCGTGGGTTTCGGAGAGCATGCCGTAGATACCGCGACTTTGAATTTCGAGTGGCAGTTTGTTTTGGCGCATTAGCTTGACCGCAAGGAAGAATGCTTTGGGTCGGAATGTGGCAAGGGCGGCAAGTAGTGCGTTGCCTGTGATGTTGGCTACTGGTGTGCGGGGAAGGAGTGTTAGGTTGATGCGTTGCCACGATTGGCTGAAGCGCGTGAGGATGTTAGGGTCTTGGCTTCGGGCCGCGTCGTTAAGTACTTTGCTCATCTTTTCCCATGTTGTATTGGGAATGGCAAGCAACTCGAGCTTCTTACCTGCCTTGAAGAATTCGGCTCGCTTTTCGGGCGTACGGCCTACTGTCTCTCGGACGTAGTCCATGTTTCCGACTTCCGTCATTAGCAATCGGGCGGAGTCTTGTTGCGGATTGTCAACGGCATTATCGAGTTTGATTAGGAGGTTAGTGGCTTCGTCGCGACTGTTGACTTTGAATGCCGTCTGGGCATTGACAAACTGGACTTGCCCCAAGTTAACTTCGTTCTTAAGGAGGCGTTGAAAATCTTCTTCGCTACGGATAGTGATCGAGTCGGAGTTTGCTCGAATAAACTTGTTAAGGCCCTCAACGAGAGTCAACATGCGCTTGGGTACTTGTGCTTTTTGCACTAGGTTCTTAGCATTCAGATTCATAATGCCGAGAGCACCAGACTTACCGCTACGCCTACGTTGTTGGGATCCAAGGATTGGAACCAGCGGGCCAGGCTTAACGGTAGAAACGTCGAGTGCCTCGGAAGCACCCAGGCCACCATTGTCCCTGCCGGTACGAAGAAAGATAGTTGGCCCCACAAGGTCGCCAGCGCCAACGGCCTTACTGGTATCTTCGATCATCTTGGTAGCCGCGTCGCCCACGCGCCCTTGCAAAAGTTCCTCTTGGATCTTTAGTTCGTTTTTAAGCCACTTAGTCCAAGAGTTAAGGCCAGCAACAGAAAGCTGTGCATCATACTTAACGCTGATTGCTCCGCGAATACCAGCACCATCAGCAGCCGCCCACCAGTCGTTAGCTTTCTTGCGGCCAGGAACAAGTGTTTCCCACAGTCGAGCTCGAGCGTCGAGGAGGCCAAGGACAGTGTCGATCTCTTCGGGTGTCGACCCACTCCTAATAGCAGCATCACGAAGAGCAGTGCGGATTGGACTACTGGTTGGCTTGACGACTCCGTTGTCCCACGCTTTGCCTTCGTACTTGAAGTAACGATCGAATACTCCCTTTACTTCGTCGGGCAGTCCGGTGTCTTGGAATCCGCGTCGCATGCGATTGAGTTGCATGACCTGGTGCAGCATGTAGGTGCGAATGGCGTTATAGATTTTCTGGAGTTTTGGTGTTGGTGCTTTGCCGCTTTGCAAGTACAGCATCATGCTGTCAACAAACTTTTCGTGGTTGTCGCTTGTCCACTTCGAAAGGCTCTTGCCCATCCACGCCTCAAGGATCTTAAGTTCGCTTGGTGCCATGGCGGCAAGTTCGCGTGGTACGCCGTGGAGGATTTCGTGAAGCATTGTGTCGGCGCGCTTGACTGTGTCGATGGGGGTTTGTGCAACCATGGCAATAAGGCGACCATTGTCGCCAAACGATTCGCGCCAGTAGGTAATGCCGAGGATGCTGCCGTCGTTTTGGAGGTTCATGCGAGGGACAAGTTTCTGTTCCTTCCTGTTTACTTGTGTCGATTCGGCAATGATCTTCTCGATCGGTTCCCGTTTTGGCATGCGAGGAATGTACGTTCCGATTGGGACGAGAAGTTTGTTGGGGTCGCTGGGCAGGTAGGGTGGTGCCGGTTTGGAGGGCTTGGGTGCGGGGCCGTTGTAGAT
>Ga0194048_10000090_pt1 | contig 37157 bp, 51 predicted proteins | sample JunL225m_MetaG_FD_161685 | JGI IMG/M metagenome (GOLD analysis project Ga0194048, IMG submission 161685) | Anoxic zone freshwater microbial communities from boreal shield lake in IISD Experimental Lakes Area, Ontario, Canada - Jun2016-L222-5m | ecosystem: Environmental > Aquatic > Freshwater >...
GCGTTCCAACTGTTCCCCTTAGTGTCGGTCGCGGACGCGGCAACTTTGCCGTTTGCGCCCGCGCAACACACAACAACAATGTTGCCTGCGGTCGCGGTGAACGCACCGATAGCTGAGGATGTTGTTTCTGTTAGACCGGAGAACGTCGCGAGGGATGTTGGTGCGCTAATCGTTGACATGTATTATCTCACTCAAACATGCTATATAAACTATCATCTTATATTTAGTGAGAGAAAATGTATCATATGTAGTCCACTCTCCCTCACATTATGTGATCATGATGCTTTTTTTCTTAGACTTCCTGTAAATTAATAAATGATATGGAATCACACGCTGAAGTTCCTGTTAAAAAAATAATTCTAGAGGCTGTTATAACAAGGGCTGACGGAACGAAAGAGAATCTTGGGACTATTGCTAAGTGGGAAAATAGGGAGTTTCTACTCAAAAGAATTGTAAGGAGAATTTTTAGATGACTACCACGACAACAAATAAGGGCAAGAATATAATTACTGATAGACTCCAGACGACCCCCGCTACCTATACGGCAAATGGTCCAAAGTACGTTGCCTTTGGGGGAAGCTCAGGCGGAAGCGCCTCGAATACGAACTTACAAGCTCAACTGGGTGGAAAATCAAACGGAGCAGAAACTTTAGTTACAACGACTCAGACCAACGACACCTATCAGGTTGTTGCCACTCTGACAGCATCGGGATCATGGGCGATCACTGAATCTGGTCTATTTTATGGGGCAGCCTCGGGAACGAACGATCTTTTTGCCTACTCGGACTTCTCCGTTGTTAACCTTTCGGCCTCAGATAGCATCCAATTTACCTGGAAGGTTCAATTCACATAGGTCGTATTTATCTTTGACAGAAGTAATCGGGGGCCATTTGGCCCCCTTTCTTTTCTATACCTTTTCTGACCAGTTAAAATAGTCTCTAGAGAAATCTAGAAATTCTGGAGCATAGATCTCTATTATTCCTAGGGTCACAGCCTCTTCTGGAATCTCAGCCCGATCAGCGGCTATCTTAATTACCTTCTCTATTGTCATCTATTACTTTCTAGACCACGGTAGGTATTCCTATAGACATATTCTCTCCAAACTCTATCTTCGTATGCCATCTATCGTTTGAATCAAGCACGATACTCGAAAAGTATTGCGCTTTTCTAGATATTGACTTAGATAGATCAATATGGACCTTGAATCCGAGCTTCCTAGCCTTGTGGCAGAAGTATAGGTCCTCGGGAATGATGTTGTTTCCCATAAGACCCTCCTCAAAATAAGGAGCCTCCATCTCATCAAAGACTCTTCTTCTAATAAGGGCACTAACCATGCTGACAGCAACTACTTCTTTAATACCCCGGTCGGAACTAGAAAGATCTATTGGGATATGAGTCTGACTCTCATCTATTCTTGAATAAGCGAGTGGCCTCCATGGAGAGGCGTTCTCGCAAACAAGAGGAGACACTATGTCTAAATCAAGTTCTAATAGACTTCGGATGAGATCTAGGTCGTAATCTGCATCCCGTTTGGTAAAATAGATCCACTCTCCCACGGAATCACTAACCAGACTATTTCTAGTCTCCTGATTAAATGAGTCATATTCAACTGTTTCTAAAATACCTCCACTCAGATCGAAAAGAGTAGTCGAATAGGACTCTCCTTCATCAGAGTAGCTGACAATAGTCCCCTCGGGCTTTCTAGCCATCGATCTTCCTTCTTGGACTGGGGCACATTGCTGTCCAGACATCTGTTCTACTCGACTCAATTCTGCCATCTTCTGAACTCACCCATATATGATCAACATAATCATTGAAATGAAAAGATACATGGACGAGATTCTCTATTGTTGAGTCTCCAAACAGATTATCCACATTAATATCATACTGAACTCCATAATACTCCGGATCCTTATCTTGACTCAACCAACATACAGAATCTGATGGGAATACTATCGGATTATCTTGATCATCTAGAAGTCCCAGACCTTCAATGTGAAGCTCATTCTCTTCTAGGTAAGCGCACAGACGCGGCCACGGAAGCCTCTCTCCCGGCAGTTCTACCCAGGGAACTACTCCTTCTGTCGCTAACTCTCCATTACTTAATTGAGCCTTCCATCTTATCATAGATGGAATTGTAGCATAAAAAAAGAAGACCGTCAAGGTCTTCTTTTTAAAATCTCATTAAGAAGTTTCTTATATATAAGTTAGAGACATTTTTATCGAGCCAGATTTTGCCCCAGGAGATGTCGGAGACGCACTTATCGCCACATAGAAATCATGAGTTGTTGATGCTCCAGCTTGATCATTTAAAACTAAGGCTGAGCCTGATCCATTTGCTTCTATCCAAGCTGAGTCTCCGACCTCCGCTGCCTTAAAGGTGATTCCCTGCATCGGAGTGGAATCTGTCACTCCGTCATAAGCAAATAGGGTTGTTGATGACGTTGCTACTGCTGACCCATTCGTGAATTGGAACTTAAACGGTACCTGGCTAGAAGTTACTCCGCTTAGAGTCGTTGAGCCACCTCCATTAATAGAAACAGTGCTGTTCGTGACATATTTCGTATTATTCAGGGCCGAAGTTGTATCTCTCTGAGCATCATTCGCGGTAGAAATATGAGTACTGTCTTGATATTGTCCAGAGACTACATTGAGTCCGAACGATGTGCCATTAAACCAGATGTGATCTGTCGCAGCTAATTGAAGGGTTGTTCCATTTTGAAGAACACCGTATACATTCCATGAAGCCATTTATTCTCCCTATCCTCCGCTGGAAACTTCCCAGCCAGCGACGCAATTGATGTTATTTGAACTTAGAAGTCTTACCCAACCAGGAGTAAAAGCTGGAATTATTGTTGCAGAAGATCCTGATCCGGAAAATATAAACGTAATGGGCTTATCTGTCCAATATAAATTCTGATAGGCAGAGTCCGCTGGAGCACGTCCGCCAACTCCTTCACCATCGGAGTCAGGTTCTCCAGAGTGAGCTACCTGAACTGTTATTGTAGTTGCTCCATCTACTTTCACATAAAATACAAACTGCTCAGTCGCTTGACCAAGCTGGACTGCTCTAGAAGGCTTGCTCGCTCCAGTAGCTTCAGCTGTGGTGCCGCTCCCCCAAAAACCATCAGGTTGTCCGTGTCTACGAATCATTCTATAAAACTCCAGTTCTCTATAATTCTATAGAAGTAATTTTGGATAAAATAGTGAAGAGGGCTTTCGCCCTCTCCCTTTACGTACTCCGACTCTGAAATCTCATCAGAAATATTTTATGAATCAGAGTTCCATACAGACACATTACAACAAAGGCAAAAATCTCAGCGAACACAGCATGATGCTGATAGGCATTGACCCAGGCTACAAAGGACATCATTAACATTGCAACCAAGGTTCTCATCGCTTCTGCTTCTGCTGTCCGACCCTTGCGTTACCCTCTTTAACGATAATCGCAGGTCTGCCACTTCTACATCCATCACACTTCCACGGAGGAGTAGTATTTGTTGTGGACCTAGTTAAGTCAATATATCTCATTACTTTCACGCAGGGAAAATTTGCACAACGAACCATGATTCCGCCCTTGTATTGACGCATTCTCCCCTGACCACTGCCTATTCCGACCTTTGCTATTTTACTCACCACCCTTATCTATTGATGAACCTAGTCTATCACTACAGAGGATGACTGTCAAGATCAATGAAATATACCCTCCGGATGATTTAGCTTACACTTTTTGCACCAAACTTTATAATATACTACCGTTTCAGAGCCAGCTCTTTTTTCTATAAAAACATTGGGAACGATCTCCCACTCATGAGCAGGAAAAGGTCTCTCTGTAAGAGGATTTTGAATGCAAGGTGGGTATCTAAATTTCTTGGACATAAAGCAGATTATATCATATATACCTAGAGTCCGAAAGCTCTAATGGTATGCTCAAATGGATTACCCTCAATGTTTTTAACTAAATTCAACATCTCACTCGCTATCTCCCTTATCTCAACCTGAGCCTCCTCCGAATTCCTCAGTTTTAGAAAATGAGAAAAGCTTCTCCAGTTAAAACTTATATCAAGCCCAAGCTGATTCCCATATGGCAATGCAAATCTCGCTGATTCTTTTGCTCTTTTTCTACTAAAACCAGCCTCCTCTAGATCAGACAATATCGAATGATATTCTGAATAAGCTATCTTTACACAGCGAGAATATCGTTGTCTAGTATTTTCTGGCCAGTCCTCAGGAGTATAATACTTATCATCTTTAAGTTCTTTATATCTTGCAGATTCAGCGTTAATGCTCACTCCAACTCTGTGTTTCAACATCTGAATATGAGAGGCGTTTTCACACACGACATAAAAATGTAAAGTGCTTTTTTCAAATGGAGTATTATGGTTATTCTTAGCAAGCGTACTTAAAAGGCTCCCGATTCTCTCCATTTTACTATCATCCAGGTCTCTACTTGTGCTTGTCCATGCTGATAGGGCATGAGTAATATCTCCCCCATAATAACCTAGAAGTTCCACTGTATTTTTCATCTATATATCTAGATTATATCCGTTATACTCATCATAAGTTGGGTACTCAACTCCAGGAATCAAATGCTTCCAAGAATCCTCGTCAAACTCTTCTCTATCCATTCTATTACAATCACAGACACAAATTATTTCATCAACCTCTCCACTAGAGTCCTCGCAAGAATCACAGTCTCCATTGGAACAGCTAAAACATATTCTAAATTCTTCTTTCGTCACAATACCCTCCTTCGTTGATTTGAATTTTTCTACTAACTATCATTCGTCCTCGTTCGGATCGTAGGCGTACATAAGCTTACCATTTTCCCACCACCCCTGAATACCATTGGTGGACTCAAACGCAGGGCCGTCAGTGCGGTGACGCTTGCTCCAGATACTTTTCTTAATTGTCTGCGCGCTAAACATGACTCTCTTTTCTAGACCCGAACTTGGTTCTCTCTATTTGAGCCATGGGAAACTAGAATAAACTCATGATTATCTTGCATAGTTTGTATATTTACCCCTCCAGAATAACTAATTCCAGATTTTATCCCGCCCATTAGCGAATTGATTATCGACTCAAGAGACCCGTCTATACCAACAGTAGATTCGACCCCCTCTACAAGCCCCTCTGCCAACCCCGCCTCTGTTTTTGCCCTACGACTCGCCATTCCATAATATGAGCCTGGATACGGTGCTTCGATAGCGCCTGCGATCAATCTACCTATCATAACACTAGATGCGCCAGCAGCAAGAGCCTTAACGATATCTCCAGAAGTGTTAATTCCCCCATCAGCGATGATGTGTGTATATGACCCCGAGGTTGCCTCGACACACTCAACTACCGCAGATAGCTGAGGGAGGCCGTGTCCGGTCACCTCCCGCGTCGTGCAAGCTGCCCCAGGTCCAATTCCAACTCTAAATGCAGACACGGGAAAACGGCTTAGGATCCATTCTACGGCCTCCCCGGTAGCGACACTTCCAATGATCAAATCAGAGTCGTAAAGAATTCTATCGGGGATGCCTAAGTACCACCTCTCCGTAGAAACGGAGTGAGCATGGGCTACATCTAAACAGAATAAACGGCAACCTCTCTCATAAAGAAAACTCATTCTGTCCGAGGGAGATTCAGTTGTTCCTATCGAACAACCGATGGCTCTCCCATTCGGATTATTACACGTCGCTACACTCCACTCATTGGCCTGATTCTCGATACTCTGATTTCTGTGGATAAATGCTCCACCTCCAAGTTCTGCCATTTTTCTTGCAACAGTACTATCTGTTACTGATGACATCGGTGTAGAAACTATCGGAATTGATATACTAACGCCATTTGTTAGGAAAGTTGAGGTGTCTACAGATTGCCTACTAAGTACTTGCCCCTTTCTTGGGACGAGAAGAACATCATCGTAAGTTAGACCGATTTTATTTCTCAGATTCACGAATTCTCTCCACAGCCTCAAAAACTAAGTCTTTAGGAATTCCACACAACTGACATTTATTGTACCATTTTCTATTGTACTTATCGCAGATACAAGTCCAATCTTCCCGAGGTTCCCCACCTTTGCCAAAGCTTGATGGAGTTGTATTAGAGCCGAAAGTCAACAATCTTTCTCCTTTTCTGAATACTCTATAGAATTCTTAATTTGTTTCGATAGCAATAGGAGTTCTCCGTGGATATCTTTAATCTCCTGAAATTCTTCCAAAATAGCTTGATGATCTTCTTCATCCCGAGCCTCAGTTTTCTGAGCCTGAGCTTCTTGTCCGACCATAATTATCGATAAGAGAACTAATTGAAGAAAAGTCTGAGCTATCCACGGAATAGTTCCTGAAACTCCGTGACTTATGGCGTTCGGCAAACTTATCATTGCTAGTCCAGCAAAAGCATAGGCACACCACATGGTACCCACAGAACGAGTAATCCGAGTAGCGATCTTGTTATTAAGGTTGTCTAGTTTTGAGTTTGCCATCTTTAGTAATTCTCCGATATTCCGCTCCAGGATATTCCTCAGTCATTCTTTTAAATTGAGAATTCTCCCAACTTACAACTCTTGTTCTATCATACTCTTTCCAGGGGTAACCCGGATACCTATACTGCAATCTAATTTCACTAGAATTCTTCATCGTTATTATCCTGAAATTCCTCGACGTTGGGAAACTCAGGGAATCCCGGTCGAGGATCGTTAGCGTATGCCTCAATAGCTCTATCCAACTCTTCCCTTCTGGACGCAGCAAAGGAGGGATATTCTTTTTCTAAAACATCTCTCGATTCCAGTATACCGATGACGGAAGCATCCTTAAGCTGAATGATGTCCGCCACCTTTAGCTTATTTCTTAAAAATCGCACTGGAGTCCATTCCACCCGTTATCAAGTTCTTCACTCTCTCGACCTCCGCTCTCTCCGCAGCCGCTCTCATTGCGGCATTCATCTGAAGAATAACGATATTGCTTATTAGATTTATTGCTATTCGAGAGGCATCATCTGGACTGAGCATGACAACCTGCTTATTTGTTCCATCATTCGTCTCAAGAGCAATTCCTTGGGAGGTCGGATAGATACCTACTGAGGGGATTGGCCCCTGAGTTTCTTCAGTTTGTTCGGACATCCTAACCTTTCTTTATCTGTTCAATAGTACTTGTTTTGAAGTGGCTTGTCAAGTGCGAATGTTTGTCTCGACTTTTGGAATAATTATTTCAATTAAAACAGTCTGAATGGCTTTCCAATCGGGACATATGTAGATTCCATTAACCTCATTTTTGAGATTGATATTATGAGGTCTCTGGAGACCAATCCCGTAACTACTAAGCTCAAATCTAGCCATAAGCAAAGTTCTAACTCTATCGTCAATAACAATATCTGGCCTATGTTCTCGCATCCACTCTCTCTTATCTAGAGTGGTTGCAACGACATCGTTTTCTTGAAGGAATCCTTCTTGACTCAGCCACTCTTCAAGAGCCGACGTCTGCTGCCTATTTCTGTCTGATATAAATGCAAACCTGACTCCATCATAGCACTCATGAATCTCCCTGATGGCATCTACCGCGAAGGGAAAGGGCTTCTGAGCGAGAATATACTCTCGACTATGGCACCTCCTAAAGACATTCTTAATCGTCTTTAGATCTGTACCGATATCACCCGGACCAAACCAATATGAGCAGCTTGTTGGCCATTGAGCTACCCCAAACTCTTCCCGAGCTACTCTACTAAAAAGAGAGTCGGCATCGTAGAGAGTATTGTCTATATCGACAAGAACGAGCATTATTTCTTATTTCTCACTCCTAAAATATCTTCCCCATTTAGCAGAGTAGCAACCATTGACTCAGGATTTGCAAGTTTCGTCCTATCATCAATACCGCTTCCCCGAGACATAAAAGACAAGAGAAAGGCCGTGTGAACCCTAACGAGAGCTATATGGGGAAGACCAGTCTCTGGGTCCAGGTCTTCCCCCGCCTTAAAGAGTTGAAGATGTCTCTCCAATGCTGCGATGGAGAGACCCCATTCATACCCGTCCTCCCAATTTCTCTCGGAATACTTATCCGCACCCGCTCCGAAAGCCAGAGCTTCATACCATGTTGCCTCTGGCGGGATCAGATCGTATCTTGCATCTTTTTTACCCTTGACTCCAGCCATACTACTTCTTCTCTGGCGTCCAAAGCCGAAGGGGTCTTAGATAACCCTTAGAAATGAGAACCTCTCTAAGTTCCTTATTCTGCTTTACATCCTGCCTAACTCTTTTCTTGGTTTTCAGAATCCCTTCCTCAGTTAGCTTATTAGCCTCTGACCAATCAATTACGTTCATGTGCTGCTTATGCTGCTTGATGCCAAACATTGATCCCATATTCTCCTGAGACTTAGAGATTCCAGAAGTTCTGATGAAATCAGTACAGGTATCTGACACTAGCTTACTTGACAATGGGTCAAGTCCGTGCATTACTAGCTGACCAGTTACTATCCCAAGATCATGTCCCCTAATATAGTGACCAGTCACTACATCGGCCTGATCATACATCTCTTTAAAGCCAGAGAGCATTTCCTTCGCAGTAACCTCTCCAAGTGCCCACACCTTAATCTCTCTTGATCCCACCCAAGAGGCCGCGATAGCTGTTATCTCTGGAAATGTAAAATCCCCTCCTCCATAAGCAATTGGACGATTCTCTATGTCGAAATTTAAGATCTTGAGCTTTTTAGTGCGAACAGCGGAATTCACTTATCCACCAACGACAGTCTTATCAATGGTAAACTCAACAAGGTCTCCACGCAAGGCTTTCTCATCTAATTCGTTGAGAGCCTCTTGCATCTGACCGTGCTTAAAGTCAATCCGCAGGAGTCCGACATTGTAATTAAACTCTGATCTAAGCTTATGACGAAGTTTCTCTTTTGCTATTTTAATTTCATCTGCCATGATCTAATAATCTTCTCCTTATATTGTTTGTTTTGTTCTGTACCTTCGATATACTTCTGAATTCTCTCCTCAGCTCTTTTTTCTTCATCTTTATATTCAAAAGTTCCCGAAGTGTGATATCTCTGTCTGCGACTCCACTTGTGTCTATAGGTACCCAGAGTTTGACCTCTTCTTCTCATTGAACAAAGGAGTTCCCATCTTCCTCCGGCTGGCCGCTGTTTCGAAGAGTGCCATATTTTATCTACCCCGCAGCAGTCACAGACTGGCCAGGGTTCCCCAGCCTCAAGCAGAAGTCTTCTCTTCTCTGCTGATCTAACGGCAGAATATTTCTGCCTGCTATCTTTGAGATTAGTTGAGGTTTTGTTTTCTAACACATAGGAAGACTACAGGAAATCTACTCAACTGTCAAGTCTTCATCTGAATCTTCTTCGACCCAGTTATGAAGAAATTCTATTCTGGGTACGGATCCTATCTTCTTAGGTAGCCCAATGGTGATCCCAGTCTCATCTTCATTAGTATACCCGAAACTACTCTGAGAGAAGAGGGGAGCGTTCGTTCCTCCTGGGCCAGGTAGTCTCTCTGTAGATTCCTCGGGAGCGTTACCACGCTCAGGATTTCTACCAGTTAATCCTCCTGGGGGTGGTGGCATGGGAATACCCCCACTGCCACCGGGAGAGCCAGCGCCTCCACCCAATCCGGCGGGACCTCCCCCTCCAGACAGTCCTCCTGGACCCGAAGGAATGCCTGAGGCTCCCGGTTGACCAGAACCCTGAGGGGCACCGGGAGCTAGTCCAGCCATCTGCATCTCAATAAGGAGATCTTGAGGCACCGGAAGATTTAGAGCAAGGAGAATGTTATATGCCTTGACCTTGGCCTTTTGCTGAGCGACGGTTTTCTTAACAAGCTCCTCTTCTACCTGATCAAGAGATTCGTCAAAATCATAGTCCATTCCCATCGCTGCATGTTGATCGGGGATCGGGATGCCCTGCTGTTTGAGACTTAATATAAACTGCCTCTGAGTGGCCTCATCTCTAAGATCAAGAACCTTCATTCTGACCTCTGGAATCATGAGCTTCTTCCTTCGCTCTATTCTTTGATTACCATCTTCATCATGGACAAGGACCTCTTCATAAATCGGCACTCTAGTATCGCCTCTCTTTTCATAGGCATAGTGCCCCTGAGCCTCTGCCACAATCTTGGCCCTGTCGGATATATGCCTCTTAAGAAAATTCTGATACGTCCTTAATATCTGATTAAGGAATTCTGCCTGCAATGCGCTTGACGCATAAGGAGTCGAAGCATTTCCTCCACTCAAGAGTTGGGGATTTACTCCAAAAGATTGCATGATCCGTCTTTCTATGCGATCAAAATCGTTATCGAGTCTTGGCATATTTTCTCTACCAAAAACATTTTGAATATCTATTCCAAAGTGGTGAACAATGAGTCTAAAGTCTGAGGATAAGGCTATGTCGAGATCGTTCCGGAATGAGCTTATTTCTTGTGGGCCTGGAACCCAAGGCATACGACCGGCCCCCATATCTTGGACTCCAAGCTTAGCTAGAATGAGAGGAGAGTAGAGGCGCTCTGCTATGGCGTCTTGAGACGCCAGAAGCTTCTCTTCGTGCATAAGAGTTCTAAGTGAGCGAAGCAAGATTGGGGTTCCATATAGATCTCTAGGTGACGCCTTGAACGCAACCTGTTTCATAAGAACATCTGAGACCGGAATATTTCGTCCATTCTGAAGAAATGGAATTAGGTCTGAGTAATTCTTCTCCAATAAGGCGAATTGCGGAGCCGGTCGCCTATTCTTCACTAGATCGACAAGTTCTTTAGGAGGAACAATAAAGAACTGCTCTCCTCCTATTATTGGAAAACGTTTAACCTCAACAAGGGTTGGGTCCATAAGTTCCTCTGATTCCCAAATTCCAAGGATCTCATTAAAGGTTCCCATTGGGAAGGACTGACCGAAGCACCAATATTCCCTCCCCATATCGACCATGAATTGCTCATAATCAAGTCTATCAAAGAATAACTCTCGATAGAAATCATTTAGGGATTCATCTGGTCCAAAAAAGTCAACACCAACGAGGGGGAATCTCGTAAAAATATCAACAAGAATGGGAATTAGATAGTGTGTCCTATAAAATAGGTCTAGCCACTTATATAGCTCAAATCTATGCTTCTTATTATTTATATCATATGGTATCTGGGTCTGTTCAAAATACTCCAGTGGAGAATAGAATCTTGGTATTGCAGCAAATACATCTCCACCTCCCATTGAAGAGGAGAAGCCTGACAACTTTCTCATAGCTGGGCCTCGATTTGCCGACCTTCTTTGGGCAAACTCTCCAGATAATTCCTGGTTCCTCTGATCAACCTTTTCAAACATTCCATCATCTGCCGTTAGGACAGATTGAGAATATGGCATCCGTGGCGTATGGATAGCTCCAGTCCGATAGTTATGAAGATCCATTCCATTAAGTATATCCATATTATTTCCTTATTATACCTTAATCCACGCAATAAAGCAAGTTTTATGTAATTTTTCTACTATCTTGAATTCTTTTAAAGAGAATCTTAAATAATTCATATGGTGATATAAGCTTCATCTCTGCCTCTGCGTGACAATTACTACAGAGACCCACCACGTTCCAACAAACATATCCGCCACCCTTTCTTCCGGGCCTAAGTCTATGTCTTGTTACATACTTGTCATACCCGCAGACTTCGCAACACGGAAAAACAAGCTCTTTCTTTGTTGATTTTTCTTTAGTTTTTGAGATCAAATTAATGAGCAGATTGTTCTGGAACCTGATTATACTGCTGGTCCATAATATCTTCTGGCCTTTGTGGGGGGAGGAATGGAGAATCTGTTTGCTGACTAGTCTCTCCTACCATTTCCGTAGGAAGATAGAATTTTAGATTTCCTTTTACCATAACGTCAAAGCTCTCGGGTGGCATCTCGCCTGCCCACGCCTCTTTCATCATATTGAGGGCCGTAGATTTATCGATCTGTTGATCCTTCATAATTTTATCTACGATCAAGCTCAAGGGAACCTTCGCTCCCTTTTTTATCTCAGTTAGGGGTTTATCGGGAACAAAAGAATTCTGGCTCTGACCCTCTGGAGTTACGTCCTGAAGCATCTCTGTATCGATCTGACCACCAAGCTCTCCGTTTACAGCCCTAGCATCTCCGAACGTAGCCTCGATTGAGAGATTTGTAGATACTGTATCTGGAGGAAGATTATATTTCTCGGCTAACCCCTGAAGGATTGAATCTCTCATATCATCAAGATTTTCTATTGACGAAAAATTTATTGAAGCCTGTTCATTCGCAATTGACATTCTCGCCTCTGAATTGGGATCAGTTAGATTAGTTTTTTCTTCCTGAGGAATCTGATCTCCCTGCATGGCTGGATTTGGAGCATTATTCATCGGCATCTCTTGACCGGGGGGGAGAGTGCTCTGCTGCTCTTCGGGAAGAAGGGCCGTTTTTACCGATCCAAGCGTATTGAGCAAGGGGTTTCCCAAACTCGATGAGGTAGGCGGAATCCCAATAAGAGACTGCCCACACTTCAAACAAGTCTCAGCATTAACCTCATTCTCATTTCCGCAAGAAGAACACAGTTTCACCATGGGAACGGCACCGCTATTCATCTGAGGCTGAGTCCCACCCGGATTAAGATCATTTGTGAGAGATTCCTTCTTGGTAGAGGAGTCTCTCTGGGCGTGGACTCTCATAGCCTGAATCTGATTTAGAATATCCTCTAAATAAGCACTCTCTTGTCCAGGATTCTCTTCTAAGAAGAGACGCCACGCATCGGCATCTCCCAACCAACCAAGATCGCTCATCTCAAGTAAGGCTTGATCGATCTGGGTGCTGATAGAGGAAGAAGCTTTAGTTACTTTTTTTTTACGCTACAGTGGCAATTGCCATCACAAGAACAGCTAGAATCCTTAATGATGAGAGAATTTTCTACTCTTGTCCACTTAAAAGTATCTTCTTTAAGATCGTGCTTTTTTCCAGGGCCACCCGCAGAAGGTCCTCGAATCTCTTTCTCAAGAATCGGACCATCTTCACTATGATAGTCAACCGTAGTCTTCTCTACGTCAATGGGAGAATCCTCGATGGGCTTAACCTCTTGATTTGGAGTCTCTTTGACCCCAACTCCCTCGGTGGCATCCTTATTCTCTACATCACTAACATCAAATTTAATGGAGATCTGCTCTATCTCAGAGACAGCCTCCTCGCCTTTCTCTCCGGAAATTCCAAGCCCCTTATCTCGGGTCTCCTGGTCTCCACTTTTACCATCTCCAAATGGATTAAAAGCATCGCCAGCGTTTGTTAGATCTTCCTTAACTCTCTCTCCACCGACGCCAAGACCTTTTTCAAGAGTTCTCTTATCTTCTGACTCAGAAAGTCTCACAGAAGCTAATGATTGAATATCGTCATCTACATCAGGAGCCTCCCACATCCAAGTCGAATAACACTCAGGACATTCTTCCGGATCGACTCTCTCATCCCCTGGGTCAATTGCCGTAGCTGGAATCTCCGTAACAACGACATTCTGAGGTTCTCCATAGGTGGGGCATCCCGGATTGGAACAGTAGGCCACGCGACCATTGTCGGATAAATACTGATCTTGTTTGTAATAACCTCTATCGTCATCGTCATAATCCATATCGTATGGACCAGATTCTTTAATTACAGAATAGAGATTATTTCTGATGTAATTAACATCGGCATTAAACTGATTGGCGGCACTAACCACAATCTTATCGATAGATTCTTTAGCAAACTCAAGTCTTGCGGACGAATTCTTTACGAAAGGAGCAATCTTCTCATTATACTGGGTTCTTGCATACAATAGAGCAGACTTATTGGCCTGCTTAATTAAGTCTTCTGAGATATAGATATCTGACATATCAACCTTTACATATAGAGTGCGGCATCATCGATATCATCGAATGATTGGACACTGGCTTCTTTCTCTATTGGAGCAACTGGTTCTTCTAGTCTCATCTTACAAGCCTCTGAGAAGAAGATAGAAAACTTCGAGTGTGCCTCTTTAGGTAAAGCTCCAGTGGAGTAAGAGAGAACCTCTCGCATGAAGCTTTTGTTCTCGATCTGGTTTCGGCTTAGGGTCTTAATAGATTCTGATGCCAGAGTGGCAAGTCTAGTGTCACTAAGACCCTCAAATTCAACATCAATATCACTTAGCCAGGAAATATCTTCATCCGTCTTTGTCCTTGCTACTGAACCCCAGCTATTAAAATCTCCATCTATTTCATACTTCGGAGTTCTGGCCAAGTAAGACACTGCTTCTATCTCTTGAAGATGAAGTTGTCCTTCTTGGAAGTCCCTAATATCCGCAGAGGTTGAAGTTATGATGCGATCTAAATCTATTCTCTCATTCATCGAGACTTTAGCACTCTGAATAAGACCTCTCGCTCTTGAATTTAAATTTTTAGCAATCCGAGTCTTAGACTCTAATTGATCAAGAGTGTTTGCAGGGGTACTCTCGTAATTTATAAAATCTGAGCTTATCTCTTCTACAGAAGAGAGGTATACGGGAACATTCCCCTCTTCTCTGGAAAGCTGACTAGCGAGGTATTCTCCCACCTCTCCACTATCAAAGGCAACTCCTAGAGTCTCTCCATAAATGCCCGGAACTGAACTAATTATTGTTCCCGGACGTTCTCTATAAGAGACTCTCGCTCCAGCTTGAAATGGACCCTGTTGGGATTGCATCTGTTGGTTCATCATGTCCTTTGTGCAACCATCACAAAGACCGTTTGGGTTTTGAATATTTCCTCCAAGGGGGAGGTGGCATCCTGGGCAGGCTTGAGTTGCTTGATCGTACACTGGGCCTGACTGGGGAAGGTCAATTGGGCCTGCTGACGTCTTCTTCTCTTTTTCATCAGATTCTTCTTCGGCTTCATCTTCCTCATCGTCAGTATCCTCGTTGGCCTCATCTAGCCATGGCGGTTTACTGGCCTCTACGACAGATGACTCCTTTTTATCTTCAGGAGTATCCTCGGAGTCCTTTTTCTTCTCCTTGGCCTTGGGAAACTCAACCTTCATGCTTGTTCCACACCCCTTGCAATTTTCATTCTTTTTAATATCATACTTAGTCTTGCCAAATTCTTCGCAATCGGGATGTGGGCAAGAGCCATAATAGGCTTCTTTTACAAAAGAAGAAACCACCTGATTGTCTTCTACAACAAAGATTCGATTTTTCTCTTCTACAAACATGAAAGTTTCCTTTTGATATATATCATTTATTTATGAAAGGGTAATGGTAAAAATAAAGGGATTTCATCTTCCAAGATTTCTCTTTCCTAGAAAACGTCCGCCCCTAGCAAGGTCCTTTTGATTAGATCTTCTCGATTCTTCATAGAAGGAAGAGAACGGACTATCTTGTTTTTTACCTAATCCATATCCACCAGGACTACCGTATGCAGGATGAGAGTCTGAAAATGCACCTAGCGTTAAGTGGTCTCCAATGAGAAAATCTACGCACTCCATAATACAGTCGCTTATATCCTTCGTTCTAACTGCTCCTATTACTTGATGATCGACTTTTCCATTTTTCTCTTGCAAAAACTTCAACTCATTTCTGACAAGTTCTAGAGATCTTTTATTAGATTGATCCTTTGGGTAAGTGGGGTGTGGAATATGGACTCTTCCTAGGTTTAAAGCAGCCTTAAAGTTCATCGCTCTTCTTTTGTTGTTAGCGGCGTTCGCGGTTTTCATATAGACCTGAGTTTCAGTGATTCCAAGTTGTGCAATGTCATTAGTTATCTTTTGAATTGCAAAATTTGAATCAAACTGATCGAATGTCCACTCCACTGGTCTAAAGGCATTGATAAGCTTAGTTATTTCAGGAGTTACCTCCATCCAGTCAATAGTATTCTCCGCAAAATCTTCGGGATAAAAAGCGTGAACTAGGTCGAATACCACATGGGGGACACTCATGATGACTGAGCTTCCATTTGCATCGAGAATTTCTTCATCGACATTCTCAATGTGGGCAATCGCTATGCCGAAGTTTGCGACAACAGAAGAAGGGTCTCCGTGGGCCTTATACATGGAGAACATCTTGGCTCCCCATTCTGTCTCTATGTGTCTTCCGAGCCTGGATTTCGTGAATACGGGATCAAAAGCTCTATCGACCATATCTGGATTCAAGAAGGCGTCAATAACCTTCGCAAATCTTGCCCTATACTCTACTGCAAAAGATTCAGGATTAGCCATCTCCTCGAAGCGCGCTCGCTGCGCCTTAATTTGCTCATCTTTATTAATAAAAAGATCATCTGGAATATCTGGAGAAACCATGATCGACCCCTTCCACTTATAGAGTGGATCGGAATCCCAGTCCTTATATAATTCCCAAGATGGATATTGTAACATGAGCATATCTGGATAAACTGGAGTTCCTATATCTGGAGGATCTAGCTTAATTGCCCGATTGTATAACTCAAAGAACATTCCGATCTCTGTATAGGGAGAAGAGTTTGCAAAGATCAAAGCATCCTTACCAAACTGATCCAGAGATGGAGTCGCGGCCTTATAGACCTCCTCAGCAGACATATTTGACTCTCCAGAGAGAAAATGGGCAAACTCATCAAAGACATAGGCGATTGAAGCTTGTCCACGAAGAGTTCTAGAGTTAGTTCCCTGTGCTTGTAGTCTTAATTTAGCCAAATCTTTGTCGATCTTTCCCTGTTGAGATTCGATCTTCATAACCCTTTGTTTATCATATGGGGTAAAAACAGAAGTTGTTTCAGCTAGAAGCTTTGATATCAGCCCCCGATCAACCATTGATTTACACGATAAGAGCCAGTTGGTTGCATCTGAAAATTGCATAGCCTTAGCCTGCTCTTTAGAGTTAGCTACAATCTGTAGATATATGTCCTTATCGATATCAATTCCATAATGATCCCCAACATTGTCTAGCAGGGTCAGGTCATACATCTTTTTTGCCACGGCGAGGCCAGTTATATGCCCCTTACTTGATCGCCGTCCCCCAACTAGTACGATCTGACGAAAATGGGGGAAATCATTCTCTCTAAGGTAGTCATATCTATCCCATATCTGAGGGGATATCCGAACCTCCCCTCCACTCTTCTCAGAATTTGTCCATTCATTAATGACTTTTTTATCATAGTCATCTAGATCCTCAAGAAATATTAGCTTGAGAAGAGTTCTCTGCCTTGGATATAAAGGTTTTCCGCAAAACCTATCTGAGCCAGCAAATTCAACAATTCCGACATCCTCCTTAACGAGAGAGGATTCAAACATTGATAAAAAGTCCGGAACTCTAAGCTTATCGGCTGCACTCTGCCGGGATGCCATCTAGATACGGCCTTCTTCTTTCATTTGCTTACGAACTTCGTGTCGGACTCTATCGTGATCTGTCTCGATAGGATTGATTCTTCCAACAATGGCCAGGTCTGGATATCCCACTCCGACTAATGCTGGAGTTATATCCATATTAACGATAAAACCTAGCTCTGCATAGCGACTGGTAGCTTCATACGCATACTCCTGAAGATTATCTACATTTGCTGTTTTATGCGCCCACTTATCGTTAAGTTTTTGGGCCAATTTATAAATCTGCATACCCTCGTCACTAGATACTTCAATTGGATCTTTCATTCTCTTCCTTTGCAAGTTGTATTACGTCTGATTCTACATACGGAAGATCAATAATATCTCCCTCAAATATTTGTCTAGCTCTGGCCGTTATTCTTCCGAACATATCTGATGGAACGATATCTTTGATAGCCCTAGTTATTGAGTAGACCTGCTTCTCCATTACTCTGATTTGCTCAGAGAATTCTGAGGACTCCATATCCTTCTTTATCTTTATTGCTTCTAGAGCATCCTTCATATTAACTGTGAAATTTGGATCCACAGATTGCTCAGTAGCCTGTCTAACAAGGATATCTAGCAGACCCTTATCATCGATAAACGCCCCATCTATATTCTCCATAAGAATGCCTTGTTGCTTAGCTCGATTCTCTAGGATATTACGAATAGCCTTCTCTCTAATCCGTAGGTGGGACTTAGCATGACGATCTATATTCTTTCTTAGTGTATCTATCGTGCTTGATAAATTAGGATCTATTCCAATAATCTCTTCGGCAATAGCTGTTCCTCCGAAGCCTGCGGCGGCGAGTCGATCTATTCGGTCTCGAATAGGACTAGTGCAGATCTTGCACCGGGGTTCCTTGATAGGAAGAAGGTCACTATTCACCCCAGTTGCTCCAGCCGGAATTGTTTTTTTAGGTCTGCCTCTAGTTGCCATAGTTCCTAGTTCCTAAAGTAGGAGGCTCCTTTTGTCTTCCTTGCATTCTCATCATTTACTTTGCGACCTAGCGGATGTGCTCTATTATATATCCTCTGCCCATCTCCCTTAAATACACCAGGCCTATCCTTGTCTTGCATAACATTAGTCAATGTGCCATCGATATCGAAGGCATCAACAAGAACCTCTCTCTTTGATTTATTATATAGCTGTTCATTAAAGAGAATGCTATGACTTTCTCCAGAGTCCCGACGATCCCTCTTAAGGAAAGCTGTTCCAAAATCTTCAAGCTGAGAGGAGGTATATTCCTCTCCTTCCTTAAATTCATCGAGATCAGAAATTTTTACGGGTTTTCTTCTATAATACATAGAGTTCTTTCATATTTTTTAATATCATAGTAATTTAAGTGTCCTTCTGGTCACTTTTAGAGGATTCTCCAACTTCACCCTTAGAAAAATACCTCTTTGAGAGTATTATGCAAGCAGCCTCGACATACTGTCCGACCGTTACGGTGGTAACTCCCATTATCTTAGCAACATCCTCCTGTTTTTTATCTAAAATAACATTGTAGAAGAATGCTTCCTTCTTTCTCTTTGAGAGTTGACTCAAGTCAGCTTTCAAATCTAGAAACGAGATAGTGTAGTTCTTGTACTCTAGAGTGTCATTCCCTGTTCTTTGGAAATAATCTTGAAAGTCTATATAGTGGCGATAGACTTCTCTCAGGATCCTGTGTGGAATAAGCCGAGAGTCAGTCCTCTTTCGTTTTTTTATCTCCATGTATGAGAAGACCTGCCCAACCAACGGCTACGGCATCATATAGATCCTGAGGGAATCCTTCGGCCTTCACTCCTTCCATTTTTTGTTGTTTCTTTATGTCCTCATTTCTACCTACTAAACTAGGGAACTCCTTGACCACAGTGTGTTTTATCTTAGCCTTTGTTGCACGTCCGTCTCCTGTTATCGTCTTCTTAACGGTATTCGCAGCGATATCGATCCAATCGATCCCCCACTGCCATGCGATAACTTTACATACGGTTATCGCCGCAACATTAAGCTCTGTGTTTGACCCAAGTCTCCCAACCGGAATAATCTCCGCAACAATAACGTCGGGCTGAGTCTGATGCAATATCCATGGAAAAGCCTCACATAGATTTGCAATTCCTTCATTTAAGTAAACATTAAAACTAAGATTATTATCATTATTATGATAAATCACTTCACACTCGCCCAAAGCTATTCCCCCTGGGGTCATGTGAAGTGACGCTAGACCCATTCGTTTATTACCAGGGTCGATACCAAGTAGTTTCATATGCTACTATTATAGCATATAATTCTACATAAGCAAAATTAATCGTTATTATCTAAGTTCGCTTGATATTCCTTGATCTGACTATACGCTTCTATCCATCTTTCATAGATACTTTCGACTAATTCTGGATTAGGAGGAACGATAATCTCCTTAAAATCATGAGGAGAGTCCTTTCGAATAGCAAGAATCATCAGCTTATCATATTCAAACCAGTCTCCATAGAGGTTTATCTGAGCGATATATTTCTCCATCATGCCTGGAAACGGATTTTGAAAGGATCGACTATTCATGGTCTTTACATCGACCAACCATTTTCCAGATCCCGGTATCTCAACTCCAACAAGGTCTCCGAGACCAGAGGTATAAGCGATACCACTGGGTCGTTCAATCTTCTTAATCATGTATCTCTCTAGACCAGATTCTTCGATGAACTTCATCTCAAGAAGAACATTCTCTATATATTCATGCCACATTGTCCCACAATCAAATGTCCTTCGAAGTGCCGCCGATACTGGCTCTTCAGGAGTTCCCACTGTATATTTCTGAACGAGTTCCTCTACTGTGAGTAGAGTATCTGAAGATGGGCTGAAGCGCACGTCTGCTTCACCATAGTCCCGCTTCTCTTTTCGATTATGGATAGTAAGACTCCATTTCGCAGGTAGATTACTTTGATCTGCCAAAAATCTATCAATATGAGGAGTTAACATAGCATTTCTACCGGAAAGTGTTTTCACAAGCTTATCAGCTTCCATATTATTTTCTACCTCTCTTCATTATGTTCTCTAATAACTCATCTGCATCAATTGCCCTTGATGACTCCTCCTTGGAAATCACTGATGATGATGGAGAAAATACAAACTGCTGTTTGTCAATATCCCAATGTAGTTCGAGCACTCCCTTGTTAACAAAATAGCTCATTATAAACATAGATATGTTTTTAAAATCTCCTGAACTTTCCAGGATTGAATCAAATATGCTTTTAATATCTTCCATATAGTTTCTCCATTAGTTCGATAAAATCATTTTTATCCATCGCAATTAAATCTACTGACTTTCTGGGATTTTTTACATCCCTGAATCTGAAGGCAATTAGAGGTTTCTTGTTATTATATGCCTTCGCTCTAACTTCCTCCCAGAACGAAACTTTGACCGAGTAACTCTTCTTCTCTGTTGATTCTGCCTCTATAACAAAATGTTCTGTAGTTATGTCGATATTGTCATGAAAAGAAGCTCCACTAGACTTTGAACGCTTCGCATTATCAAAAGCTAAGTGCCCAACAAGATCCTCCTCGTACTCTCTTCCCATTGCTGTCGTACTCTTAGCCTCCATAGACCCCCTCCTTCTCTGTACCCATATATTTCTGAACCCTAAGTTCCAGACACTTTGAGCAGTGATAGGTAACAAATAATTGTCCTATGGCTGGACTTGCACTCCTTAGGAGGTGCCAACTGTGCTCACATTTTCTATCTGTCACTCTTCTCCTCTTCATACAGCCGCTTGGCCAAGTTGTTTACATCATTTCTGATTACCTCTATCTTCTCTGGATTGGCCCTGAGAAGCTCTGTAACCTTGTCTGTGCCCTGAAGAGGCTTATCTCCGAACGTAGGGTGTGTAAACCATGACCCACTCTGAGAGATTATACCTTCATTTCTCGCAGTATCAATAACGTCTTGAAGCAAGTCTATCCCGAGGACTCCATTTGTTGGATCGGGCACATTCCACACGTTCCAACTCGCAACCTTATTCGGAGCACCCTTTTTATTCTTAATAAATTTTGCCTTGACTCGGAAACCTATTTTCTCCCCTTTGTAATTTAGGGGTTCTCCAGGCTTAAGATGAATTCTCATCGAACACATATGTTTCTTAGCTCTACCGCCAGGAGCCTCTTCTTGCGCCCCTCCTACTCCATATGAATTAAAGGAATCTCTGGCTTGATTGATATAAATAACAATACAGTCAGACTGTCTTATTAGAGGATTGATCTTATTAACCATCCCCGTTATAATCTTGGACGTTCCTCCAACCCTAGAAGTAGTTATATCCTTCTCAGAATCATCGACCATGCAGCCCAGCGAGTCGAATAGAATGACCTTATACTCCCCACTTCGAACAGCTTCATCTAGGGTGATGACAGCTTCTCCCCCAGGGTCTGGAGTTGCGATATCTAGATCAGCCAGAGATAGTCCAGATGTCTTTTTGGCCCATTTTGACTCAAACGTTCCTTCTAGGTCGATATAGGCGCACTTATGTCCTCTTCGTTGAGCTTCTGCAAGGATATAGTAAGCTAGCAGCGATTTTCCGACAGCTTCACGTCCAAAGATTTCTACCTGTGATCCAGTCGGGATACCCCCTATGCCAGAAGCAAAATCGAGACTTGCAATTCCAGTTGGTAATATATTCATACTTGGCATCTCCGTTGCTGATCGAAAACTTTTACTCATTCAAACTCTCCTTGTTTAGCAGTAATCTTGCTGTCTTAAACGTTGCTCCATCAAATTTCTCTGTAATTTTAACCTGAAAGATTCCAATAACCCCCTTTCTCAACATAAACTTCCATGACTCCGGTTCCCATATGTAGATCCGAAGCTCGTACTCATCAATGTCTTTTACAGTGAAGACCGTATATTTCTTTCCAGTCTTTGCAACAGCATCTCTAACCTCTGTGACGACACCAGCAACAGCGTATTCGCCCGGACCATCAATTTTAGAAATAGGTGAGCAAACATCTTCGATCTCCTCTTCATATTGTCCTAGTATCATAGCAGTTTTATCAGAAAAAGCAACCCCAATATATTCCTCCTCGGCCTGAATTCTCTCATGATCTTCAACCTCAAGAATAGGACATCCTTCCATACGATCCATAGCTCCGATCATATTCAAAATACTGAGGTGCTTCGAAGTTAACGCAACCCTCTTAACCCCATTGGGAAGAGTGGTCTTATTCTCTTGAATCTTAGAAATAAGAACATCATAATTAGAGAATGGTCTATTCTGAATGATCCAACTTGCAGAAGTATTACTAAAGTATTTTATGTCAGAGAATCCAAATCTAATTCCGTCCTCAGTAATACAAGTTTGATTACTTGATAAGTTAATATCTGGAGGAAATACTCCGATTCCCATTTTTCTAGCCTCAGAGAGATATCTCTTATTATCTGACTTCTCGACAGTCCTGATTCCACCTAGAATAAAAGCATCTGGATACTTCCATTTTGCATACAATGTTCGAAGTAAGATCATTCCGTATCCGATAGCATGACTTTTGTTGAATCCATACCGAGAGAAGTTCTCGATCTTGTTCCAGATTTCCAAAACATTTCCTTCTGACATATAGTTAGAGGCTTTCTCAACAAAGAGCTTCTTTTCTTTAGTTACCTCAGTAGCCTTCTTCTTTCCCATGACTGACCTGAAGTTATCGGCCTCTTCCAGGGAGTATCCAATCTGAGTCATAAATTGAATGATCTGTTCCTGATATAGGAATACTCCATAGGTGTCTCTTGTCACGTTCTCAACGAATGAGTTCAAGTAGGAAACAACTTCGCCGTTTCTACCTCTGATGTACTTATCGACATCTCCAGATTCTAGAGGGCCAGGACGATTTAGAGCAAGAAGATCTCCAAGATCGCTCACAGAGCGAGCCTTCATCTTTTTGGCTATGCTCTTCGCCATTCCCCCATCCTCAATCTGAAACAATCCAACGGTAAGACCCCTATCTAGAGTTTCCCACATTTCAATAGGAAATTCAGAATCAGGAAGACTCTCATAATCAATAGGGTCGATTCCCTTTTCAATCAGGATGTTATTAATCTCCTCAAGGGTATCTAGAGTTCTTAGACCGAGAAAGTCCATCTTCATGTATCCGAACTCCTCGGCGGTCTCCATAGGCCACTGAGAGACCAGCTTCTTATCCTTTGCGACCCACCTCATTGGAAATACTCCATCAAGTTCTTCGTCTCCAACTATTAGCCCCGAAGCGTGGATTCCATATCCCCGGACATGATCGTAAAGTCTCTCTGCCCATGAGAACATCTGTGGATATTGTTTTCTATATGGAGCTAGAGATTTCCCCTCTACATCGTAGATAGTCTCCCAGTCTGACTGAATGCCTGCGACAGTGGTCTTATCAATGATCCCAGCGATCTTTCGTACCTCTGGAATTGATACTCCCATAACCCTACCTAGATCATTGATAGCCCCCTTACTTTTTAGTCCAATGACGGTTCCCAGATCAGATACATACTTCTTGCCGTACTTATCTGCAACATATTCCTTGACTCTATCTCGACCTTTTGTTGAAAAATCGCTATCAATATCTGGTCTGGATTTTGCTCTCCCCTTATTGTAAAATCTCTCGAAAATAAGATCATATTTGACAGCATCTATTCCAGTTATATCAACTAAGTAAGCGACAAGACTTCCTCCGATACTACCTCTCCCTGGGCCGACAACAATATTGTTGTTCTTTGCCCAGAGAACATAATCTCTGACGATAAGAAAGTAGTCGTATAGATTTGCTGATTTTATAACCTCAAGTTCTTTTTGAAGTCTCTGAAAATACACTTCGGAGTGTAGACCTCTTTCGATAATCTTCTCCTCATATCCAGCTTTAACCACATCGAAGAACATATCCCAACTATTTTGCCATTGTTTATCTGGGATGAATGTTGGTGTCCTATCTCTGTAGGCCGGGAGAGATACGTTTATACTATCGGCTATCTCTATCGTATTTTTAATAGCGTCGTCAACAATACTTGGATCAAGATAGGAAAGGTGCTTCCTTACATCAGCCTCATCCATGATGTATAGACAGGGGGAGTGATGAGGCTCTGTAAGCTCAGCTAACTTCTGGTTATATTGAATGGCGAGGATCGTCTCATGGAGGTCATACTGATCTGGAAAGGCATAGTGAGCATCGTTACCGTATACAGTAGGTATCCCCCATTTCTTAGAGATAGAAACAAGTTCTTTATTTAAATCATGCTGAAACTCTGCGTCATAGGTGCTAAGTTCTATATAGAAGCGATCACCAAAAGCTTTTAAGTAGTTTTTGATAAGATCATCATAATTCTTCTCCTGTCTTATATAGGAGGATAACATTCCCGATGCACAGGCTGAAGTACAAATTACCCCTTCTCCAAACCTATTGAGTAGATCCCAGTCAACTCTTCCGTGATAGTAGAAGCCAGAACGATGGGATTCCGTATTCATCCTCCACAAATTCTTGAGTCCTTCGTTATTCTGGGCCAACAGAATTAGATGAAAGTTATCAATCTTATTTCCCGTAGCTTTATCATTATTCGACCCAGCATTAATAAGTCTAGACTCTGGAGCTTGATAGGTCTCCACTCCTAGAATGGGTTTGATATCTGCGTTTGTCATCGCTTTATAGAAGGCTACGTGACCGCTGACAACATCGTGATCCGTTAGTCCTATCGCTGATATTTCAAGCTCAGTCGCTCTCTTTGCGATTTCCTCAACAGTCGAAAGACCATCAAGACGGGAGTAATTTGAGTGATTATGGATTGGGCAAATTGGCATTTTATCTCCTTTCAAATGAGACGCGCCTAGATCAATGATAGCATCATTTCAACGACAATGCAAGACGCAAAGGGGAGCTTTCGCTCCCCTCTGATTCCCGTGAAATACGATCCTAGTAGGATTCTACGCTAGGGGTTGCTGCAACTCTATCCGGAGAGAGTGCGTCCCTAAGAACATCAAAGGCTAGATCAGTAGGCTTCTCCGAACCCATCGTTTGTGGAACAACTGCGGTAGCAAAACTGGGCTGATCAGCCACACTAATGTCTCCCATCTCTGCATCGTAGTACTCCATTGATCCAAGAGAGCGTAGATAGTCAGTCAACGTAGGTTTCCCATCTAAAACACTCCCGAGATCTGGTTTCATCTGGACAGGGAAGAATGTGTACCTAGTTTCCAGACCCGATTTCTCTTTGGTTATTTCCCAAGAGAATTCGCTGATATCTCTTGTTTCGTCATAGCTAACGAGCGTCCCAAAGAATTTCGGACCCTGAATAACAAGACCTATTGCTGGATACTCAACCTCCTGCCCTTCCTTGTCAGTGCTCTTATTGTATTTTATAGAGACGCCTTCAAGCTTTTTGCCATTCATCTTTGGTTCAAGTTCAACAGCGAGAGCTGCGAATCTCTCCGTAGACTTATGGCCGATATCACACAACGGACAAGAGTTGCCACTCTCGGCTCTCCAGGCTTGATCCTTGCGGCACATAAAGGTTAACCAACGTTCTTTTCTCTGCCCTTTGCTGTCAGAATAGAACTTTCTGACGTAATTGTGCATAAGAACCTTGGGAACTTCTTCAATAGGAGTAATGAACTCTAGAGATTTCGTCTCATTCTGTTTCCAGGATATGTAGGGCGTATATGACACAGTTCTCTTACCTCCACCTGTCTCCCCAGAACTCTTGATAAGTTCCTTCCCCTGTCTTAATTCTTCCATTCCCATATTTTTCTCCTTGTTTAGTTATTGTTTAGTTATTGTTTGATCGATATCGTTATGCAGAGATTCTCTCTCTTCATCTGTGAAATCTTCAATAGATTTCCCTGTCTTGGATATATGAGATAGGATAATCTCCGTTTCATCTTTTTCCACGGGAACTATCTTCTCTGGATTTCCAAATTTTTTAAACGCCATGTTTTACCTCCTCTAAATTTAAAAGTTTTTTGTATATCGATAGGAGTTGAAAAGGATTATAGCAATTCTCTAGATATTCTGCAACCTCAGATTCACTTAGATCTGCTGGATCACCCTTGATCTTATCTACAACAGGAGCAATCCTAATTGGAACTAGCCGCGCTAGATAGTGAATTACCCTCTTGACATTTTCCTCCCCAGCCTTGTCGTTATCGGGCCAGAGAATTACCCCGTTCATACAACCACTTAAGCTACTCATTTGTTCTCTTGACCAAGCCCCAAACGTTGCTACTACTGAAAAATATCCAAGAGATATTAATCTGAGGGCCGTCATGGGAGATTCAACTACAATAATCTCCTTACTCTCTAAACGAGAGTAATCTATTGCGTTAGAGTAATTATATAAAGTGTTCTTCTTTGGAAAATTAGGAGTATTTGTGTACTTTGGAACTTTTGACATTAGACAGAATGGACACTGAAAATTCCCTTCAATATCTTGAATAAGATGCCGAGTCTGCCACCCAACAAGCTTGCGATTGAAATAGTGAGGAATTGTTATCCCCCCATGGGTCTCGTCGTACCCGACCTTCATATCTCTAGCAACCTCCTTAGAGATACCTCTCTCAATTAGGTACGGATGAAACTTAAAGAAGGGTTGAATTATTTGATCTGGATACGAAGAAGTCTTTTGACTTTCAACCATTAGCCTCTTATTGATTTCTGTCTTAAGATTTGCCCCCGACTGGAGGTGGTTAACATGATCAAGTATCCACCTCTCAGCCTCTTCATCAGACAGCCTCTGGAGTGTTTTTACTAAAGAAGTCAAGTTTCCCCCTCCACAAGAGAAGCAGTTATATACGAGCCTTTTAGTATTGAAACTGAAGCTGGGATTTCTGTCTCCATTTTTATGATTTTCAGTAAAAGGACAATGACAGAGAATCTCTTCTCCAGAGATCATCGAGATTCTAACACCGAGACTTTCTAGAATCTCTTTCCCATCAACTTCTTGAGACGAGCTAAGCTGCATAATTTTCTTTAGTTCCTAGACATTTTAAATAGGTGGTCTGTTTAAATTCACTTTGAAACATCCAAGATGTCTTTCCGTGGTTTCTGGCCTCAACTATCCCCATTTCAGCAACTCCATTATCATACATATCTTTTGTCTGAACTATGCTGTAGACGACATCTGAGGTCTGACCTATCGCATCTGTCAATCCCAACTGAGCCAAGTCTAAGTCTTGAAGCTCCCCTATGTTCTGAGCATCACGATTGAATTGAGCCTCTACATAAATTGGCCTCTCGCTTCCAGTTCTCACGGCCTCATTCTTTAGATCAAGAACTATCTCTGAGAACCCTTCGTGTGCATTTCTATAGTTCTTTACAGGTCTAACATACTTAAATTGAGATATAAAAATTGAGTCGGCATCGTGCTTCTCTGCCTGGAGCATAAGCTGAGCTACAGATCTTTCATCGGCAGCAGGCTGGATAATTGTTCCGGTTCCATACTCCTCATTGAATTCTCTCCATTTCGTCCCGATATTCTCCCAATCCTTACTTGAAGCAAATTCTCCTCTTTGAGCCTTGTCCCAGGAGTATCCTGTTACCATGCACATGAATCTAAGCATGATCTCTTTGTGAGTAAGCTCTAGAGTGAGGAATATAGGTTTGTGCCCCTGCTTAATCTGCTCAATGTACGACTGGAGCATGAAGAAACTCTTCATTCGCTTAGGTCGAGCAGCTAGAAATGCAAGATATCCAGGTTTGAGTCCTCCTGTGTATCTATCGATCTGATTAAATCCCACGGAGAATCCCTTATATTGATCCCTAATAATCTCTTCCTGGATGAGTCCCACAAAGCGTTTGTAATCATCCGTTTCCCACACGTTAGTATGGGTCATGGTGTTCTTATCTATCTCCTTGGAGGTAACTCGGAGCGTATCAATCGCTCCATCGATATCGTTCTGCTCCCACTTGTCAGCAAGATCAACAGTAAGGTCCCAGATTTCTCTCTTTCGATACCTCTCTTTAAGTTTCTGTATCACCCAGTCTATTGATGAGTCCGTCTCATCCAAATCGAATTCATACTCTGGAAATTCCGTTCTAAGTACGTCTGAAGTTGGAGAAGATGACGACTTTGAATAATAGTGCTTAGCAAAAGCTACCGCACTTTTGATCTTGGGTAAGACCAAGATTTCATCAGTCACATTCTCCTTAATAATCTTCTCTAGGCTTTCCTTGATCAGAAGATGCTTAACTAGCTCTTCCTCTAGGTCCATTACACTAGTTGACTGGTCTACGCTCATTATTCCCCTTCATGATATGCTCCCTCTCTCTAACTATACTACCACGGACGTCAAGCCCCTGCGTCTCTATTCGAATGTTGAGGGCGGATAAGAGAGAGTAGCTCTTCGCAAAATGCTTTTGCTCATCCTCCTTGTCTAGATTTGTGGTTATTAGAGTCGGAAGGAGGTTCACCGTTCGATGTCTAATAATGGATTCTGCGGCGGAAGTTAGGAATCCAGAAGAGTTTCTTGAGTCCACCTTAAGTTCATCGATACCAAGAATATCTACAGATCTAAGTTTGTTGCTTAGATACTTAGCCTCATCATTATTCCAGGCGCTCCCGAATATATTGACCATATCATCGAATGTTATAAAGTGAGTTCTAAAACCTCTTTTTGTGAGTTCCTTTAGAATGATTGACATGGCGAGGGTCTTACCCGTACCCAACCCCCCATTGAAGGTGATTCCATGCCCGAAGTATCTATTATTATCCCAATCGTAAAGATAGTCAATAATCTTACTCCTGATCATTAGGGACTCCTCCGTTACAAAGTGATCGAAACCTAAGGTGTGATATGCTCGACCAATATTTGCGGCGAAGTAATGCTTCTGGAGAAGCTTTTGCATCTCACAGTCGCAGGGATGAACCTCTCCAGCTAGTCGATACTCCTTGCTTTCATTGCAAGTGGGACATCTATCTATCGTGGGGTAAAATGCTTTTAACCGACTAAGGGTTGCGTCATCAATGACGCCGCCACTAATCAGATTTTTCCTGATCTTCTCTCTTGTTAGTGTTGTCATCTTGTCTCCTCTTGATTGCGTCTATTGTTTCATATATCTTTTTCTTATTTTTACTATCTATTGTTTGCAAACCGAAATAATTTGTTACAAATTTTATGTTTTCATAGAATAAAAACTCTATCTCATCCTTAGGTTCTCTTTCGAATGATATCACAAGATCATAGACCAAGGAGTCTTGAATGAAAGATGGATAAAACTTTAGAGATTCTATCCAGATATCTGATATGCTATTATTCTTCATCTTAAGAGCACTTATAGTAAGTGTGTGGACAAAACTATCTAATATGCTATGGGTATAGATTCTGTTATCTCTTTTGACCATCTCACAGGATCGATAGGATGCGAGAAGGATCTCTCCCCGATAATCACTAAAGAGACCTAGGGCTGGAGTGCGATTCTCGTCCTTGCCGAAGATAGATTTTAGGAAATCCTCCGGGTTTTCTGTTATGGAGAGTTCTGGATATTTCCTTTTTAGAGATTTCGCAAATATCCGGCGACCAGAGTCTGGAGGACCTATCAATAGGATTCTCATTCTTGATCCTCTGGAATCCAGTCTTTCTCTCCGATTGGCTTTACTGTCAGTCTGCTTGACGGCAGTCCTTCCTGGATGTGTCTGTTCAAAACAGAAAAAGATTCAGGATGCTCTCCTAGAAATTTATCTAATTTTTTAGTATTTAATTTGTACGTCCACTCTTCATCCCGAATCTCTTTAGCCATTTCTGGCCATTCTAACTCTAGAGTATTCCAATTGACTATTGGAGACGAGCTTGCTGGAATTATTGTTACTGAATGAGATGTTCCCGAATGAGTGTATTTCATACACTCAGACTTCTTCTTTAAAAAAGAAGTGAATCCACCTTGTTCTTCGAACAGATCCATAATCTCCCAAGCCGGAAAGTTCCTCTTTAAATGTTCAGTTACTTCTGTCGAAGTTATAAAAACTCCGGCTGGAAAATGAACGTGAGTAACGGGCTTATCATAGTCCCGACCATCCCAATCTTCAATAGCAACTTTTTGAATAGCCGATCTAATTCTATTCTTTTCTTCAGTGAGCTTCTTTATCTCCTGATCAATCCTATAATATGCTGAAGCTGATTCGTCCAGATTCATATGAAATCCACCCGGTCTCCCCATGTATCTATACTTCTACCACACCTTGGGCAGTTCTCTAGATCAGAATCTCCGACGATTACCCATCGACATCGGCTGTCCTCAGCCTCAGCGATGTGCTTGCAGATTCCCCGGAAGGTAAAGCCGGGGCAAGTGCAAGACGCATCATTGAGGGGAGTAGAAAGAGATGTGACATACACTCCCTCTCCTTTTTGAGAAGGAACAACTCTATTTTCTGGCTTAGTTAATTCAGAACAGAGAGTGTATTTCACTTTAAAACATTATACCAGTCATAAAGTCTCTTGTCAATATTAATCATATTACACACGATTCCCCATCGCAAAACATATCTGCCATCTCATGAGTTTCCTTTTTCTTCCAATTTATCTTCTTGAGACTCTTAACATAAGAATCATATTCTGCCTCACTAATTTCTTGGTAAGGAGCCTGTTCATATCCATGGTCCTGCAACGGCAAGAATGATATAGATTTTAGTCTGCTCTCGTAGAGAGACAGTGCATGAGAGATGTCTCCAGCTTCTTCTGGTTTAAAGGTTATTGTTGCGGAAACTGCATTGTCCGACCAGTACCTATTCATTTGAGCCGCATTCTCTAGCTGCTCCCACATCGAGACCTCTGCCTTAGATCTATCGTAATACTCCTCCTTGATCGGAAAGTAAACAACTAGGGTGTTTGGTCCATACTTATCTTTTTCGATTCTATAATTTGCTTTTCTCAAGGATTCCACTAGGGGAGAATTTTCCTGAAAGCGGATCGTTCTATAGTAGAACTCTGAATGTGGATAGTGAATACCCGGAGTGACCCCAGGTAGCAAAGAAACTGTTCCAGAAGGCTTGACCGTTGTCTTTTTTATTGATCTTGGCACACAAAGCCAATCTGAATATATAGTATCCAGGTCGTTGATATATGAGTACCCCTCGTCGCACCATCTCATATGTTCCCTCACTCCTATCTTCTGAAAGTTCTGAACGATTCCAGACTGGCTTGTTCCGATCCTTCGATTTCTCATCATTACGGCGTTCGAACGCTCATTATGAGTTGGAATTAGAGTTACGGTCTTGGCATATAAATATGAGAACTTTAGAGTTTTCTTATAGTCTTCAAGAGAGTCATGGCGAGATGGAAATGTCTCAACTAGGCAGCAGAGTTCTCTGTCTTCCAAAGTCTGCTCAGCACAAGGATTTACTCCCATAACTCTATAATCCTTGCGCCCATTGTCTCCCATTCTTCCATAGTTCCTACAATTCTCCAACCACACGTATCCAGGTTCTCCATTCTTTGCTGTCATCTCAGCAACGACGGAATAGTCTTCACCAACTTCACAAGATACGCTGTTATTAGAACACCATCTGTGACTAAATAACTCATCCTGATGGATTTCAGGATTTTTTAGATTAAGGAATTCTGTATCTTGGGGAGATCCAAGAGATAGTTCTGCGGTTCTTCTGACGTTCCCAGATACCACACATTTACCTATAACATTCATCAGATCTACAATTGCTGTGGACGTTATCTTTTCTCCGATTAGGGGAGAGAGAATCTTGTCGATATCATCAATCAGATTCATGATAGGTTCTGATCCCTCGGCAACACCACCGAACGTCTTGATAGGTGCTCCCTTCGGTCTAATGAGCGAGTAGTCTACAGTGGAAGGTCTCGCTGAAACTCCTACGTAAGAGTTTAAAACTCTTGACGTTAGATCAACCCAACCCTCCCGAGAATCCTCGACAACATAGTCTTCAGGATGTACCCTGGGCTGTTTTATTGTCACATGTCCTGCTCCAAGGACGTCGAATCCGACGCCGACGCCGAGCATAGACATGTCCATAAGAAATGTAAAAGGCGCTGAGAAATCTGTAGAAAGATCTTTTGTGCTACACATCGCGCAGTTCATTAGCGCAGCTGCTCCGATCTTATCAATAATCGGAGTTCCCATAGCCCAAAGGCCCCTGCCTGGGGGAAGAAATTTCATGTCCCACATTCTCTGATACATCTCTTGAGCAGATTTCTGGGATTTGGAATTTGACCATGGAAGTCCAAATGATTTACAATGGCCTTTTTGAATGGAGTAAACTCCTTCGACTACCCGTCTAAGGGTTTCCCAAAATTCTTCAGTTAGACCATTCTCTTTAATTCTAGAATACGTTCTTTTGTAGGTGACGTAACCTATAGGTCCCCAGTCCGGCTGTTTATCTATGAACTGATCTATGAAACTTTCGTTCAACTTAAATTCGAGTCCGCTCAAATTCCCTCTTTTCCAAATAGTTATAATCTATATAATATATATAGAGATATTTAGTTAATTTTTATTAAAAGTATCTTTAGAAGTACTAAAAGTCAAAGTCTAAAGAGATTGTAGCAATGAGTTGAGGATCTGTCAAATCTTTAACCGATTCTGTCTTTTTGCCATAACATACCAGATAGCAGAGATCTCATGATATAGGAATATATTAGATCTGGAGGAAGACCTCTGTACCTATTGGTAATGGCTATCATTTCATTAGATCTTCTTGATACAAACTCAAGAGCATCCTTAAGCTCGCCCTCGCCTAAATATAATTCCTCCGGCCAAACTATTTTACTTAGCTCACCTGGAGAGATAGAGTCTAAAGGATGTGAGTTACGAAACTCTTCTAGTTGTTGTAGGTAGGAGTCCCAAATGTCATTTGCCGGAGTCCATTCATTATCGTCAATCATGCTATCTATTATACACTAGACAAGGATGATTCTACGGTATAACATATAGACACTAGTAAAAATAAAATGGAGGTGTTTACATGAGAAGAAGTTGGTTGTTAGATGCAATAGAGAGAGTTCTTTGGACTGGTCTCCAGTCTGGGGCTGCTGTAATAATAGCTACAAATAGTTTCAATCTGCTCACCCTTAAGGCTGCGGCTATCGCGGCTGGACTTGCTATAGTTAAGTCCGTTGGGGCGAAGACGATAGGTAATCCAAACGACGCCTCAACTCTCCCCTGATCGGGCGGGATATTCGTTTGAAAAAGGGGGCTTCGGCCCCCTTTGTGTTTAACGAGTTTAACTTTAACACTTTCTTAACATTTGGTTATATTGAGGGTGCTATGATTATCTCATCAATTTAAACAAACAAACGTGAAGGGAAATATGATAACTAATAAAACAGCCAGTAGTCTTATTCCTATGGCAGACTCGTACCTAGAGAATAATATGAATCTTCTCTTGATAGGTCTCCATGGAACAGGTAAAACACAATCAATTCTCGATCTTGCTGAGAGACATGGCATCAAGATCAAGTATTACTCTTGTGCAACTCTTGATCCATATACGGATCTTGTTGGTGTTCCGGTTCCCAAGATCGATGAGAATGGTCGAGAAGTTCTTAAGATGATCAGACCTAGGGAGGTTGATGAAGCTGAACTCATCTTTTTTGATGAGTTCAATCGAGCAGACTCAAAGACAACAAACGCTGTGTTTGAGATAATCCAGTTTGGATCCATCAATGGAGAGAAGCTGCCAAATCTTAGATGCTGCTGGGCAGCTATTAATCCGCCGGACAAGTCTTATGATGTTGAGGAACTTGACCCTGCTCTAATGGACAGATTCGATGCCTTCATCGAAATTAAGCCGAAGCCGTCGATCAATTACATGGTCGAGAGAGGAATTTCTAAGTCCGTTGCGGTTGCTCTAAAGACTTGGTGGGATTCGCACAACCGAGTTAAAAGAGACTTCGCTGATTACATTTCGCCTAGAAGACTAGAGAAGATCGGTCTAGTTTATGAAAAGATGGGGAATATTAAGGCTGTTCAAAATGCTTTGCCTCCGGGCGGTAATTTTGATACCAAGAAGTTGATTAACCTTCTTGAGATTGCAACAGGGAAAAGGATTGGTGAAATCGAGACAAACAACATCGGAGGAATGCCTTCTTCAAAATTCAAGTACGCAGTTGGGTCCTTGTATAAAGACAAGGGTGCTGTCATTAAGCATCTCAAGGAGAATCCTCTCGAACTAGAAACCCACAAGGCGGTTGTGGACGCGCTGAGGACATCTAACGTTTCTCATGAAACAATAATCAAATCCTTCTCAGATATGCTAGAGTCTGTTACTCCGAGTATTCTAGAGGGTTATATCGCTGGACTGTCTCCAGCAAAACGAAGCCAGGTGAGATCTGCTTTCCAGGCAGCAAAATCTCAGAATAAGAACTTTAGCTCTCCTAATCTTGCTAAGATTCTTTCCAAGGGAGCCAGAAGCGGAGATTGGACATAAAATATGGAGCATGAAGCCAAATATTCTGAAGCAATTCGTCTACTTGATAGTCAGTACGCATACTTTGTGACTCACGTACTTAATATCGGAAGACCCACTCACACAAATGCTATTCCAACAGCTTGTGTGAGTGTAAGTAAAGATAACCGAGGAGCAATTGGAAATAATTTCAGCTTCGCTTTTAATCCTCAGTTCGAAATTAGTCTTAGTGTTGAAGATTATGCGTTCGTTATGTCACATGAAACCATGCACATCCTTCTTGACCATTTGGCTCTTGTTTCTAGATTTCAAGATAAAGTCAGGTTCAACATCGCAGCAGATTGTGTTATCAATGACTATCTTGTCGAATCGGGATTGGCTCCTAGTGCAAAACTTTATGAGAATCTAATGTCCGGAGAAAAAAATGTTGGGTATAACTGCGCTCACGCTACTGTGAGTCAAGTCTACGATGATATTCCACAGAGCGTTGTTGATCAGATGGGCAAGGGGATGCAGATTGATTCTCATGACTGGATCCACGATCCAGACGGACTGATGAAGAAAATTCTTGACGAAATTGCGAAAACGGCACCTATTCCGGGTGATTTGAAAGATATCAAGGACGATATTGATCAGCAGAGTGATATAACTAGTATGAAAAAGGCTGGGGATGGGTCAACAGATCTTCAGACTTTCATCGATACACATGGAGTATCGATGAACTGGGTAAATCTTCTGAAAGAGATCAATCCGGACATCTTCAAGATGAAGGGGGGAAAACTTCCGAGGCCCATGTATCACAAGAGACCTAGAAAGCTAGGGTCATTTCCCGAAACGATTCTTCCGATTAAAGAAACTGGTAGACAGAAGAAGCACGGAGATAAACCTGTGATTTTTATGGCACTGGATACATCAGGTTCAATCGGAAATAATACTGCCAGAAAGTTCATAACTCTAGCTAGATCAATTCCTAGATCAGAAATTCATCTTGAAGTTGTCACCTTTACTGCATCAGTCAGACCTCTCGATCTCGATAATCCGAATTTTATGAGTGGAGGAACTGCGTTTAGTCCAATTGAAAAATATATTAGAGATATCGTTATGCCAAAGTATAAGAATAAGTATCCAAGTTCAGTCGTCGTCATCACGGATGGAGAGGCTTCCTTTGACTCACTTCGCCCCCTTAAGGAGAATCAAGATAATTGGACCTGGCTCCTCGAAGGATATGGAAGTAGTTATTATCTAAAGAGTCTGTTTGGTAAGAAGAAGAAATTGTCGGAATTTATCAAATAGTTTATTCTAGAGGGCTTCTTTATGTTAATATGTGAGTAAGTGGTAGGTATAGTCCGAAGTGCTCCATGTAGCAGAGAACTGGGCAGTTGCCCCTTAGGAACGGTTATAGTTAACAACCTACCGCTTACTTACCAACACCTTCTCACTATAAAATAGTGGAGGAACTATGTCTACATCATCAACATCATTTCAACTGAACTTACCTGCTGATTATCCTTATAATCAGGATTTCTCGGCTCAACTGGCAAACATCTCTACAGATACAGAAACCCAACCTACTGTTTCGACCTATGATAGATCAAGACAAGTAGCGCGAGCAGAATATTCAGCAGAAAATAGAAATATACAGGTTCAAACAAAAGTGTTTAGAACGGATCAGGATAATGGATCTGTTGATTTCCAATCATGTTACACAACGGTTAATAAGTCTAAGATATAAAAACGAGGATATATGAGTTATAATCAGAAAAATTACAGAAAGACAGCGGCCACTGGTGTTTTCCATACAGATGGAATAGGAGTAAGTCCTAACGATCCATCTCAAGAATACCTAGGCTGGAATAATGATTTGGTAGATGAGGGTATCGACTTAACTGCTGGTAAGACTACATTAACACAGTTTAATCAGAATTCACAGTTGAATACCTCGGGGAATCAAGCTCAAGTAGATTCGTTTGATGAAGATAGAGCTTATGATCCAGTGCTTAGGCAAAGTTCCTAAGAGAATAAGTGGGTTGAGAAAGGAGGGGAAACCCTCCTTTCTATTGACCGAGGAGAGCATCTCTGCTACGATAGTACTCATGTCAGAAATCCTGAGTTTCGGGAGTTATGAGCGGCTAAATAAGAAAGGCCAGCGTCACCGCACTGACGGCCCTGCGGTTGAGTACGCCAATGGTGGGCTAGAGTGGTGGGAGAAGGGCAAATGCTTCTACTACTATAATCCTCTTGCGAATAATGACTAAGGGGCACCTTCACATTGACGAAGCTGGAGTAGTTCTTCGTTGCTATCATTCTTGTAAGAACCTTTTAATCACCTGGCAGTTTTGGATAGGGACTACTTTGGGGTATCCAATGGAACACTTGCTTTGGGAAAAAACTCCAGGATTCACATGGCTAGCTCAGATTTTAGGGTTGAAATAATCAATCCTTCTAAGCGGGACTTATTGTGTTTTAAATTGTTAATTAATCGACACTCTCCTTGCAGAGTCTCTGTATATATGATATAATGTAATGT